>Ga0268265_10000121_pt1 | contig 97688 bp, 96 predicted proteins | sample KBSSwiS52_FD_190355 | JGI IMG/M metagenome (GOLD analysis project Ga0268265, IMG submission 190355) | Switchgrass rhizosphere microbial communities from Kellogg Biological Station, Michigan, USA - KBS Switchgrass S5-2 (SPAdes) (version 2) | ecosystem: Host-associated > Plants > Roots >... | reverse complement strand
CGGCAAGTTCCGCAACCACCTCGACAAGCTGCCGGCCGACTACGACCAGCGCTTCTTCATCGACAACAACCGCCTGCTGTTCCCCGACACCTGAACCCCGCCGGAGAACAGCATCTTGGCCAGACCGGCAGGCTTGGTAAGCAGGGGACGCACTGAACCCCTGCGCGCCAGGGGTAAGCTGGGCGGCAAAAATCCGGCGGCGATTTCCCGAATGCCGAGGTGCCGGGAGTGGGCCCGGCGTGACGTCAGTTCGGCAGGGCTGGAAACCACCGCCCGCCAACAGTTTGCGAGAGGAACGAACCTGTGAAGATTGACAGTTCTACTGCCGCTGTAGTGACCGGCGCCGGGTCTGGACTGGGCAGGGCGACGGCCGAGGCCTTGGCCGCTGCCGGCATCAAAGTGGCAGTGTTCGATCTGAACGAGGAAGGCGGGAAGGCCGTCGCCGAGCAGATCGGCGGGGTGTTCTGCAAGGTCGATATCCTGGATGAGCAGAGCGTTCTGGCCGGTTTCGACAAGGCCCGCGCCGCTCATGGGCAGGAGCGCATCCTGGTGCACTGCGCCGTCGTCGCAAAAGGCGGCAAGACGGTGAGCAAGGATCGCACGACAGGCCAATTCAAGCGCTTCACCACCGAAGACTATGCCCTATCGGCGCAGGGGGTTGCCGTGGCCAGCTATCGCGTCGCTTCGATCAGCGCGCTTGGCATGGCGGCGCTCGAGCCGCTGGAGGATGGCGAGCACGGCGTGATTACCCTCACCTCTTCGGCTGCGGCGCAGGACGGCCAGGTCGGCCAGGTCGCCTATGGCTCGCTGAAGGCAGCGGTGAACGGGCTCGTCCTGCCGATGGCGCGTGATCTCATGGACCTGGGCATCCGGGTCAATTCGATCATGCCGGGGATCTTTGCGACGCCGCCTATGCTGGCCGTGCCGGCAAACGTGTTGGACCAGTTGAATGCCTCGGTCCCGTTCCCCAAGCGCATGGGCAAACCCGAGGAATTCGCCAGCCTCGTGATGGAGTTGGTCCGGAACAGCTACTTCAACGGCCAGAATATTCGATTGGATGGGGGCATTCGCATGCCGGCGAAGTAGGTTGTTCGGATATGAAAAGGCCTCAGCAATTCCCGATCGCTCGCCAGTCCGCCGGGCACGCCCCGCCGCGACGGGCTAGCTCGATCCGAAGAACCACGTCGATCGATTCCCGTTGGCCCGAAGGCTGCGGCCAGCCGTGGATCATGACCGGGCTGGCGCGGGATCTTCTGACCACGCCTGACGGCGGCGCCGAAGAACTCGATTTCAGTCGGTTTCACATCCGCACCTCGTCTCGGCGTGAAATCCTGGAGATCGAATCGACGCCCCCGCATCCCGGCATTGCGGCCCTGACCGGGGTCCGCGCCGGCGGGGCTAGTCGCGCCAAGCTGCGCGAGCTCGTGGGGGGGCTGCGCGGCACACCGCTCTACCAGTTGCTCGACGATTTCGCAGGCGCCAGCCTGGTCGCCAACTGGATGTGGATACGCTGGACCAACGAATGGATGAAGTCCGCTGCCAATTCGGTGGTGGCTTCCACTGCCGGAAAGCAAGGCGCCATGGTGGATATCTGCAGCGGGTTTGCGCAAGGCGCCAGCTCGCTGACGCCGGACGGTTCGGTGAACATGCAAATCCAGTCGAGCGCTACGGTCGGACAGCTCGAGCATCCCGACGATCATCATAGCTGGCACGCCTTGCCTGTTCAAAGCGGCCCGGAGGCACGCCGCGCGCGGCGGATCGACCTGTGGCGCCAAGGTCCCTCGATCATGGTGGACAGTGCGTTCCAGGACAGCTGCACCACGCCGGAGGGCGGTCGTGCGGCGGTCCACGAATATCGCGTCTATGCCGAAGTCGAGGCAGAGAGCGGCACCCTGGTGAGCATTCGCGCCGTGCCGCTGATCTTGCCCTTCGCGGAATGCCCCGGTGCCTCGGGCAACGTCGACCGGCTGGTGGGACAAAACGTAGCGGATCTCAGGGAGTGCGTCCCCGAGATCCTCGCATCGACGCTTGGCTGCACGCATCTGAACGACGTGCTGCGGGCCCTGGCCGACATTCCTTCGCTCGCGCGCCGTCTACCCGTGGAGATCGCCTGAGGAGGGCCGTCTCGGCAGCAAGAGGTCAGACTGATGGTGGAAACCCCCCTCAACAACGAGCTTCGGATCGTTCATCTGGCGAGCGGTATTGCCAGCGCATATTGTACCAAGCTCCTCGTGGATGGCGGCGCGACGGCGGTCCGGATCGAAGCCCCTGGGGGCGACCCCCTGCGCTGGCGGTCTGCCAGTGGCAGTTCGGTCGATCCGGCCTTGGGCGGTCCGCTGTTCCAGTACCTCGCCGCATCGACGCAATCGGTCACGGTTGATGTCGAAGACCAGCATGACCGATCGGTCGCATGGTCTCTGATCGAGAACGCCGACGCGGTCATGTGGAGCCCGGGCTCGCCGGTCGCCGAGGCCGAAGAGTTCTCCCCGATGAACATCCGCAGGCGCGCGCCCGGCGCCGTGGTCGTCGCGTTGACGCCCTATGGGCTTTGCGCAATGGACGAGAACAGGCCGGCGACCGAATTCACCCTCCAAGCGATGTCGGGCGGCTGGGTCAATCGCGGCGATCCCGAGCGTGAACCGCTCTCGGCCGGCGGCGAGCATGGCGAATGGGTGACGGGCATATTCGGAGCCCTCGGGGCTCTCACCGCCTGGATCCGCGTCAGAGGCTCGGGGCAGGGCGAACTCGTCGACGTGTCCATGCTCGACGCGCTTCATCTTACGCAGCCGTTTTTCGCGCCGACCTTCGAAGTCGCGTCCGGCCGACCTTACCGCGCATCGCGGGCGAGGCCCGTTCCCTATATCCATCCCACAGCTGACGGCTGGGTTGGCATTCAGGCGACAACCGGGCAGCAATGGCTGGATTTTTGCCTGCTGATTGAGCGGCCTGACTGGGCCGAAGATCGCACGCTGAGCCGGTTCGAGACGCGCACGCTGCGCGAGGCCGAACTGACCGCCTATGTCGACGATTGGCTGTCGCAACGGCCGACGAGCGAGATCGTGGAGTTCGGCTCGCTGCTCCGCTTGCCGATCACGCCGATCTACAACGGCAAAACCATCCTGGAATTCCCGCAAGCGCATGATCGCGAATGGTATATCGAGAACCCGGCGTATGGATTTCAGCAGCCGGTTCCCGCCTACATCTTCTGGGGTGGCGCCATCGCGCCGAGGCCCCCTGGACCAGCGCCGAGATTGGGCGAGCACAACAAGTCCATCATGTCGCACCTGGCGCCGCGCGATGAATCTGCGCAGACTGGGGTGGCACTCCAGTCGCTGCCATTCGAAGGGTTGCGCATCCTCGACTTCACGGCCTTCTGGGCCGGGCCGATCATCGCCCATTACTTCGCGATCATGGGCGCGGACGTGATCCACGTCGAGTCCACCAAGCGTCCGGACGGCATTCGCGCCGCCACGCTGCGTCACGACATGAGCGAGGGTTGGTGGGAAGCATCCCCTTTCTTCACCGGTACGAATACGAACAAGCGTGGTCTCACGCTCGACATGAACAGTCCGGAAGGGCGCGAGCTGGCGTTGAAGCTTGTCGCGCAAGCCGACGTGCTCGTTGAAAACTTCAGTTCACGCGTGATGGAGCACTGGGGCTTCACTTTCGAGAACTTGCTCAAGATCAACCCGAAGTTGATCATGCTCAGAGCGTCCGGCTTCGGCAACTCGGGGCCGTGGCGCGATCACGTGGCCTATGCCTCGACGGTGGAGCAGGCGTCGGGCCTCGCCTGGGTGACGGGCCATGCCGACGACCGGCCCGAAATAACCGGCGGGGCATGTGATCCCGTCGCCGGCTCGCACGCGGCCTTTGCGATCATTCTCGCGCTGGAACATCGCAGGCGGGCCAACCAGGGCGTCTTGATCGAGGTGCCTCAGTTTACCACCGGAATGAACCTCAGCGCCGAACAGGTGATCGAGCATTCTGCCACCGGCACGCTGCTGTGCCGCAATGGCAACCGATCCTGGGTGCATGCCCCGCAAGGCGCGTACCGCGTCGCCGATGCGGAGCAAGCCTACGATTTCATGCCCAAAGACGAGTGGATCGCCCTCAGCGTCACGTCCAGCAAGCAATGGCAAGCACTGTGCCGGGTGATCGGCGCGCCGCAGCTGGCTCGCGATGCGGAGCTTGCCGATGCGCGCCAGCGCATGCGCCGACACGACGAAATAGACGCAGTGATCGCAGCCTGGGCCCGCCCTCTCGCCGCAGACGAAGCCGTGGAGGCCCTGGTGAAGGCTGGCATCCCGGCATCCCACTTCGTCGGGCAGGCGGGGCTCCATGAGCTGCCCGAGGTGGTCGCCCGTGGTCTGTACGAAACGGTCGATCAGCCCGTGCTGGGCCGTGTGCCGATCGTTGGCTATCCCGCCCAACTGGAGCATGGCCCGGCCCGGGTCCATCGGACCGCCGCGCCGACGCTAGGGCAGCATAGTCGCGAGATCCTGCAGCAACTGCTCCACCTGTCGGAGGCGGAGCTCGACGAACTTCAGGCCAAGGAAATCATCGGCACGCGCCCGAACATGGGAGCGGCTGCCTGGTAGCGGCGGTGCTTGCCACGGACGGGCGGATGGGGGCCACACTGGGCGCCCCTCGGCAGCCCGTTTCCACCGGCTGCCGGCACGCGAGCCTAGGCTGCCCAAACCCTGAATTACCTGGTGACAAAATCGCCACATTCATGTTCGGCGGGTCGACTGAAAAGCTCGGAATTGCAGAGCGTGAACGCAATATGAGGGCAATCCTAGTTGACGGTATAGTCAACTATTGCGGAGCCTCCTGGTCTTTGCTATCCGCAGTTTAGCAGCTATATGCAAATGCCCTTTGCGATCCCGAATTGCCCCGCGCCGAGCCTCCGCACGCCCGGGCACCCGACCCTTCACGGCGAAACAGGGCGGCATGGGTTCGATGGTCCGACGGGCTGATCGCAGCTGGCGCAACGCTGAAAAACCACTGGTGGGATGCTTACGATGAAACCCGGAATGAAGCTGAAGAGCGCAGTCTGCGACACGGAAGTGATGGTCATCAAGGTCGCTCCGGCCACCGTGTTTTCCTGTGGCGGTGCGCCGATGGTGGATGATCGCGCGGGCGATAAGGGAGCTCTGGACGCTGCATTCTCCGGCGGGACGCAAATTGGCAAGCGCTACACCGACGCGGAAGGAAGCCTAGAGCTGCTGTGCATCAAGGCCGGCGCCGGGTCGCTGGCGGCCAATGGCACTGCGCTGCAGCTCAAAGACGCCAAACCGCTTCCCGCCTCCGACTGAGGCCGCGGCATGGATATCTCCCTCCTGTTAAAAATGGCGGCCGATTGCGAACCGGAGCGTATCGGCCTGACCTGCGAGGGGCGGGCTTGGAGCTTCACGGAGCTGTGGGCTGCGGCGACCGGCGCAGCCCGTCTGATCGAAGAGAGCGGTTGCAGCCATGTTGCCTTGCTCGATACGAGCAGCGAAGCTGCCTCGATCGCGCTGTTCGGTGCAGCATTGGCGGGAGTGCCCTATTGTCCGCTGAACTATCGACTGGCCGACGAAGACCTGGTGGGACTGCTTGCCCGGCTGCAGCCAGCATTGGTCATCGGTGATGTCGCGCGCGTGCGGCGACTGGGCCCCGCTGACGGGTTCACGCTCTTGGCGCGAGCGGATTTCGTACGCAAGGCAGAGGCCGCTGCCGATGCCGGCCGCGAGCCGGGGGCGGGCGAAGGGATCGCGGTGCAGCTATTCACGAGCGGCACCACCGCAGCGCCCAAGGCGGCGATCCTGCGGCACGCGAATCTCTTGTCTTATATTCTCGGCACGATCGATTTCGGCTCGGCGGACCCGTCAGAAGCGGCGCTGGTCAGCGTTCCGCCTTATCACATCGCCGGCATCGCGGCGCTCCTCAGCTCAATCTATTCCATGCGCCGGATCATTCTGCTTCCCGCATTCGATCCGGAGGAGTGGCTGCGCTTGGCGTCAGACGAACGGGCGACCAATGCCTTCGTCGTGCCGACGATGCTCGCACGCATTGTCGAGGCGCTTAATCGCCTGGATCCGGCGCCGAATCTCTCCAGGCTCCGCGCCATCGCTTATGGCGGCGGGAGGATGCCCGTCGAGCTGATCGACAGGGCGCTCGAGCTGTTCCCGAACACTGGGTTCACCAACGCCTATGGCCTGACCGAGACTAGCTCGACGATCGCCCTGTTGGGCCCTGACGAGCATCGAGCAGCCCACCAGGCAAGCGATCCCGCCGTGCGCGCGCGGCTTGGCTCTGTCGGCAAGCCGCTGCCGTCGATCGAGCTCGAGATTCGCGACGACGAAGGCCATGTCGTCAGCGCGGGTGCGCCCGGCGAGATCTATGTGCGGGGCCCGCAGGTTTCGGGCGAATACCGCGAGCGCAGCGCTCTGACGAGCGATGGCTGGTTCCCCACCCGCGACGCTGGCTACCTAGACGACGAAGGATACCTGTTCCTGTCCGGGCGGGCCGACGACGTGATCGTTCGCGGCGGGGAGAACATCTCGCCGGGCGAAATCGAGGACGTGCTGATGTCCCACCCGGCGGTTGCGGATGCCGCGGCGGTCGGCATCCCCTCTTCGGAGTGGGGTGAGGCAGTGGCCGTGGCGATCGTCAGCAAGGGCGAGCCGTCTTCCACCGACGAGGAGTTGCGCGAGCTGATTCGCGTCCGGTTGCGGTCATCGCGGGTGCCCGAGCGGATCGCCCGCTTCGAGGCTCTGCCCTACAACGAGATGGGCAAGCTGCTCCGCCGCGAGGTCAAGCGGATGCTCCAGGAGAATTGCTGACCGCCGCGGGCCGGCGAGCGTCGGCGGCTTGCGACCTGCCTTTTGCGTCAGGAGATGCAATTTGGGCTGGGCTTGTGCTGCGCCGCCGATGGGGAGAGGTACTGCCGGCTCTTTGGCCGCGCCGGCAGTGCTGATCTCATACGGGCAGAGGCGCGCGCGCGCGAACTTCGATCAGGTCGACGTTCACATCCCGGGGCAGCGCGAGAACCGAGAAAAGGGCTTCCGCCATCGAGCCGGGGGTTGCGTAAGTGCCCGAGAAATCGAGGCAGCCAAGACGCTTGGCCTCGCGCATGAAGCTGTCGAGCTTTTCGTCCGACCAGTCCGCCGAAACGGACTTGGTGTCGACCGCGCCAGAACGCAGCACAGTCACCCTGGTCCCGTCTGCGCGCAACTCCTGACGCAGGCCCAAGGCCAGCCCTTCGACCGCTGCCTTGGATGACACGTAGAGCGTCAGCGTCGGAAAGGGCATTCTCACCGATTCCGACGACATGAAGACGATGTCGCCGCCACCCGCCGCGCGCAGATGCGGGATCGCTGCGCGGGTGGCATAGATGCTTCCGAACATATTGGTCGCATATTGCTGCTGGATATCCGCATCGGTGGCGTGTTCAACCTTCAGGACCGCAACGCTGGCAGCGTTGTTGACCAGAGCGTCGATTCGACCAAAGCGCTGGGCGGCCTGGTCCATCGCCGCGGTGATCGCCTGCGGATCCGTGATATCGCAGGGGATCGCCAGCGCCTTGTTGCTGAGTTCCAGCGCCAGACTGTCCAGGGCATCGGATGCTCGGGCAAGCGCCACGATCCGCGCCCCATTCGCCGCCAACAGGGTGGCAAACGCCCTGCCCATGCCTTTCGATGCGCCGGTGATGGCGACGACTTTGCCGTCCAGTGTCCTGGTCATAAGGTCTTTCCAAGTGCAAGCTGTTCGTGGGATCTGGTTTGGCGCAGGCGCCGACAGATCAGGCGTCGGCGGTCGCCGCGGCCATCATGGCCTGGGTGTCGATCGTGCCGGTCACCACCCCGCCGTGGAAGCCGAAGTCCACCGGCAGGCATGCGCCGCTAACGAACGAAGCCGCGTCGGAATTGAGCAGCACGAGTGCGTTGGCCTGCTCTTCCGCCGTCGCGCGCCGCCCGCTGGTGATTGTGGCCATGTCCAGCAAGCCGGGGCTGATGATCTGTTCGAAAGCCGCCATCATCGGTGTCTGCGTGGGCCCAGGCATCGTGCAGTTCATGCGGATACCCTTGGCGGCGAGCTCTACCGCGGAGATGCAGATCCAGGCGTTGACGAGTTCCTTGGAGAACCCATAGCAATCGCCCATGAGCTCGGCGTTGGCGTTGACCCAGTCGAGGAACTGTTGCTTGTCGCGAATGGCCATGACCCGCTTCAGCAGATCGATGCGGTGCAGGAAGCCCATGCCGCCCAGCGAAGAGATGGTTCCGATGGCGCCGCCGTGGCGAATCCGTGGCACCCACTGTTCCGTCCAGTGACGGATACCTAGGAAGTTGACCGACAAAACGTCGGCCGCCGAGAACGTCTGTGGCAGGCCGGCACAATTGAACAGCGCATCGATCTCGCCGCCGATCTTGTTGACCGCAGTATCGATCGACGCATAATCCTTCAGGTCGATCGGGGTGTAAGAAGCAAGCTTCAGGCTCGGCTCGCGGATGTCCGCGCCGTGGACCTCCGCGCCAAGCTCGAGCAGCGCGCGCGCGCAGGCTTCCCCCATTCCGGAATAGCAGCCGACAATCGCAACTCTTTTGCCTTCGTAAGAAAACAGGCTCTTCATGTCCATCTCCCAGGTGCATGTCGAACCCCTTTGCAACCGATCGATTACGGAATCGGGTTCGACAGCCGTCTCCGCGTGACATCGCAAACTTGACAAAAATGTCAACAGGCGGCACGAGTTTCAGCTGTCAGAGGCGGCTGCCCCGTCGAGAAGTATCGCGGCGTTGGAGCTCGACACATGAATTGCTGCAGCGGAATGCTGGTCTATATGGGGCCCCGGCTGGCAAGCTCTGCAACGGATACCGCAGGACCGGTCGCGCAGGATAAGGCGGCGCTCCTGCTGGGGCGTGGAAGTCTTGAGGACCAGGAGGATTTGTGACGGAAATACGCTTTATCCAGCACGATAAACGCGAATATGTGGTCAAGGCTGCTGACGGAGATTCCCTCATGCGGGCTGCTCAGGATAACCATGTCCCTGGCATCGAAGGGGAGTGCGGCGGGCACCTGACCTGCGCGACGTGTCACGTGTACATCCCGGAAGATTGGTATGACTTGCTGGAGCCGCCCAACGCCGATGAGCAGGCCATGCTGGAAATGGCGATCGACCAACAACCGAATAGCCGCCTTTCGTGCCAGATTTTCGCTTCTTCTGCCGTTGACGGGCTGACCGTTCACGTGCCGCAGAACCAGCATTGATGGTGCGGACTCCGCGCGCTGGGGGAGCCAGCTTCCCGCGGGTGCGGCGGCACCGCGACACGCTGCTCAGGAGGCCCACATGCGCATGGCCGGTTGACCAGCCGCGCGCGACCGAGAATCGGGTCGAGGCAGAGCGCGCGGCATTGCCTTACGCTCGATCGATTCAGGAGATCTTTGTCCGCCGCCAGGGCACGGAAGAGGAAATACACAATGTCGGCGAGCGAACGCAGATCTCCTGAATCGATCGAGGGCCGGCGGATCATCGTGACTGGCGCGGCAGGCGGCATCGGCGCGGCCGTGACGGCAGGCTTGGCCAAGCGCGGGGCGAAAATCGGCGCCATCTACAATCGTACGCCCCCCGCGGACGAACAGCTCGCCATTGCCTCGTGGGAGGGCTGTGACCTCACCAACCGGCCGGCCGTGGCCGATTGCTTCCAATCGCTGGCGAGCAAGCTCGGTGGCCTCGACGCGCTGATCAATGTTGCGGGCCTGTGGCAAGGCGGAGCAGCGGAAGCTGCCGACGAAGCGGACATCGATATTCTCATCGGCGCCAATCTGAAGACGGTTATCTACACCAACCAGGCCGCATTCGCGCTCCTACAGGGCAAGGGTGGGCGGATCGTCAATTTCGGGTCGGTCGAGGGCGTGGACGGCAATGTCGAATCGCCTGTCTATGCTGCGGCGAAGGCGGCGGTGCACGGTTGGACGCGTTCCGCTGCGCGCAGTTGGGCTCGCCATGGAATCACCGTCAACTGTCTGGCGCCCGCGATGCACACGCCGGTTTACGAGCGGATCCGCCAAGGCATGACGCCGGAGCAGCTGGCGGAGCATGACAAGGAAATGGCGATGCGGATCCCCATCGGCGGCAAATTAGGGAGCCCAGAGGAGGACTGCACGCCCATGCTGGCCTTTCTGGCGAGCGAGGGTTCCCACTTTGTCACCGGACAGTTGCTGGCTGTTGATGGCGGGCTCCGGATGATGGGCGCGTAAAAATGCAAAGATCCGCCCGGAGTGGTAGATGGGCTCGCAGGATCCCTCCGTCGGCGGATGGCAGCGCCGGGCCGCCTATGGTCGTGTGACGCTGTTGACGCTGTTGACGCTGTTGTTAAGTTAATGCCCACTCTGCCGATTTTAGAGTGTGAGCCGAAGGGGTCTGAGTTATGAGTGTCAGGAACGCCAAGGTGAAAGCGCCGTCCAAGGCAGACGCCACCGTCAAGGTCAGTCCCCCGATCGAAAAACCGTCGCTTGTCCCGGTCCATCGCTCGGCCCAGGCCCCGCTGCGCACGCGGGCACTCAAGACCAAGAAACACCTGATCGACACGGCCATGGCGCTGTTCCTGCAGCGCGGCTACGTCGCCACGACGATCGAGCATATTGCCGATGCTGCGGGCGTTTCTCGCGCGTCATTCTACACTTATTTCTCGTCCAAGCCGGAAATTATGGTCCTGGCAGGTCACGAATGCCGTCGTTCGAGCTGGGATTTGTTCGAGGAGTTGGGGACGCTGGATCCCAAGAACCTGGTGGGTGGCATGAGCGCATGGGTTAACAAGTACTTCAAATTTCTTGAGAAGAACGGTGGCTACCTGCTGATGTGGCAACAGGCTGCCCTGCAGGACCCCGAACTGCGCAAGCCCGGGATGAGAGGGTCGCAAAAGGGGGCCCGAATCCTGGCGGATTCGCTCAAGGCCCTCGGCATCGACAAGCCCGAAGATGACCTGCTGATCCGCAGCATGGCCATCCTCTCGCTACTGGACCGCTTCTGGTATCACTGGTGGATCGTCAAAGCTCCGTTCAAGCGGAAGCAGGTTTTCGACAATCTTTCCGTCATGCTGGTGGCAGCAATCCGCGCTTGAGCGCAGCTGGCGTAGCCGGCCGCTAACGGATCGAGTCGAACGGGATTCCTTTGTCGGGACGGTAGTCCTGCGGCAGGCCGAGGATCTTTTCCGCGATTGTGTTAAGCAGGATCTCGTCGGTCCCGCCGGCGATCCGGCCCGTCGGTGCGGCCAGCCATGACGCGATCCAGTCGCTTTTCGCGGTCGCATCTGGAATGCGGGCCGCTTCGGGGCCGAGCAGGTCGACGGCCAGTTCCGACAGCTTCTGACGCGACCGGACGGACACAAGCTTGTGGATCGCACCTTCCGGTCCCGGCTCGGACCCGTTGGCGGCTTCGAGAAACGCCTTTGATCGTACCGTCATTAACGCCTGTTGCAGCCGGTAGGCTTCCGCGACCGAGGCGCGCACTCGGCCATCGTCCAGCGCCCGGCCGGAACCGAGCCGCGCCTCTCGCGCCAAGCGCAGGAAAGAGCCGAGTTCCGGGCCATAGCCCGTTTCATCCGCGCCCGCCGCATACCGCTCGATGACCAGCGTGTGCATGGCAACGGCGAACCCGTCGCCCACCTTGCCAAGCCGCTGTGAGTCGGGAACGCGCACCTCGTCGAGGAACACCTCGTTCACGTCCGCGCTGCCGTCCGCCAATTTCACCGGGCGCACGGTGATACCGGGTGTGCGCATATCGAGCCAGAAGTAGGTCAATCCCCTGTGCTTCGGCAGGCCAGGATCGTTACGTGCGATGATGACCGCGAGATCGGAGTACTGGGCCCAGCTGGTCCAGAGCTTCTGGCCGGAAATGATCCACTCGTCGCCGTGGCGCGTTGCGCGCGTGCGCAGTCCGGCCAGGTCTGACCCCGCGGCCGGTTCGGAGAACAGCTGGCACCAGATCTGCTCGCCGCGAAGGGCAGGCACGACAAACTGCCGGATCACCTCCGCGGGCGCATAATGCATCATAATCGGCACCGGCTGTCCGAGGCTGATCTGAAAATACTGCGTCGGGAATCCGAACGGCAGCTCTTCCTCCGCGAAGACCGCCTGGTGCAGCGCCGACAGGCCCTCGCCTCCGAACTGTCTGGGCCAGCTTATCCCGGAGTATCCGCTGTCATATTTGAGCGCCAGCCACCGGCGGCCGAGTTCCAGGTCGTCGCGCTCGCTCAATCCCTTGCGGGCCGCGGCGCCGTACCTGTCGGCGTTGGACTCGAGCCATGCCCTCGCGGTGGAACGGTAAGCCTCGAGCTCGGTCAGCAGAACGGCGGTCAAAGCTCTGCCTCCAGCGCAGCCACGAGGCGGTCTTCCCAGATGAATCGCGAACCGAGGACGCTGGCGCAGCTACGCGCGCGGCGCAGGTGCAGGTGCAGGTCGGATTCCCAGGTCACGCCAAGGCCGCCGAAGGTCTGCATGCTTTCGCGTGAAGCAAAATCATAGGCACAGATCCCACTGATCCGCGCGGCCGCGGCGAGCGGCGTGGACGCGGGGAGCGACCGGTCGAACCGCAGAGCCGATTCGAGGCAGTTTGCGCGGGCGATTTGGTTGGCCACGTACATCTCAGCGATCTTGTGCTTGATCGCCTGGAATTTCCCGATCGGCTGGCCGAATGCCTGTCGTGTGTTCGCGTAATCCCGGGCGAGTTCCATGCAGGCATCGGCGCCCCCGAGTTCTTCAGCGGCGAGCACGACCGCCGCTCGGTCCAGCACGCTCCATGCGGTGGAAAGGGCATCGGTCTCGTCCAGCGGGAGCGCCGCTGCGTTGGTGAAGGTGAGGTCGGCCATGTTGCGGCTGTTGTCGAAAGTGTCGAGAAACCCGCGCGAGACCCCCTGGCCGGTCAGGTCGACCAGGACGAGAGCCAGTCGGGAGTCCCGCACCGCCAGGGCTACGGCAAGGTCCGCCCGCGAACCACCTAGTACGCCGCGCTTCGTGCCCGTAATGGTCTGGCCGTCGAAAACGATGGTGGGACGCAGCGATATGGGGTTGGCATCTTCGGCGAAGGCAATGGTCCCGATCTGCTCGCCGGAGGCGAGACGGGGCACAACGGCGGCTTTGACGGAGAGATCACCCGCGAGCAGGATAGCCTGGGCTGCCGCATAGGAAGTCAGCAGGTAGGGGGCACCGCAAGCCACCCGTCCAGCGGCTTCGGCGACGATCGTCATTTCGATCAGACCCAGGCCGAGGCCGCCGTAGTCTTCCGGAATCGCCATGGCGGGCCAGCCCATCTCCTGACAGACCCGCCAATAGCTCTCGTCGCACCGGCCCGGATCGTCCAGCAGCCGCTTGAGCGTTTCGGCTGAATAGCTGCTCGCTAGGCGACGCCGGGCACTCTCGCCAATCTGCCTCTGCTCGTCGGTGTAGAGGAATGACACGTCGGCGCCCCGCAATCCTGTCGCTAGCGACTCTTGGGCAGTCCCAAGAAGACCTCGGCGATCTGAGAACGCTGGATTTCGCTGGTTCCGCCATAGACCGTGGAGACCTGGATCTGGCGGTGCAGGTGCTCGACCATGGCCAGCGCAGTGGGATCGGGTTCAAGAGTATCGGGTGCGGCCAGGTCCATCAGGTCGGCATAGACCGGCTGGCTGTTGTCACCAAAGAAGTGCTTGGCCATCGGTCCGTAGACGGTGCGTCCGGCGTCGGGGTGAGCGGCGGCGAACCATGCGCCGCGCATCGACAGCAAGTCGCCGACCTGCGCCACTAGCGCCAGCTTCGCAATGCGTTTGCGGGTATCCTTGTCGTCGAGCGGAACGCTGCCGTCCGCACGCGGCTTGCGCGCCCAGTCCAGGATCACGGGGAGCATGCGACGATCGCCGGGGCCGTACACGCCGGCCTGCTCCAGCACCAGGATCTTGGCCATGACGTCGATGCCGCCGCCGGCCTCGCCGATGCGGTATTTGTCCGGAACAATCACGTCGGTGTAGAACGTGGCGTTGCTCCGCTCGTCCATCACCGTGTGGATCGGGAACACCTCGATTCCCGGCGTGTCCATCGGCACGAAAAACAGTGTCAATCCCTTGTGTCGCACGCTGCCGGGCTCGGTGCGCGTGAGGAGCAGGATGTAGTCCGCCAGATTGGCTCCGGTCGTCCACATCTTCTGCCCATTGATCACCCATGCCTGGCGCTCTTCGTCCCAGGCTGCCTTGGTCTGGGCGGCAAAGATATCGGAGCCGGAGCCTGGCTCCGAATAGCCCATGCAGCATACCGACTGGCCCGAGGCGATCCTCGGCAGGGCCTCGTTGCGAACCTCTTCCGAGGCGAAGCGCATGACGGTGCGCCCGACCATGGTGGTCACTGTCTGGGCATGGGGGGCAACGCCGCACTCTTCCCACTTGCGCAGCGCAGCAAGGCCGGCGAGCGGACTGGCGGCGCGCCCGCCCCATTCTTTCGGCCATTCGGGGTAGAGCAGTCCTTCGGCCGCCAGGGCCGTGCTGATGTCGGGATTGTGGCCATCATAGGAGTCGACCATCTTGGCCCGACGCTCCGGTGTCATCAGGCGCTCGAGCAACGTGACCGTCTCGCGGGCGATGCCCTCGGCCTCAGCACCCAGGCTGAAATCGATGCCCACGTCGCCGGTGGGAACGGTGGGGCCGGAGCGCGTGACAAACAGGCGCTCGGTCACGCGGGCGAGTTCGTTACCCGGATCTCCCAACAGCAAGGCACGCGCCTTCGCCCGGCGGAAGAACAGCTGGGCATCGTGCTCGCGCGAAAGGCCGTAGCCGCCGAACGTGTGCAGCGCCCGGCGGGTCGCCTGGTCGGCGGTGGTCGCGCTCCAGTAGAAGGCCATGCTTGCGGCCGCCGCGGCGTCGTCGGCGTTCCGTGCCGCCTGCCAGGCTGCCCACCACGTCAACAGGCGCGCCCCTTCGAGATCGACCGCCCGGTCCGCCAGCGGATGGGCCACGGCCTGGAAGCTGCCGATCGGACGACCAAAGGCGTGCCGTTCCTTGGCATAGTCAACAGCGAGATCGAGGCTCGCCGCGGCCATGCCGCAAAGCTCGGCGGCGACAAGCAACTTCCATTCCTCGACGGCAACCGCATGGAGGAGCGCCGCCGCGTCGCCGCGCCCGAGCTCTGCCAGCAGCTCGGCGTTGCGCGGGTCGAAGCGCGCCAGCCGGTAGTCACCGTGATCTTGCGCAACCGGCGTCAATCCGCCCGCGAACAGGCCCAGTCGCTCGCCGTCCAGCGCAACGACCATGTCGGCATCCGCGCCGAATTGGACGAGCTGGTTCGAATGTACGGCAGCATCGAACAGCGCGAGGCTGGCAACCCCCGTTCCGTTCGCAAGCTTTTCGAACCAGCGGCTTGCGGCGTCGCCTTGCGCGTCGCCGAGCAGCCTTCCGACCACGATGGTCTCGGCCAAGGGGGCGCTCGCCAAGGCGCGGCCGGCTTGCTCGAGCAGCAGCATCGCTTCGAACAGGCTGACCGGACCCATCTCGGAGCGTGACGAACGCAGCGCGAGGGCGCCGCTTTCGCCCAGCTTGCCCAACAATTCACGATCGAGCCTGGGGGCGAAACGCTCGCGTGCCCGCGTGCTGCCACCAAGTCCGGCAAACATGCGGCTGAATGAATCGACTAGGAGCTGCTGCTCCTCACTGAGATCGAGATTCACTGTCTGCTCCCGTTCAATCGCGCTTATTTCGGCTGCAAGGGTTCCCGCCGGGTTCGGTCGGGACTTAGCGGGTGAAACTGCCGCCCGAGTCCGCCTTTTCCTTCAGCAGCCTGGAGGGGCGCAAGCTTTCGCCATGGTGTGTTGTCAGTCGTTCGAGCTCAGCGACGATCTTTGGCAGGCCGACCGTATCTGCCCAGAATAGCGGGCCGCCCGTGTAGACCGGCCAATTATAGCCGAGGATGCAGGCGACATCGATGTCAGAGGCACGCATGGCAATGCCTTCGTCCAAAACCTTGGCCGCCTCGTTGACCACCGGATACAACAGGCGCGCTACGATCTGTTCGGCCGTCTGAGGGCCGCTGTTCTGAATGCCCAGCTCGCCAGCCACGTCCGCGATAACCTTTTCGACGATCGGTGAGGGGCTCGCACTGCGGTTTTCGTCGTAGTCATAGAAGCCGCTGCCAGACTTCTGTCCCAGCCGTCCCAGTTTGATCAGTTCGCCACGCACCGAGCGCCGGTTGGGATCCGGCTTAGTCACGTCCATCCCGGCCAGGTCCCGCATCTGGAACGGTCCCATAGCGAAGCCATAGTCGTAGATGGCCTTGTCGATCGCCTGCGGCGATACGCCCTCAAGGAGAAGGGCTTCCGCCTGCTGATTGCGCGGCGCCATCACCCTATTGGCGATGAAGCCGTGCCCGATGCGCGAAAGTACCGGAACCTTGCCCAGCTGCTTCGCCAACTTCATTCCGGTGGCGATCACGTCCACGGACGTGTTCTTGCCGCGGACGACCTCGAGCAGACGCATGACGTTGGCTGGGGAGAAGAAGTGCAAGCCGATCACCAATTCCGGCCGTTTGGTCGCGGATGCGATCTCGTCGATGTCGAGGTAGGAAGTATTGCTGGCGAGGATGGCACCGGGCTTGGCGATCGCGTCAAGTTTCGCGAAAACGTCCTGTTTGATCACCATGTCCTCGTACACCGCCTCGATCACTAGATCGGCGTCTGATAGAGCAGCAAGCTCGAGCGCGGGTGAGAGCAGCTCCATCCGCTGCTGCACCTCTGCTTGCGTCAGGCGACCCTTCGCCGCTGAGGCCTCGTAGTTCTTGCGAACCAGCTTGACCCCGCGATCGAGCGCATCCTGCCGCATTTCGACCAGGGTGACCGGGATGCCGGCGTTAAGAAAATTCATGGCGATGCCGCCGCCCATCGTGCCCGCGCCGATGATGCCGACCTTATTGACCTGCAACGGTTCTATTGAGGCCGGAACGTCCGGCGCCTTGGCAGTTTGGCGTTCCGCAAAGAAGTAGTAGCGCTGGGCTGCAGACTGGGGCGACACCACCAGTTCCTGGAATAGCTCGCGTTCGCGCTTCATCCCCTCGTCGAAGGGCAGCTCCAGCGCAGCCTGGGCCGCCCGGATGATGTTCTCGGGGGCCTTGAATCCGCGCAGCGCGCGGGCGTTCTTGCGGCGGAAATCATCGAACAGCGAGGGGTTGCCCCGGTCGGCTGCAATCTTGTCCTGGCGATCGCGGACCTGGAGGAGCGGTCGGCCCTCGGCGACAAGCTTACGGGCAAAAGCGATTGCGTCGTCCTGCAGCGAGCCTTCGCGGGCGAGGGCGTCGATCATCCCCAACTCGAGCGCGCGTGGCGCCGTGATCGGGTCGCCGCCAACCATGATCTCGAGAGCCTTCTCCGCGCCAACGATGCGTGGCAGGCGCTGGGTGCCACCCCCGCCGGGGAGCAGGCCCAGCTTGACTTCGGGCAGACCGACCTTGGCGGAGGGAACGGCGATCCGATAATGGCAGCACAGCGCGAGTTCGTAGCCCCCGCCGAGCGCCGTGCCGTGAATCGCCGCGACGATGGGCTTCGTACCGCCTTCGGCGTTCGCCAGCACGCGACCAAGATCGGGCCCGTCCATGCTCTTGCCGAATTCGGTGATATCTGCTCCAGCGAAAAACGTTCGCCCGCCACAGACTAGGACGATCGCCTTGACGCTATCGTCGGCCGCGAACTTGCTGAAGCCTTCGTAAAGGGCAATGCGGACCTTGAGGCCGAGTGCGTTGACGGGAGGCGAGTCGATCTTGAGGATGCCAATTTCGTCATCGACAAGGAAGGTTCCGACGTCAGTCACTGCTCAATCTCCCCTAAATTCGCTTCCGCTGCGCTCTTTGGACAAGCGGCATCCGCCTCGCTGTTAGCGAGGCAGCTTCATCAGCGTTGCGATGTTGTTCTTCTGGATGGCGGACGAACCGCCGTAGATCGGCACCGCCAGGACATCCCGCACGTACCGCTCCATCTGGAAGCCCTCGGCATAGCCGTAGGCGCCCATCACGTACTGCTGGCAGGCCAGCACGATCTCCTTGGCCGTCTCCGCGACGAACAGCTTGGCCATGCACGTGTCGACGGCTGACGGCAGCTGATTATTGACCATGGTCGCAGCGTCATAGGCCATCAGGCGCGCCGCCTTGAGCTTGGTCTGCACATCGGACAGGACGTGGCGCACCGCCTGATGCGCGCAAATCGGCTTGCCGAACTGGAATCGCTCCTGGCTATACTGCCAGGCCTCCGCAACGGCCGCCTTGGCGATGCCCAGCGCGATGAAGGTCGGGGCAAGCTTCTCGATTTCCAGGCTCGGGCCGGCCAGCATCGACCAGCCCTTGTCCCAGGCTTCCTCCCCGCCGAGGATCAGACTGGCATCTACCTCGACATTGTCGAGATGCACGTCGTTGGTGGGGACGCCATGGGTCCCCATGCAGCGCGTGCGGGTGATGCCGATCCCCGGCGCATTGAGCGGGATGATCACGAATGAGAGGTTGCGATAGCGCTCGTCTGGCGCGCCGCTGCGGACGAGCGTCAGCATGTACTCGGCCATGTTGGCGCCAGAAATCCAGCGCTTGCTGCCCGTGATCGTGACCTTCCCGTCGCTGAGTTCGGCGCGGGTCTTGACCGACGCGAGGTCGCCGCCGACCTCCGGTTCGGACAGGCCATAGGCGAACAGCGTCTCGCCGGCGAGCAGCCCGGGCAGAAACCGCTGCTTCTGCTCTTCGGTACCCTTATAGACCAGGTTAAGGCTGCCGTAGCCCACGCTCATGTTGTAGAGGCTGGCGAGCCCGCTCCAGCGCGCTGCGAGTTCTTCCATGACCACGCACATCGTGGTCACGTCGGTGCCGAGGCCGCCATATTCCTCAGGCACGGTCAGCCCGAGTATTCCGAGATCCGCCATGGCCGCGAGTACGCTGCGCGGAACGGTATCCTCGGCCTCCCACAGCGCGATGTTTTCCACCGGACACTCTTTGTCTAGGAACTTGGCTACGCTTTCGCGGAAGAGGTCCAGATCTGGAGATTCGTCGAACATTTTGGGTGCCAGTGCTGCAAGCGATTCCTGCTGGAGCTATTTCGTCATTTGACGATGTTGTCAACTTATCGCGTTGACGGGGGCGTCCCGGTTGGTAAGGATCATCGTACCTGCGGAGAAAACTGGTGGACCAAGATCTGCTGAAGCAAGCGCCCACGGAATTCGTCTTTCCGGTTGAGTGGGGAAAATGTCGCGAGTTTGCGCTGGCCTTGCTGGACTCCGATCCGGCCAGCCCAAAACCGGACGACGGAGGCGATGACCCGGCGGCCCTGCTCATGCCCGCCATCATGCCGGTCTGCGCGTTCCGCTACAGCCAAGATGGCTTGCCCGCGATCCTGCGACTGGCGCAGGCCGGGCTCGTCGACCGCAGCCGCCTGGTGCAAGGCGAGGTGGAATTCGAGTTCCACCGACGGGCCTGGTCGGGTGAGCAACTGAGCGTCACCGAAAAGCTGGCCAAAGTTTACGACAAGGAAACTTCGAAAGAGGTTCTGCGCTTCTTCGAGTTCGAGACTGCGTTCCGTTCGTTGGATGGTGAGCCCGTCTGTATGATCCGCACCGTCAACATCGAACGCAGGCGCAAGGACGATGACTGATCGGGGATCTGCCGTGGCGGGCTTTCGCATCGCCGACCTTGCGGTCGGTTCAGCCATGCCGCCGCGCCGGGTAGGCCCAGTCACGCAGGAACACCTGGTTCGATATGCCGGGGCAGGTGGTGATTTCAACCCGTTCCACTATGATAGTGCGCTCGTGCAATCGCGCGGTTTCAAGGGAGTATTCGCCCAAGGCCTGTTCACGGCCGGCATTCTGGGCCAGACCCTGCTCGCCTGGGCTGGAGAGAACATGTTGCGCAGGCTGAGGGTGCGCTTTGCCGAACCGGTCTGGCTAGGCGACACCTTGACGTTCTGCGCTGTCGTGGACCGGGTCTCCACCGATGACAATGCTCTTACGCAGGCCGATCTGCGCTGCACCGTCACCAGCGAGGATGGCCGCCAGGTGTTGACCGGGGCGGCCACCCTTGGGGCCTCACGCTAGAGGTCATCGGATCACGAAAGGCTCCTTCTGTACGCTGGCGCGATCGAGCGTGCTGATCGGGTTGCCCACCTGCGTGTATTTGTAGGAACCGCGCAGGGCAGCGGAATAAGGCAGGTCGAGCGACTCCCACAAGGCTCGTACCGCACCCTGTGTCGCGGTGGACGGTCTGCTGGCGATGCTCCTGGCGATCTCGTGAGCGCGGTCCCACAGCTTGTCGGTTGCAGTAACTTCGCTGACAAGGCTGATGCGCAGCGCCGTTGCCGCGCCGATCCTCTCTGCATTCCCCATCAGGATCATTCGCATGATTTCGCCATAGGGCATACGGTGCGAGGCGCCGATCGGTTCACAGGCGGGAACCTTGCCGAAGCTGACGTGAGGATCGAAGAACTGCGCGTCCTCGGCGCAGATGATGATATCGCTTTCGTTCAGGAAATAGAATGCTCCACCGGCGCAAAGACCGTGGACCGCCGTGATCACCGGCTTCCAGACCAGGTTCATCTTGGGTCCGAGCAGCTCGCCGGGGTCGCGCTCGCGAAAGGGGTCGTTTGGAAAGAGGTCGATTTCCTCGATCACGTCCACGCCCGTGCAAAATGCGCGACCGGGTACTGACCGCAGCACCACCGCGTTGATGTCGTCATCCTCGCGGACGATCCTCCACGCGTCTCGCATGTCGTTGAGCATCTGCTGGTTGAACGAATTCATCTGCTTGGGACGGTTGAGGGTGATTGTGGCGACGCGATCGACTCCCTTGTCGAAGATGATCGTCTCGAACGTCATGCTGATTTCCTTGTAGATGGGCAGTGCAAACATCGATGAAAACTGCAGAGGATCACACTCCGCGGAAGGCGGCCGGGCGGCGTTCGCGAAAGGCGGCGACGCCTTCCTGGTGGTCCTCGGTCGTCTGCATGAGGGGCGGCATTGCAAACTCGGTCTCCAGAAAGCTGTCGAAGCTAGCCGTGGCGGCGACTTCGAATTGCCGCTTGGCCATGCCGATCGCCAGCGTCGGTCCCGCGGCCAGGCTCTTGGCCATCGACATCGCCTCGTTCATCACCTCGTCCGCCGGAACCGCCTTCAAGGCGAGGCCGAGCTCGACCGCTTCAGCGGCTCCGACGATGCGGCCGGTGTAGCATAATTCCTTGGCGCGCATGGTCCCGATCTGCTGCGAAAGCAGCCATGCCGACCCCGCGTCTGGGGCGAGTGCCGTGCGGTTGAAACTCTGCGCGAAACGGGCGTCGTTCGCCGCAATGATAAAGTCGCAGCACAGCGCATAGCTCCAGCCGGCACCGACGCAAACGCCGCGCACTGCGGCGATCGTGGGCTTTTTGAGCCGATAGATCGACCGGCTGATGCGCTGCAGCCGCAGTGTGCGGACAAAGCGATCGGCCATGGTGAAGTCGCCGAATTCGCCCACGTCCATGCCCGAGCAGAAATCGTCTCCACTGCCCGTCAGGATGACAGCTCGGACCGAATTGTCCTCGCTGAGGGCTTCGAACGCTTCGTAGAGCTGCACACGCATTTCGGTTGTGATCGCGTGCTTCCGCTCGGGGCGGTCGAGCGTGACGATGGCGATCCCCTCGCTTCGTTCGGTCCTGACGGTCATCCGAATGCTCCTGTACTGAAATCAACTCCACTGGCACATGAGCTGACTATAATGTCAAGTTGTCGACCGGCCGTGATCCTTGCGAAACCGCTGGGCTTGTGCCGGGTGCCTGCCTGGGCATCGCGCGCCGGCGCTGCAGAGTCCTGCCTGCGCCGTGTTCGGATGATCTCATAGCGTGCGGCGGCAGAGCTTGAAATAAGTGACAAGAGTGTCAAGTTTCTATTGCGTTGAAGGGCGGCATTGGGCTAGGCTCTGCGCCGACTTAAAACAAAATAGAAATGGCACGCGATCGATGTCAACACCGCGGATTGCAATCAAGGAGGGGCTGTTTGCCGGGCATCTCGATAACCTCGAGACCGTGCACCTTGCAGGCAGCCGTTGCAGCTCCTGTGGGGAAATGACCCTCGGGACCAACGCGGCATGCCCGAATTGCGGTGACCAGAACGTCGCCGCGGTCGCGTTGGGCGACTCTGGAACGCTCTATACCTACACCGTCGTTCGCCATCGCCCGCCGGGGAATTACCAGGGACCGGCCGAGTTCAAGCCCTTCGGCCTGGGGCTGGTGGAGATCGACAGGGTCATCCGCGTCATGGCACCGCTACTCCCCGCGCCAGATCAACTGCGCATCGGGATGCCGCTGAGGTTCCACCCGTATGTGCTTAGGACCAATGAAAACGGCGAAGAAGTGATTGCTTTCGCCTTTGATGGGGCGAGCAGCTGATGGCCAGAGACGTTTATATCATCGGCGCCGGCATGCACCCGTTCGGCCGGTTCGACAAAAGTTACGAGCAGATCGGAGCGGAGGCTGCCGAACTGGCGCTCAGGGATGCCGGGGTGCAGTGGCGCGACATTCAGTCTGCCTTCATGGCCCGCATGTACCTGCCGGCCACCTCAGGTCCGCGCATCCTGCGCAAGCTCGGGAGCACCGATATTTCGATCATCGATGTCGAGGCGGCTTGCGCCAGCGGCGGCGCGGCCCTGCGCCAAGCCGTTCTGGCCGTCAAGTCCGGAGACGTGGACCTCGCGGTGGTGTGTGGCACCGAGAAAATGCCGCGCGGCTTTATGGATCCCTCGATGATCTACAGCACTTGGCAGGTGGAGCTCGGGATTTCCCAGAACCCGAGCTACTGGGCCATGCGCGCGATGCGCCACATGTATGAGTATGGCACGACCGAGGAGCATATCGCCAAGGTCGCCTACAAGAACCATCGGAACAGCGTGCACAACAAGTATGCGATGTACCAGAAAGAGTTCTCGATGGAGCAGATCCTGAACTCGACCCTGGTCTGCGATCCGATCCGCCTGCTCGAGATATGTGCGCCCAACGACGGCGCGGCCGCAGTGGTGGTGGCTTCCGAAAAGAAGATGCGCCAGCTCGGCGCCAAGGGCATCCGCATCGCCGGCATCAGCCATTCGATCTCGCGCTATTCGTCGGACTTCCGATGCCCGGCCGAAAGCATGAGCGCCACCGTCGAAAACCTCGGGCCGACCGCGGTCACCGCCCAGCGGGCCTACGATGCCGCCGGCATCGGCGTGGAGGACATCGATTGCTTCGAGGTTCAGGACACCGATGCGTTCTGCGAGATCGAGATCTACGAGGAACTGGGACTCTGTCCCACCGGGGAAGGCGGTCGTCTGATCGACGAAGGTGTCGTGGAGATCGGCGGCAAGACGCCGGTCAACATGAGCGGAGGGCTGATCAGCAAAGGGGAGCCGATCGGCGCCTCGCACCTCGGCCAGGTCGTTGAACTGGTCGAACAGCTGCGAGGAACGTGCGGCCCGCGCCAAGTGGCGGGCGCGAAGGTGGCGCTCGCCCACGTGCTGGGCGCCGGCGGCAACTGCGCGGTGACGATCCTCGAACGGTAATGCGCGGCGCGTCGCTGCGGCGGCGCAGGTTGGCCGGAACAGCGCCAGCAGGTCTACTCTCGGCTCAGAATTCGGAACGGATGAAGCGATGAACTTTGACTCCTATCAGAATATCAAATTCGAACGCCGCGGGCGGGTTCTGATTGCAGCTTTCAATCGCCCGGATCACCTGAATGCTGCGTCCGCCGACATGCATCGCGAGATCGCGCGGTTGTTCCACGACCTCACGGTGGACCCGGAGTCCGACATCATCGTGCTCACCGGCGAGGGGCGTGCCTTTTCGGCTGGAGGCGACTTCGGCTTGCTGATCGAGCAGAACGAAAACCCGCACATCCTCCATGCCGCGATCCAGGAATCGAAGGCCGCCATCTTCGGCCTGCTCGAATGCCACAAACCCGTGATCGGCCGGATCAACGGCGACGCGATCGGCCTCGGCTGCACCCTGGCCCTGCTGTGCGACATGATCATCGCCGTCGACACCGCGCGCTTCGGTGATCCCCACGTCAAGATCGGGCTGACCGCGGGCGACGGCGGTGCGGTGATCTGGCCGCAACTGCTTGGCTTCGCGCGGGCGAAGCAGTATCTGCTCTCGGGCGATCTGATCAAGGCGCCAGATGCCGCCGCCATGGGTCTGATCAATTTCGCGGTCCCCGCCGACGCGCTTGACGGCAAAGTGGACGAGTGGATCGAGCGCTTCGCCGTAATGCCGCCGCTCGCCCTGCGAACGACCAAGACGCTCATCAACATGGAACTGAAGCGGATCGCGCACTCGATGATGGACGCCGGCATGGCCTACGAGGCCATGACGATGGTCAGCGCCGATCTGCGCGAGGCGATCGCGGCGTTCCAGGAGAAGCGCAAGCCCAGCTTTGTTGGACGATAGATGTCGGCTCATGTGATCAACTCGCTGTTCGGGTCAGGCGCCGAACCAGACGCGGATCTGATCGAAGCTGTGCGGGACAGCGTGCGTGCCTTTGCCCGCAAGCGCGACGCCCAAGCGCTGGGTAAGCAGCGCCAGCAAACCGATGAGGAATGGAACGAGGTCGCCGAAGCGGGGTGGCTCGGTCTGCTTGCCGCCGAGGAGCGCGGCGGCGCGGCGCTTCCCGTGCCCGTGCTCGCGGCGCTCTACGAAGCGCTGGGGCGCTGCGGGGTGACCAGCAACTACGCCGCAATCGGCGTTCTCGCGCTGGTTGCGCTCGAATGCTGCGAACCGGCGCCGCTGCGCGATCAGCTTGTCGAGCAACTGGTCCTCGGGGCGGCGCGACCGGTGCTGTGCTGGCAGACGGCCAACCAGGAGGACGAGCGAGCCATGCTGTTCGCGTCGGCTTCTTTGTCACAGCATCTTGTCTCTACCGCAGATCGCCGCGACTTTGTCGAGTTCGCCGACGTCGCGACCCACTTCTGTTTCCCGTCACGGTGCGAGGGGCAATTCGGCCTGGTCGTGGTGGAGCAGGGGGCGCCGGGCCTTGCCGTGTCGCTCCAGCCCGGACTGACGAGCGGACCAATGGGTACTGTCACGTTCGAAGGGGCCGTTTCCCAGTCGAACTTCCTGCCGATGGCCAGCCGCGATGCCCTCAATCCGGCCTTTCTCCTCGCGCGGATCGCCGCGGCGGCGCAACTCGCCGGCCTCTCCGAGCGAATGCTCGAGCTGACTTCGGATTACGTCGTCCAGCGGGTACAGTTCGGCAAGCCGATCGGCGCCAATCAGGTGGTGCAGCACCGACTTGTCGACATGTGGGGCCAAAAGGAGCTGGCCCGAGCTGCCGTCGACCGTGCCAGCCATGCTTGCTCGGCCGGAATGACGACAGCCGAACCGGCCGCCCTGGCGGCGAAGGCGCGGGCCGCCACGGCCGCGGAGGTCGTTACCAGGGGCGCGTTTCAGCTGCACGGAGCGATCGGCTACACGGGCGAATATGCCCTGGGCGATCTGGCGAAGGCGTGCCTGTCCCTCATTCCGTGGCTGGGCGCAGCCGGCGCGGCGCGGCGCCGGTTCGTTCAGCTGGAACAGCAAGGTGGTTGATGCATGTCCGATACGATGAACAGCCCTGTCCATGTCTCGATCAAAGATCGCATTGCGGTGGTCACGCTGAACCATCCCAAGGTGAATGCGCAGACATCCGAGCTGATGGAAGCGCTGACGGTGGCCTTCGATCAGTTCAACGATTCGGACGAAGTGCGGGCCGTGGTCCTGACCGGGGCGGGCAAGATCTTTTCTGCTGGCGCCGATCTCAAGAACCGCATCAAAACCGGCACCGAGCCGGGCAGACGCTGGGCGCGTCTGCGCCGCGTGCGCGAGACGTTCTATGCCGTGATGGAATGCGAGAAGCCCGTTATCGCGGCCGTCAACGGGCCGGCCTTGGGCGCCGGACTGGCGCTTGCTGCGTCGTGCGACATCATGATCGCGTCTGAAAACGCGAACTTCGGCCTGCCCGAGATTGACGTGGGGCTGATGGGCGGGGCGCGGCACGCCATGTCGATCTTCGGCCGCTCGCTGACCCGGCGCATGGTGCTGACCGGCTACCGCGTTCCCGCATCCGAACTCTATCGGCTTGGCATCATCGAGGCTTGCACCTCGCCCGACGAACTGATGCCGACCGCGATGGCGATGGCCGCGGAGATCGCCAGCAAGAGTTCCTACGCGGTCCGCATGGCCAAGCGAACGCTCGGCACGATCGACAAGCTGTCGCTGCGCGACGGCTATCGCTTCGAGCAGTCGATGACGGCGGAAGTGGCGTTCCACAAGGACTCGAAGGAGTCGATGGCCGCCTTCGTCGAAAAGCGGGCGGCGTCTTACGATGATTGAGAGTCACTGCACCGTGGACGACACTGACTACGTCGCGATGACCGATGATGCCTTTCGGGCCATGGTGCGCGGCTGGATCGACGCTAGCTACCCGGCCGACAAGCGCTTCATCGTCAGCCGCATCGGCATGGACCAGATTGGCGATTGGGTTCGAGCGCTCGGCCGCAAGGGCTGGCTGTGTCCGGCCTGGCCCAAGCAATATGGCGGGATGGGCCTGCCGATCCGCAGGCAGATCATCATGATGGAGGAAATGGCGCGCCACGGCTGCGCTCGCTATCCGGATCAGGCGATCAATCACGTCGGTCCGCTGCTGATGCACTTCGGCACCGAAGCGCAGAAGGAGCGCCACTTGCCGAGGATCGCCAGCGGCGCAGAGATTTGGTGCCAAGGCTATTCCGAGCCGGGTGCCGGATCGGATCTCGCCGCGCTGCAGTGCAAGGCCGTGCGCGACGGGGATGAATTTGTCGTCACCGGTGAAAAGATCTGGACGACGCTGGCGGACAGCGCCCACTGGATCTTCGCGCTGGTCAGGACCGACAACTCCGGCAAGAAGCAGCAGGGCATCACGATGCTGTTGATCGACCTGACCAGCCCGGGCGTCAGCGTGCACCCGATCGAGAGCTTCACCGGCGAGGTGGAATTCGCTCAGGTCGTGTTCGACAACGTGCGCGTGCCTAAGGCGAATGTCGTCGGCGAGGTCGATCAAGGATGGACCTTGGCAAAGGCCGTTCTCGGGCACGAGCGGGTGATCGTCGGCGCTCCTATCATTTCAATGATGTCGTTGCGCCAGCTCGAGCGGCTGGCGCAATCGATGGGCGCCTTCGACGATCTGAGTTTCGCCGACCGCTTCGCCGAGCTTCGGCTGGATCTCTACGATCTGACCACGCTGTTCGAAACCTTCGTCCGGAAGATCGAGGCGGGCGAGGAGATCGGACCCGAGGTCTCGCTGCTGAAGATTGTCGCCACCGAATTGCAAGCCCGGATCTCCGAAGAGATCTTCAAGCTGGCCGGCGATGCGGGTCGGATCGCGGAAGCCATCAAGTTGCCCGACATGGTGGTCGATCCGCTGGCTATCTATGCCGCGGCGCGCGTTCCCACCATCTATGGCGGAGCGAACGAGGTGCAGCGCAACCTGATCGCGAAAGCAGTCTTGGGGCTGCCAAGTTGAATTCCATGAGCATCCATGATCGCTCTCTGGGCGGGACCATCGAGAACAACGGGCGATGGTATGCCAATCGGCCGGCGATCGTCGCCGCGGATCGGCAACTCACGCATGCGCAGTATGCCGATCGCTGCCGGTCGTTCGCGTCGGGCCTGGCCCGGCTGGGATTGCGTCACCAGGACCGGGTCTGCGTCCTGGCGCAGAACTGCGTGGAGTATCTGGAGGCTTACGGCGCCACAGAGATTTCCGGATTGATCCTGGCCACGGTCAACTACCGCTTGGCGCCGCCCGAGATGGACTTCATCATCTCTGATGCGGCACCCGGCGCCCTGATCTTCGAGACCGAGTATTCAGGCTATGTCGCGACCCTCAGGGAGAAGCGGAGCAGCATTGATCACTTCATTGCGATCGGGCCGAACTGTCCCGATTGGGCGGAGCCGTTCGAGGCAATCGTCGCACTGGGCGATGCGGCCGGGCCGCCGTTTCGCGCAACGGGACAGGACATCGCCTATCTGATCTACACGAGCGGCACCACGGGCCGGCCCAAGGGCTGCATCCTGGGCCACTCCAACCAGATCGGCTCCGCGCACATGACCGCGCTCCACATGGGGCTGGGGTGCGGAGATCGGACCCTGCTGGTGATGCCGCTCTATCATGTCGGGGCCAAGAACATCCAGCTGGCGCAGCACTGGGTCGGCGGGACGGTTCACGTCGAGAGGGCCTTCCGTGCGGAAGCCGCGCTCCGCGCGATCGCACAACATCGGATCACGATCGGACACATGGCGCCGACGATGATCCAGATGCTGCTCGAAGATCCCGCTTTCGACGGCCTCGATCTCACCAGTCTTCGCATGATCCTCTATTCGGCCGCGCCGATGCCGCTGCCGCTGTTACGCGAGGGATTGCGCCGGATCGGACCGGTCTTCGCACAGATCTACGGCCAGACCGAGGGATTGGGCACGATCTTGCCGATCGATCTCCATCGCCCTGAAGGCGATGCGGACGACCTGCGCCGCCTCGCCTCGGTGGGACACCCCTACGCGGGGGCGCGGATCCGTTGCGTTGACGAAAGCGACAATCCGGTGCTTGCGGGGGAAGCCGGCGAGATTTGCATCCAGGCCCAGTGCATGATGCGCGGCTACTGGAACAACAGCGCGGCCAGTCTCGAAGCGTTGCGCGGCGGGTGGCTCCATACGGGAGACATCGGGGCTGTCGACCACGAAGGCTACGTCCACCTGCTCGATCGCAAGAAGGACGTGATCATCTCCGGGGGCGAGAACATCTACTCGCGTGAGGTGGAAGCGGCGATCGCCGAACACCCCAAGGTTGCGGACGTGGCCGTGATCGGCCTGGAAGACCCGAAATGGGGGGAAGCGGTTACCGCGGTGATCGTGCCGCGCTGTGCCGATGTAACCAGCGAAGAGATCGCGGCACATAGCCGCACCTTGATAGCAGGGTACAAGACCCCGCGGCGCATATACTTCGTGGCGGATCTGCCGCGGCTGCCGAGCGGCAAGGTCAACAAGATCGAATTGCGCAGTCGCTTGCAATCCGGGACGCTATCGTGACGAAGGGTGCCTCGGCGATCGCGGCACTCGCCGATACGGACGGCGGGACAGTAAAATTGGAGAGGCCGTAGATATGGGCAAGTGGCTTTCGAACCCGGAGACGATCCTCTTCGAGGTGCAGGATAGGGTGGCGAGGATCACGCTCAACCGTCCTGACAAGCGCAATGCGTTGACGCAGCAACTGCTCGACGAAGTGCAGGCGGCGATGATCGAGGCGGATGATCTCAAGGAGGTCCGCTGTATCGTGCTGGAAGGTAACGGGAGGGATTTCTGCGCCGGCTACGACATCAGCGCGGGCGGCGACTACCTTCCTGCAAACCAGGCCTACGGCTTCGACCGCGATCGGTACCGCGGTCAGGCGAGCTATGACGACGATGCCTGGCAGCTGCGGATGCGCAGCGGACCGCGGCTGCAGATCTTCGACATGTTCAAGCCGGTGATCGCCAAGATCCACGGCAACTGCCTCGCCGGCGGCACTGACCTTGCGCTGATGTGTGATATGCTGATCGCGGCCGATGATGCGCGCATCGGCTACCCTGCGACGCGGGCGCTGGGCTCTCCGGCGAGCAACATGTGGCTCTACCATGTGGGTCCGCAATGGGCGAAGCGGATGCTGTTTACCGGCGACACCTTGTTGGGCAGCGAGGCGGCCAAGATCGGTCTGGTGATGAAATCGGTGCCCACCGAGGCGCTCGATGCAGAGGTCGATCACCTGGCCGGCCGCATCGCCAACGTCCAGCCCGATCTGCTCGCCGCGCATAAGCGCATCATCAATGCCGGCCTCGAACTGATGGGCGCGCGGACCCTGCAGCGTTTCGCTGCCGAGAATGACGCCCGGGCTCACCTGTCGGCGGCCTATGCGGATTTTGGTGCCATGGTGAAGAACGAAGGGATCAAGACGGCGCTTCAACACCGCGATGCGCCCTTCGGCGCCGGCGAGGCGAGCACCGGCTGCGAAGCTGCGCGAGGCGTCGACAAATGACCGGGATCACGCTCGAACGGCGGGGTCGCGTCGCGATCCTGGTCATCGACAATCCAGAACGGCGCAATGCGTTCACGCCGGAGATGCGGCGCAAGCTGACGGCCGATCTCGTCGCGCTGAATCACGACGACGAAGTCCGGGCAATCGTGATCACGGGGGCAGGCGGGCACTTCTGCGCCGGAGCCGACCTGTCGCGCATCGGCACCGCGCCACAGGAGCCCAGCTTCATCCAGGCGGGCGAGAACCTGAAGGACGTCCACCATCTGGCGCGGGCCATCGTGCTGTCGCCCAAGCCCATCGTGACCGCCGTCGAGGGCGACGCGTTCGGCGCCGGGCTCTCGATGGTTGCGGCATCCGACGTGGCCGTGGCGGCTCGCACGGCCCGGTTCGGCACATCGTTCACCAAGATCGGCATCGTCCCCGACATGGGCTTGCTCCATTCGCTGTCCAACCGCGTTGGCGTCGCTCGGGCGCGGCGGTTGGTGTTCACGCCGACCATGCTCTCGGGCGAGGACGCGCACCGCATTGGACTGGCGGACGAACTGACCGAGCCTGGCGCCGCGCTCGAGGTGGCTCTGGAGCACGCAGAACGTCTCGCGGAGGGCGCGCCGATCACGATCGCGCTCACCAAGGGGGCATTCGCCATGGGGCCGATGAGCCTGGACGATGCTTTGCGTTACGAGTTGATGCATCTGCCGATGGCGCTGGCCTCAAGCGACAGCAAGGAGGGGCTGGCTGCCTTCAAGGAAAAGCGCAAGCCGAACTTCAAGGGTTGTTGATGCTGGCGGCGGCCTCTGACTTGACGTAACTGTCAAATCATGGCTGCATGAAATCTGATCACAGCAGACGATCCTCAATCATCGAACTATGCTAATCGGAGAGATTCGCACATGCCTTTGTCACCTGCGCCCGCTTACGGCCACGCGATGCTCCCGGCCGGGACCTTCGATGGGAAGGTTATTGCGATCACCGGCGGCGGTACCGGCCTGGGTAAGGCCATGGGTCTCGAATTCGCCCGCCTGGGCGGCAAGATCGCCATTCTGAGCCGAGGCGAGGAGCACCGGGCCGCTGGGGTGGCGGCCATTCAGGCCGAGGGCGGTAAGGCAGCGGGATTTGCCGTGGACGTTCGCAATGGCGAAGCCATATCGCAGGCTTTCGACGAAATCGAAGCCCGGCTCGGCCCCGTCGATGTGCTGATCAACAATGCAGCGGGAAACTTCGCCTGCCCGGCGGAAGATCTAAGCGTCAACGCCTGGCGCACCGTCGTTGAGATCGTCCTCAACGGCACGTTCAACTGCTCGCGCGAATTCGGCCGCCGCCGTATGACGGCGGGGGCTGGCGGAGCGATCCTGAACATCGGTGCGGCCTATTCCTGGACCGGCGGGCCCGGCGCGGCCCATTCGGCTTCGGCCAAGGCCGGCGTGACGAACCTCAGCCGCTCGCTCGCGGTCGAATGGGCGCCCGCAGACATCCGCGTCAATACGCTGGTGCCTGGCCCGTTTCCGCATGAGGATTTCCCGGGAGCCCTGCAGGGTCACATGACGGGAAGCCGGGGAGGCAGCCGCCTTCCGGCGCAGCGCGTGGGTGAAACGCACGAGCTGGGCTGGGCCGCCACCTATCTCTGCTCGCCCTATGCCGCTTTCGTGACGGGCGCGACTTTTGTGATCGATGGGGGCCACTGGTTGCGTCCGGGGCTCGCGTCGCACGAGTTTGTGCCGGTGCGCGAACAGCTTAAGGCCGGGCAATTTACCCCCGACTAGCCTGAAGTTACCTCTATTCGCGGTTAGAAAGATGTTATTTTCCAGAGGGGTGCCTGGAATCGGCGGTCGCGTTTCTGACTACGGAGCGATGGTTTCGATGAGATCGATGGCGCGCCTTTGCTGTGACGATGGGATGGTGGTGAGCTGGAAGGCGGTGGCGCCGGCTTGGTCGGGAGTGCCGGCACCGGGCACTTTGCAGCGGTTGCTGGTGATGGCGGCGAGGCTGGAGAGCAGGGTCGAGAAGCTGTGGGTGGGTGAGCCATCGTCGAGTTGGTGGGAGTAGACCTTGCGCAGTGCGCCGGCGGAACGCGTGGCGGGAGCGACAGGATCACGGGTGGTCTTGGCGTTCTGGTCTTCGTCGGTGAACATCAGCGGCGCCCATGCCTGGCGCATGTGCCATTCGACGTAATAAGCGAGCATGCACAGAAAGATGTGCGCACGGACGCGGTCGGCGAGGCGATGGTGGATGGGGCGGATGCGCATGTGGACGCCAGCGGGTTCGGGAAGATGCTCGACAGACTAAGTTGATCCGGCGGGCCTGGAAGGACAGCGGCAAGGTCTATCGCTACCGCAAGCTGCACGACGATCTGCTGGATTACGGCGAGACCGTTGCCCGGTTGATCGGGCTAGCGGGCATCAAGGCGCAGATCAGCTACAAGCGCAGGCCGGCGCGACTGCAGCTGGCTGTGCGCTCACCCGCGTGTCGGATCGAACAATCGTAAGATCAGTCTTCGATGATCTCGATGGCGCGCTCGGGGCAGGCGCGCGCGCCTCGCCGCGCGGCAAGTTCATGCTCCGGCGGAACATCGAAAGTCGGCATTTCGTTGTAGCCATCTGAATTCAGCTGATAGATCTGGGGTGCAACAGCGGTGCAGCGCGCGTGACCGCTGCACTTGCCTTCGATTACCCGAACTTTCATTTTAGGCTCCTTGACCACACCTCTGGTGCCTTCATCCGGCCCAGGAAGCGCGGGTGGGCGTGATATCGCCCGAACATGATGCCCACCCGCCACATCGAATTCAGCCGCCGTGGAAAGCGATGCTCTTCGTGTATGTGAATTCGTTCAGGCCCTCGATGCCATATTCGCGCCCATAGCCCGACCGCTTGATCCCGCCGAAGGGTGCGTCGCTCGAGACCGTTCCTGAACCGCCGTTGATGGCCACGCCGCCGGCGCGCAAATGGAGCGCCATCTCGTAGGCCTTGCCCACGTTCTTGGAATAGATCGCGCCGCCCAGGCCGAATTCGCTTTCGTTCGCGATCTGGATGGCTTCCTCATCAGTGTCGAAGCCGATCACGACGGCCACCGGACCGAAGATTTCCTCCTGCGCGATGCGATGGGAGTTGTGGACGTCGTCGAACACGGTGGGCTCGTAATAGAAGCCGCGCTTCAGGCTCTCGGGCCGCTTCCCGCCCGTGACGAGCCGTGCACCTTCCGAGAGAGCGATGTCAACGTACATCTCGGTGCGCGCGCGAGCAGCCTCGCGGATCAACGGTCCCATATGGACGCCCGCATCGGCGGGATCGCCCAGCTTCATCCCGGAAACCGCCTGCTTGAGCTGGTCAACATATTGCGCCTTGATCGAGTTGTGGACCAGGTGACGCGTGGTCAGCCCGCACCCCTGGCCGCAGTGCATGGTGAAGCCCATGACGCCGGCGGGGACAACCTCCTGGAGCAGGGCATCCTGGCGGACGATCATCGCCGACTTGCCGCCGAGCTCGAGCAACACGCGCTTGAGCGTCGGCGCGGCCTGGGCTTGGATTTTCGCCCCGACCACGTCGGAGCCGGTAAAAGTAATGAGGTCCACGCGCTTGTCGGTGGTCAGCGCCGTCCCGACTTCCATGCCCCCTGTGACGATGTTCAGAACACCGGCCGGCAGGGCCACCTCCTGCGCGATCTCGCCCAGGATCAGGGCTTCGAACGGCGTGTAGGGCGACGGCTTCAGCACCACCGTACAGCCGACGGCCATCGCAGGGATGATCTTCGCCAGGTTGAGGAAGAAGGGGAAATTGTAGGGCGTAATCGCCGCCACGACGCCAACCGGCTCACGCGAGATCACATTGACCCCCAGCGTCGTCGTGCCGTCGGCCGCGGGCGTAAGCTCCACCGGCAGGCTTTCGCGCGAAGGACGCGTCATCAGCTGCAGCGTACGGCGCGCGTGCTTGATCGCGATGCCATATTGCAGCCACTGTGCCAGCTGCACCGTCGACCCCGCTTCGGCGATGATCAGCGTGATGATGTCATTGGCACGGCGTTCGATGGCGTCGACAAAGGCGGTCAGCTTGGCCTGCCGAGCCTCGACCGACATCCGCGGCCACGGACCCTTGTGGAAGGCGTCATACGCGGCGGCGAGCGCCGCTTCGACGTGCGCCGCGGTGCCGACGGGGGCCTCGCCCAGAACCTGTTCATTGGCAGGGTTCAGAACCGGTTCGAACTGGTCCGAACGATGCCATTCACCGTTGATGTACAGAGAATCGTTGGTCGGCAAGAGTTTGGTCAAAACTTCCATTGGGGCACCTCTCAATTGTTTCATTTCAGCTGCGCCTTGTGCAAGGCACGCCGTGCTCACCAGACGATCTTGAGATTCTCGATGGATTGCAGACCCGGGTGGGCCAGGCGCTGGCTGTCATCGGCAAGCCGGAACGGGGGCACGCGGCGCAACCATTCGCCGAGGGCGATCCGCAGCTCGCGGCGCGCCAGGTGCGAACCGAGGCAACGATGCGGGCCGCCGGAAAAGCTGAAATGGCGGTTCGGCTGCCGATCGAGCTGCACTTCGCGCGGGTTGTCGAATTCGGCCGGGTCGAAGTTCCCCGCCGTGACGAAACACGCGATCCAGTCGCCGGCCTTGATGGTCTGGCCATGCAGCTCGAAATCGCGTTTCACCAGGCGTTGGGAATTCACTAGCGGATGGATCCGCAGAAACTCTTCGACCGCTTCAGGGATCATCTCCCGGTTCTCGCGCAGCTGTTGCTGCTTTGTGCTGTCAATGGCCAGTCGTCGGATGATGAACGACAGCGTCGATGCGACGGTATCGACACCGCCCAGCCACAGGAAGAACACGGTGCCCATGATCTCGTCGTCGGTGATCGGACGGCCCGCGACCTGGCTGCGGACGATCTTGGCGACCAGCCCGTCGCCAGGATTTGCCTGCTGTTCGGCAATGAAGGCGCGCAGATAGTCGATCGTCTCGCGCACGCCCTGGATCGAGGCCTCGAGGTTCGTGAGCCGCTCCAAGGTGATCAGGTGATGCCATTTGACGAACTGATCGAGCTTGGAGAAGGGGAAGCCCATCAGGTCCATGAACACGCGCACCGGGAAGATGCGCGCGAAATCGTAGGCGTAGTCAACTTCGGTCCCGGGCAGGATCGAATCGATCAGCGACGTTGCGCTTTCCAGGATTTTCTTTTCCAGGGCGTCGATCGCCTTGGGCGAGAAGTGCGGATTGAGCATCGTCCGGTACTTCATGTGATCCGGCGGATCGATACCGAGCGGGATGCACGGCCAGGTCTCGCCGACCAGCAGCTGGAACGCCGCCGCGCCTTCGGTCGAGAACTGCGCGGCGTCTTGATAGACAAACGCAATGTCGTCGTAGTGCGTGACCACCCATGCGCCGACACCAGGGTGTCCGGCCACGACGTTTGGGGTCCACATCAGCCGCGGCACACCCTTGTCGAACAGCTTGGACGTTTCCTGAAAGGGATCGTCAAAGGACACCGGAAAGTCGCCGTTTGCCCAACGCAAATCGCGGACAAGTTCCGCCGGGACATGTGCAGGCCGGTCTGGCACGTCGATCGGATCGAGTTGTACTTCAAGTTGCAAAGCCATAGCGGTTCTCTCAAGTGACCGGCGAGATTTGCCTCATTCGGCCGATGGGTCGGGCGGAGGGCACCGGCAGCGGCGCCCTCCCTTTCATCGATTAAGCGGAAGCGAACATCTTCTGGATTTCGCCCGAGGTGACCGGCTTGCGCTCCTCGGCGCCCATGCTGCCGGTCTTCAGGCCGCCCAGGCCGCTGCGCGGTGACGTGTCGACGTCCGTGGCCAGCGAGCGAAGATGGGCGACATTGCACTTTTCGCGGCCGCCCAAGATCGGGAATGGGTCGAAGCTGAACTCACGGAAAACGTTCTGGTGGGTAATCTTGTCGATGATTGCAGGATCGAGGTTCTTGACCGAGTTCCAGAGGTATTCGGGCGAGTTTGGCCAAACCGCGTCCGAGTGGGGATAGTCGATTTCGGCGCAAACCATATTCGGGTTTATGAACTTGAGGTTTTCCATGGCGACCTTGTCTTCGATGAAGCAGGTGATGAAGTGCCGCTTGAAGACATCGGAAGGCCGCTCTGAGCCGAAATCGGAAAAGGTCCACTCGCGGTGGTGCTCGTAAGTGAAGTCCGCCCGCTCGAGGAAATAGGGAACCCAGCCAACCCCGCCTTCCGAGAGCGCAATGCGCAGGTTGGGATAGCGGCGCAGGAACGCAGCGAACAGCCAATCCGCGGCCGAGTTCGCGATCGACATTGGCATGGTCGTGATCCACGCGTCGATCGGCGACTCGTCAGACGCGTGGGGCGCTGGAGCGCCGGTGCCGATGTGGCAATTGAGCACGATCTTGTGATCGCTGCAGGCCTTCCACAGCGGCTCCCAGTATTCGTTGTGGATGCTGGGAAGACCGACGCACGATGGATTGTCGGGGATGGACACGGCGTGGACGTTGTGGGGCACCCAGCGCTTAATTTCGGCAACCGTCGCGTCCATGTCCCACAGTGGCAACAGGATCATCGGGATGAAGCGCCCCGGTGCCGAAGTGCACCATTCATGGACGTGCCAGTCGTTGTAGGCCCGAACTCCGCGCAGAGCCTGTTCCTTGTGGCCCTTGAGTCCCGCTCCGATGAACACCGTTCCAGCCGACATGGGGAAGGTCGCGAAGCAGAGTGAACTCAGCACGCCGTTGACATTCATGTCAGCCACGCGCGCCACCGGATCATAGCAGCCGGTCCGCATCTGGTCGTACCGGAACGGCTCCATCCCGAACTCAGACCGCGGCCGGCCAACCACGGCGTTCAACCCGATGGTGGGGTAAATGGTGTCGTTCCAGAGCCAGACATCCTTGCCGTCGCGGTCGGTGATGCGGGGGGCTTCCGATTTGAACTCCGACGAATAGTGCGGAAAAAACGCTTCTGGCGGCTCGACAACATGATCGTCCACGCTGGCGATAACGAGATCTTCCATCTTCATAGGTCAATCCTCTTCCGATAAACTGAAAACGCATAACATTTACCTGCCGCTGGCGGCGGTGACAAGAATGGAATGGTTGAACTTGACGTTTATGTCATTTTTATTCCCGTGCCGGAGTGCCACCGATTCGCCGGTTTGACAAGGGCCTAGGGCGGCACCTTCGCCTTCGCTCGGGCTCCTTTGAGGGCAGGGGAGTCCAGAGCGCGGCCAAGGTATTGTTGAGTCTGATGTACATGAGAATGGGCGGGCGCTGCTAGCGAGACCTTGCCACACGATAACCGTGCATCGCTCGAACGGCATGCTCCCGCGAACGGCTCTCCGAGACTCAAGAGAGACTCGGCACCGACATTCCGTCCGGGTGTTCAGCGATGCCTCGGGGTCAGGCGATTGCGCCCTTCTCCTTCAGGTCAGCAATGCGGTCCCAATCGAGTCCTAACTCCATCAGGAACAGTTCGGTATGTTCGTTCGCTTCGGGCCCCCGCGTGTTCTGGACCGGTTGGCGGTCGAACTGCACGGGGTTAGCGACGAGCTTTAGGGGCTTGTTGCCGTCGCCCATGTCGACCTCGTAGATCATGCCGTTGGCGAGCACCTGCGGATCTTCGCCGACCTCGAGGGGATCCTGCACGACGGCCCATTGCCCCTTCATCGTCTGCAGCCGCTCGCGCCAGTAAGGCAGCGGATGCTCGGCAAAGGAGGCGGCGATGTAGGGAGCGCACTCTGCGGCATTGCGCATCAGTTGCTCGACGGTGCTGAAGCGCTCGTCCTCGATCAGGTGCTCAAGGTTCAGGTGCTGGAACGTGTCCGCGATGTAGGGCCCGGGTTGCAGCACCACGAGATTGATCGCTCGGCCGTCTGCCGTGCGGAAGGTGCCCATGAACGGATTCATGCTCCCCTCGGGCATGGCGCCGCTCTTGGGCATGGGATTCTCGAAGATCGAGGCGTTCAGGTCCAGGCAGACGTCGGTCGCCATGCCGGTCGCCCAGACCCCCGCGGACAGGAGCGACACGTCAACCTCGCATGCCTCGCCGGTCTTCTCGCGGTGGAATAGCGCTGCGGCAATCCCGCCTGCGACGAACATCCCGCTGATCGTGTCGCCGAATGCCGGCCCGGGCATGCCCAACGGAACCTCGAGTTCCTTTGGCGTGACCAGACGGGCCGCACCGGCGCGAGACCAGAAGGCCGTCTGGTCGAAGCCGCCGTTCTCGCGCTCCGGCCCCTTGTCGCCCAGAGCCGTTCCGCGGGCGTAGATGATGTTCGGATTGACCTTGCGCAGGTCCTCCATGTCAATGCCCAGCTTCTTGCGCGCAGAAGGGAGGAAGTTCGTCAGAAAAACGTCGCAGGATTTCGCGATTTCGTAGAGGAGTTCGAGACCGTCGGGGCTCCCGATGTCGAGGCCGACGCTCTTCTTGCCGCGGTTGGAGTGGTGCAGGGTGGCCTGCCGCTTCGGATTAAGCGCCATGCGCTGCATCACTTGCAGACCGCGCTGACCATCGCCGCGGACCGGATGCTCGATCTTTATGACTTCTGCGCCCCAGTCCGAAAGAACTCCGCCCGCAGAAGGCACAAAGGTGAACTGCGCAACCTCAAGCACGCGAACACCCTTCATTACCTGAGTCATGCCCGTTTATCCTTTTTGAAAGTGCCGATGTTTGTTGCTGCGGTTGACATTAGCGTTGATCGCGATCCGCGACTGCGGGTTTCGCGGGAAGCCCGGCCGGGCGCCGCATGCGTCGGCGGCACCGTGTGCTGGCGAAGACTCGTTCATACAGCGTCGCCGAGCACGTGGGCAGATTCAAGCGCCGCGATGTCGTCCTGGCTCAGGCCGAGCCAGTCCTGCAGGACCTCGTCCTGGCCATCCCCGAGGGACGGGGGCGGGCGGTCGTAGGTGGGAGGATTGCGCGAAAGTCGGATCGGATTGGCGATCAGCCTAGTCGCGCCTGCGCCCGGCTCGTTCACCTCGACGATCAAGCCTCGCGCAATCGCCTGCTTGTCGGCCATGGCCTGGGCGACCGTGTTCACCGGACCGCTCGGGACCGACGCCGCGGCTAGCTTGGTTAGCAGGTCCTCGCGTTTCCACCCTGAAATCTTCGCCTGGAGCAGCCCGTAGAGTTCGACCCGGTGGTCGTAACGGCCTGCCGACGTGGTGAACCTTGGATCGGTTGCCAGCTCAGGAACGCCAAGGATCGCGCAAATGCTGGCAAATTGGTTCCCGATGCCGCCCATCAGCAGGACCAGTCCGTCTTCACAGGCGAACGTGTCCGAAGGGCCGCCGCTCAGCCCGGCATTCCCGTAACGACCCGGATTCACGCTGGTCTGAAGATAGTTCTGCCCCACGGTGGAAAGTGCGGCGATCCCACAATCGAACAGGCCGATATCGAGGTGCTGGCCCAGTCCCGAGCGGTTTCGTTCGGCCAGCGCAGCCAGGATGCCGATCGCCGCATTGTAGGCGCCCATCTCGTCAACGGCGTAGATGCCGGACTTGAGCGGACGGCCGTCGGTTTCACCGGTTATGCTCATGATTCCAGTTTCGGCCTGGAAGACGGGATCGAACCCCGGTTGAGAGCGCCGCGGTCCATCCTGCCCATAGCCGGTGACCGAGCAATAGATGAGGCGCGGATTAGCAGCGGCCAACGTCCGGTAGTCCAAGCCATATTGCTCGAGCGTTCCAGGCAGGTAGTTCTCGATCAGGATATCGGCTTCGGCCGCGAGCTTGCGAACCAGTTCCTGCCCTTGTGCCGACGAGAAATCGATGGCTAGTGACTTCTTGTTGCGGTTGCACGCCTGAAAGAAAGTGCTCTGAGCCGGGGCGCCCGCTGCATCGCGAGCGATGACCGCCCCCATGGCGCGCGACGGATCGCCGCTGCCCTTGCGCTCGATCTTCACGACCTCTGCGCCGAGATCGCCGAGGATCTGTGCGGCGAGGGGGCCCGCCAGCACTCGAGAAAGGTCGATCACGCGCAGCCCGGCAAGCGCCCCGCCTGAGCTCTGTGTTGCCGTACGACTGCTCATCGCCTGCTCCCAGCTGCGGAACCTAAACGTAACAGGCGAATTGTCTGCGTCCCCAAAGTGGTAAGTGTGGCGCAGGCATGTCCTTGCCTTGCGACAGAACGGATTTTTCAACGGTCATGTCAAACTTCCGTGTGGATTTTGCGGGGCATACATCGCGATAAGCTCGCGCTTGTAGAGCTTCCCCGTGTCTGCACGCGGCAGGGACGGGGTAAAATCGATGGTTCTGGGGCACTTTACGTCCGCGGCCCGCTCGCGGCACCAGGTAATCAGCTCGGCCGCAAGCCGTTCCTGGTCCTCGCTGCAGCTCACTGGCTGCACCACGGCTTTCACCTCCTCGCCGAACTCCTCATTCGGCACGCCGATCACGGCCACGTCAGCGACCTTCGGGTGGGTGATCAGCAAGTTTTCGACCTCCTGCGGATAGATGTTCACGCCGCCCGAGATGATCACGAAGTCCCTGCGGTCGGTCAGGTACAGGTAGCCTTCCGTATCCATCCGGCCGATGTCGCCAAGGGTGCTCCAATCGGGGTGCAGCGGGTTGCGCGCCTGTTGCGTTTTCACCGGATCGTTGTGGTAAGTGAACGTGCCGCCGTCGCTGAAATAGATCAGCCCGGTTTCGCCCGCTGGCAGCTCGTTGCCGGCATCGTCGCAAATGTGCACCACGCCCCGGAGCGCTTTCCCGACCGAGCCCGGATGGCTCAACCAATCTTCGCTGTTGATGCCGACCAGACCGATCCCTTCGGAGCCGCCGTAGAATTCGTGGATGATCGGCCCGAGCCAATCGATCATCTGGCGTTTTATCTCTGGCGGGCAGGGCGCCGCAGCATGGATGACGGTCCGCAACGACGAAAGATCGTACTTGGCGCGCACCGCCGGCGCGAGCTTCAGCAGCCGCACGAACATTGTTGGGACGACTTGCACGGCCGTGACCCGCCAACGTTCGATCAGCCGAAGAAACTCTTCCGGATCGAACTTCTCCATCAGGACGCTCGTTCCGCCGATCGCCTGGACAGAGGTCGTGAAGGCCACCGGGGCGGCGTGGTAGAGCGGGGCGGGGCAGAGATAGACGGTGCTTTGATCGAGCCCGTAGAGCCCTTGCATCATGTCCGTGCCGGGCAGGGGCTGGATGGGGCTGCCGCTTCCCGGCGGCAACACTATCCCCTTGGGGCGACCGGTCGTGCCCGAAGAATAAGCCATGCGGCTGCCGAAATATTCGTCGGCGATCGGCGTAGACGGCTGTTCCGCGCAGCGCTGCAGCCAATTGGGCAGTTTCGCGAGGGAACCGATCCCCAGGACATGGGAGAGGCGAGGCATCTCGGATCGAACAGCGACAAGGTCACTGGCGACCCCTCGCATAGCGTCGGTGATGAGCAGGGCCTTCGCGCTGCTGTCATTCACGATGTAGGCGATCTCGTCGGCCTTTAGCCTGGTCGAAAGGGCCACGAGAACGATGCCCGTTCGCTGCGCTGCCCAGAAGACGTCCAGGAAATCGGGACGGTTATCGCAGACCATCGCAAGCCGGTCACCCGCGCGCAGTCCCAGTCCCCGCAACGCATGAGCGGCCCGGTTCGCACGCTGTTCGAGCGCGTCGAAGGTCACGATTTCACCGCGCGTCGCCATCACCAGCGCCGCGCACTGAGGACGATTCTCGGCTTGGATACGGGGGTGCACTGGCTACCTTGCGCTGCCGTGGAACGGCTTCTTTGCGGCACTGTCGACGGAGGTCAGCTCGCTGCGCGCTGGGCCGCCGCTGCGCGTCGCCTGACCCGCAGAGGCGCTGCAGACCGCTAAGCTTGCGCTGCCCCCCCACGTGCGAACGAGGCGAGCGTCGCGTTTCACTCACCGCGTCGCGTCATAGACCACGGGCGTCGCACGCTCGTCGTTTGCACGCGTGGCGAAATAGCCCTCCGGCAGCATCTCGAAATCATCTTCGCCCAGGTTGAGCAAAAGGCTGATCCGGTTCTTACCGCTGGTGTTGCCGCTGCTCGCGTGGAGCGTTCCCGGCGTGTGGGCGACGGCCCACCCACCGGGGAGAACGGCCGCGACCTCCTCCCACGTCTCACCTTCCGGGATTTCGATTTCGCCGCGCTGTCGATCGTGATCCCTCTCGAAAAAGCCGGTGCTGTACTTCCGGCCCCACTGGTTGGAGCGGGGCACGTAGATGACCGGCCCCATGTCCTCGGTGACGTCGTCGAGGGCGATCCATACGTTGAGGGTGCGGCCCTTCATGATCCGGTCGACGTAATGGCGATCCTGGTGCCAACCGACGATCGAGGCGGTCCCATCGGGCGACGGATACTTCTTCATGACCATCGCCGACCAGACCTTCAGGCGCTTGGCGCCGGTGATCTTAGCTGCCCATTCGGCAATCCTGGGATTACGGATGGCTTCGGCGATCACGTTGTCCGCATCCTGCGGCATTTGGGCCTCGATATAGGCCGGGTGCTTGGCGACGTCGGGTCCACCCGAATTGGTGCGCGGAGCAATGCCCGTTTCGTAAACCCCCTCCAGCACACGCTCGGCGTGCTCACGGATCGCCGCAAGCTCCTCAGGCGCGAACAGAGGCCCCGGCGAGACTGCGAAGCCATGCTCACGGTAATCGTAAAGCTTGGAAGAGGCCGTAGCTTTACGAACGAGGTCTTCATCAAGCGCAGGACGCTCGGCAGCGCGTTGCATTAGAAAGTCTCCTAGGTCAGAAGCCCTTCGTGAATCATCCAACTTGACGGTTATGTCAAGTCTTTTGCGCGGGTGCCCCGCGTCCGCCGCGAGCGGCATGGCTGAAGACAGCGGCTGTTTTTCCCTTGCGTGCGGTGTGGGGTAGGCATACCGTGCTGGCGAAGTTCCATTCGCGTACACAGTACGATTTTTTGCGGAAGGACAGGTGGTTCGATGCAGTCTCACGTCTACAAGCGTACGGAGATCGTCGGAACGTCAACCACGGGCATTGACCATGCCGTCGCATCCGCTCTTGCGCGGGCGGGTGAGACGGTTCGGAACATTCGCTGTTTCGAAGTGGTGCAGACGCGCGGGACCGTTGACAGCGACGGCAAGGTCGACTTCCAGGTTGTCGTAAAGATCGAATTCGCGCTTGAAGACCCGGTGGTCGAGCCCCCGCTGCACGCTGATTTCCCCTGACTTTGGGGTTGGCAACGCGCAGAGCAACAGGGCTACCCGCGGCTAGTCGGCCAGCTGCTCAGTCCAGGCGCTCGAAAACGGCAGCGAGGCCCTGGCCGCCGCCGATGCACATCGTTTCGAGCGCATATCGGTCTTTGCTGCGATCGAGCTCGCGCAGCATGGTGGCTGCAACCCGCATCCCGGTCGCGCCGAGGGGGTGTCCCAACGAGATTGCCGAGCCATTGACGTTGATGCGCGCGCAGTCGGCGGCGCTGAATTGCCACGCGCGCGTGCAGGCAATCACCTGGGCGGCGAAGGCCTCATTCAGTTCTATGAGATCGATCTGCTGCAATGTGAGCCCTGCCCGTTCCAACGCCCGCGCCGTTGCGGGCACGGGACCTAGGCCCATGCGGCTGGGCTCGACACCTGCTGTTGCCCACGAGACCAGGCGTGCGAGGGGCCGCAGGCCGAGAGCATCGGCTCGTGCCCTGGTCGTGACGATGCAGGCGGCCGCACCATCATTCTGACCGCTGGCGTTGCCTGCCGTCACCGTGGCGTCCCGATCGGATCCGAGCATGATCGGCTTCAACTTTGCCAGGCTTTCCAGGTTCACGTCAGCGCGGGGGTGTTCGTCGGCGTTCACCATGATCGTCTCGCCGCGCTGCTTCACGGCGACGGGGATGATCTCATCGGTGAACCGGCCCTCGCGCTGCGCGGCGATCGCCCGGGCATGGGAGCTGACTGCAAGTTCGTCCTGCGCCTCGCGGGGAATGGCCAGGTCACGGCGCAGGTTTTCGGCCGTCTCGATCATGCCTCCCGCGACGGGATAATGCCGACCCCCCGCAGTAAGCCGGGCCCGCGCCAGGCGATCCCACAGCCGCTGCGAATCGCCCTTGAAGCCAAACCTGCCGCCCAGCACGTAGTGCTCGGCCTGGCTCATGCTTTCGACACCCCCGGCGATGATGAGGTCGGCCGCGCCGGTTTGGATGCGCAGGGCTGCATCGATGAGGGCTTGGAGACCGGAGCCGCAGCGCCGATCGACCTGCACGCCGGGAGTCTGGATCCCCAGTCCGGCATCCAGCGCAGCGATCCGGCCGATTGCTGGAGCCTCCCCGTTGGGTGAGCATTGGCCGAAGATCACATCATCCACATCGCCTCCGCCAAGTCCGGTTCGCCCCACCAGGCCACGCATGACCGTCTCGGCCAAGGTCGCAGCAGGAATGTCTTTGAAAACACCGCCCAGGCGACCGACCGGAGTGCGTACGGGCTCACAGATTACGGCGTCGATCATGGCAATCCTCAAAACCTCAGGCCAGGGCCTGGCTGAACGTGGGCTGGTGCGAGCGATGCGGGCCGGCGGGCGGCCTGCCTGGATGGGGGCCACGACGGCGTATCGCTGAAGACCGTTGGTGTGGCGCACTTGACGCAAGCGTCAAATTCATGTCAACGGAATTCGTCGTCATGAGCCCAAGGGCCGGAGGTCGGTGGTTCGGCCGGGTTGCATTTGGCCTCTGCCGGTTCAGCTTCCGCAACGGACGATATCAAAATGAGGAATTGCCATGCTTCTGAGCGGTAAGGTTGCGATCATCACCGGCGGCGCGAGCGGGATCGGACGGGCCGCAGCGCTGAGGTTCGTTGAAGAAGGCGCAAACGTCGTCGTCGCGGATCTGAACAACGAGACCGGGCAGGCTTTCCTGGATCGCGCTCGCGAGCAGGGAATTCTCGAGAAAGTCCGCTTCGTCGCTGCCGATGTCAGTCGCGAGGCCGACGTTGAACGTATGATCGAAACCGCCGTCGCGGAGTTCGGTCATCTCGACTGCATGTTCAACAATGCCGGCATTCCCGGTGCGCTGGGTCCCCTCGACGCGGTCAAGGTCGAAGACTGGGACTTTACCATGGGTGTCCTGCTCAGGGGGCCTTTCCTCGGGCTCAAGCATGCGGCGCTCCAGTTCAAGAAGCAGGGCAGCGGCGGGGTTATTCTCAACACCTCGTCCGTGTCGGCGAGCGGCGGAGCTGCCGGACCGCGGGTCTACTCGGTGGCCAAGGCGGGGGTCGAGCATCTCACGACCGTGGCCTCCGTCGATCTCGCGCCTCACCGCATCCGCGTGAACGCCATCGCGCCTGGGGCGATTCTGACTGAAATCAGCGGGCAGAGCGAGGAGGAGGCGGCAGAGCGCCTGTCTAAAGCGCAGCCGTGGCCCGAACATGGCTTGCCTCTGGACATCGCCGACGCGGCCGTCTTCCTGGCCAGCGACAAGGCGCGGTTTATTACCGGACAGAAGCTGCGGGTCGACGGGGGTCAATCGGCCGATAGCGGAATCGAACGGCGTCTCGGCCGCGGAGATTCATGGGGAAGCATCACGGGACTTCACCACGGAACGACCGGCAAGAAGGCGGAGCTGCGGCGGCTGAAGCCTCGCGAGGACTGAAAGTCGGCAGGGCTGAAGCAGAACGCGGCTGCAGACACGAGTGACGCCGTTCGGGCGGGTTCATACCTGACGGCACAGTCAAGTTTTGTGGGTACGTTCTGCCTCCAAATAGGCGAGCCCCCATAAGGTTGATCCTGCCTGCGAAGTGCGATCATCGGCGGCTCTGGATGCTCATTCTGTTTGACGATGCCGTCAAAAACTGCCAAGGTGAGGGGGTATTCGGGCCCGTCAAGTCTGACGCCCGTGGCAAGCAAGAATGGTTACTTGCAGGCTCCTGGTTTCCCGTGGGGGGCGAACGGGCGGTGGATCCACAGATCCTTGCCGAAATCTCCCGCTGCAGGTCCAGAAAGCAGACCAACCACTCGGCTCTGAGGGAGAATTCAATGATTTCTGATGTGCTAGAGGCTCACAAATCCCTCGATGCCACGCCGCACACGCTTGAGAACTTCCTAAAGCCGACGGGCGTGGCCCTTGTTGGTGCCAGCGATCGCTCGGCCTTCTCGCGAACGGCATTTGCGGCAGGAAAGCTGATCGGCTTCGATGAGCGCCAGTTCCTCGTGTCACGCAGCGGAGGCGAGGCGCACGGGCGCGCCACCGTGACCGATATGCGCGAGCTCAAGGGCCAAGTCGACACCGCCGTGTTCATGATCCCAGGCGACGGCATCATCGAACGGATCGAGGAAGCGGCCGAGGCGGGCATCCGCTATGCCGTGGTGCTCGCCTCCGGGTTCAGCGAACTCGGGGCGGACGGCAAGGCGAAGCAGGCCGACCTTCTCGCTGCGATGCAGCGCCACGGCATTCGCATGATGGGGCCGAACTGCCTCGGGTTCATCAACTACCTCGATGGGACCACGGCCGGCACGATGAAGTCGCAGGTCCCGCTCAGGATCGGCAATCTCGCGGTCATCTCGCAAAGCGGGGCCATCGCCAGCGGTATGGCGCGGTTCGCTCACCAGCAGGGCGTGGGGCTGAGCCATATTGTGGCAACCGGCAACGAGGGCGACATCGATTTCACCGAAATCGCCTCGCTGATCATCGGCGACGAGCGGGTTGGCGCCATCTCGTTCTTCATCGAAACGGTGCGCAATCCCGACCGCTTTCTCGCTATGGCCGAGATGGCCCAGCAGTATTCCAAGCCGCTCGTGATGATCAAGGTGGGCGCAAGTCCGCTTAGCGCCCAGGTCGCCGCGGCCCATACCGGCGCCCTGGTCGGCGACGATCGCGCGTTCGATGCCGTATGTCATCACTACGGGATCATGCGGGTCGATTCGCTTGAAGATGCTGTGCTGACAGCGGCCTTGGCCGGCCACACCGGTCGGGTCGGTCGCGGCGGTCTGGGGATGCTGTCGATCTCCGGCGGCGCGTGCGAGATCGTGGCCGATGCGGCGGAAGCGGCAGGGGTCGAGCTTGTCCCGTTCGCTCCCGCGACGATCGACCGTCTGTCCGAGATGCTGCCGGACTTCTGCAGCGTGAGCAATCCACTCGATGTCACCGGCGGGGTCGTTTCGCAACCTGACCTGTTCGAAGGTGCCTTGACCGTGGTCGGCGAAGATCCTTCGGTGGCTATGGTCGGCGTCGTCCAGCCGCTGCCCGCAAGCGAGGATCACCGCGTGGGGGCGAACCGGGCCTTGCTGGCAGCGCTGGGACGGGGCTTCAAGAAGATCGCCGTACCGGGCGTGCTGGTCAACCAGGCTATCACGCCGGTGACCGAAGTGGGCGCCGAGGCTATCGCAGAGGCGGAACTGCCGCACGTGATCGGCGGGCTCAACACCTTCATCTCGGCAGCCTCGCGCATCTTCGGCTGGTCACGCCACCTGGATGACAAGCCGGCGCCGCTGCGCGCCCAAGGTGCCGGAAATGGCGAGCGGCCCTCGTCCGAAGTCGAAACCCTGCGCTACCTGAAGGGCAAGGGTGTTCCTACGATCCAATTCGAGCTGGTTGACCGTCCTGACGCGGCGGCAGAGGCTGCTGCGCGGCTCGGCGAACGGCTGGTGGTCAAGATCGCCTCGCCGGACATTCCGCACAAGACCGAGGCTGGCGGGGTCATCCTGGGCGTTGCGCCTGCCGAGGCTGCACAGGCCGTGGAAACCGTTTTCGCCCGGGCTCGTGAATACAAACCCGGTGCCCGTATCGAAGGCGCGCTCATCGCACCCATGCGCGCACCCGCGCTCGAGTTCGTCGTCGGCATCGCCTGCGATCCGCAGTGGGGCCCCGTGCTGGCGATTGGCCTAGGCGGCATCTGGGTGGAAGTGATGCAGGACGTGCAACTCCGTCTGGCGGGAGTCGACGCCAAGGAGATCGCTGCTGCGCTGCGTTCGCTGCGCGCGGCGAAACTGCTCGACGGCTACCGGGGGAGCACGCCGGTGGACGTGGATCGGCTCGCGCAGGTCATCGAGTCGATCGCAGCGGCTGCGCTCGATCTGGGCCCGGACCTTGCGGCGCTCGAAATCAATCCGCTGCGCGTTGCCGGCGACCAGATCGAAGCGCTCGACGCGCTGGCTGTCTGGCGCCAGGTCTGAGCAAGCCCAGCGAAGTTCGGTCATACGAGCGAGCAACGACCGGGCGGCTGTAATGTGACCGCCCGGCCGTTCGTTGTTCTTACCGGAAGCGTCGGCGCGCTGATCAGCGCGTCGCTTCGTCGAAGTCTCAGCTTGCGAGCCCGCCGTCTACGTTGACGATCTGGCCGGTGACATAGGACGCGCGCTGCGATGCAAGGAATGCGGCAGCTTCTGCGACATCCGTCGCCGTGCCGGCGCGCTTGAGCGGGATGGACTTGACCAGCGCTTCCTGGAAGCTCTGCATGTCCTGATCTGCAGACATCATCTCGCGCTCGCCCATGCCCGCCTTGGTGGCACCCACCCCGATGCCGTTGGCGCGTACGCCGTATCGCGCCTCTTCCTTCGCCAGGCCTTGGACCAGCGACATGACGCCCACCTTGGGCACGATCGACAGGACGTCGCGGAACAGCCACTGCTTGACGCCACAGGTGAGCAGCGCAGTGATCGAGCCTCCCCCGTCGCGGAGGTAAGGGAGCGAGGCCTGCGCGACGTTCATGAACCCGAACAGGTCGGATTCGACATAAGACTTGAAGGTCTCGATCGGTGTGCGGGAAATGAAATCGAGATGGATGTGCGGACCCGTGGCGAACACGACACTGTGGATCTTCGCACCGCCCGAGGCATCCTCAAGGAAGCGGGCGATCGAGACAGGGTCCTGGATGTCGGCGTGGCCGATGCTGGCCTGGCCACCGGCATTGCGCAGCTCTTCGGCCACTTCCGTCGCCCGCTCGCGCCCCTTGCCGTACGACAGCGCCACCTCGGCGCCGTGATACACGAACGAGCGTGCGATCGCCGCGCCAAGCCCGCCGCTTCCGCCGAAGATGACGGCCTTTCCCGCGGGAAACATGGGCGGTGGTGCATAAGGTTGATCGATCATAGCATTACCTCGGTTTTTCGGCCTCGCAGTAGACAGCGCGCGGGGCCGGAAGTGGTCACGTTTGCATTTCAAGCGGTTGCCCTGCCGTGTTGATCGCCCGTTCCGCAGGAAGGCGGAAGACGCCTTCCTGCGCAATGGTCGCGAGCAGCCGGCCATCGCGTGAGAAGACGTTCGCCTGCCCCAGGCCGCGGCCTCGGCCGCTCCAGTCGCTCTCGGCGGAGAACAGCATCCATTCATCGGTCCGCACGTCATCGTGAAACCAGATCGCGTGGTCGAGGCTGGCCTCCACGACCTCCCCGCGGATCGGACAGAGCCCATGCCGTCGATCAACGGGTCGAAACGGGACCATGTCGCTGAGATAGGTAAGTATCGCCTGCTGTGTGATTGGCGCTCTGCCGAGCGGAGCAGGGAAACGAATCCAGACGAGAAACTTGTCCACTCGCGGCTCGGTGCAGTCCAGGATCGCCGGATCGACCACGGCAGCCTGAACCGGCAGTGTCGAGTTCACATAATTCCTAAGACCGTGGGGCAAGGCGTTGCCCGAGCGCAGCTGCGCCGCGAGCGTCTCCCAGATCGCTTCAGGGGAATCGGTCTCGGGCATGACCGGTTGGTGGTGAGGGCCGGTATCCACTGACTGAAAGGCTGCCGAAGCGGTGAGGATCGGCCTTCCCCCTTGATAGGCGACGATCCGCCGATGGGTGAGCGTGCGGCCGTCCATGTCGCGACTGACCCGGTAGTGAACGGGGCACGATTCGGCGCCGGGGCGCAGGAACCGGCAATGGAACGACACCGCCGGGCGGTCCGCGGGAGTGCAGGCTTGCGCCGAAGCGAGCGCCTGGGCGGCGAGCAGACCACCGAACAGCCGCCCCGTTCCAATTGTGAGATCGCTGCTCACCCCACTGCCGACGAATTCATCGTCGCCGGTCGGGGTCACGGCCAGCACGTCGATCAATTCTTCCGCGAGGCGATCGGTCGCATCAATCTTCATCTTGGCCCCCAAAGCCGTTGAAGGCCAGAGAGCGGCCCGACCGAGTCGCGGCCCGGTCGCGCGACGGCTGCTGGAGGCGACTTGGTCATGAGCGGCTAGGCACCTGCCAGGATCGCCACGGCGCCGTCGCCGAAGTCCCCATTGCCGGTGACCACGATCGGCCCGGTCCCGGCGACCGATGCGGCCCCGGCCGTCCCGCGCAGTTGCTTGACCGCTTCACAGACATGGTTGATCCCGGCCATCGAATGGGCCTGTGACAGCAGCCCCCCGTGCGTGTTGGTCGGCAACGCGCCCTTGAGGCCGATTCCCCCTCCCTCGACGAAGGGCCCGCCTTCACCCGGCTTACAGTAGCCCAGCGCCTCGAGTTGGAGGATCACCAAGAAGGTGAACGGGTCATAGAGCATCGCGGCGCGCAGATCCTGAGGTGATATCCCTGCCATGCCGAAAGCGCGCGGCGCTGCAATCCCGACTCCAGAGCGGAGCACGTCGTGCCGGGTTGCCAGGGACGACGGCGAGTCAGGGTGCCCTTCGGCGATTCCCAGGACCCAGGCCGGCTTGTGTCGGGAATCGCGAGCGGCGTCGGCCGCGCTGACGATGTAGGCGGCAGCACCATCCGATTCGATACAGCAATCGAACAGGCGCAGCGGATCGACCAGTTGCCGCGATGCTTGATGATCCTCGAGCGACATCGGCGCTTTCATGATGGCATTGCTGTTCAACGTCGCATGCGCGCGTTGAGTGATCGCCACCGTGCCGAATTGCCGACTGGTGCTCCCGTACAAGTGCATGTGGCGCTGGGCAATCAGCGCGTAGAAATGCATCGGCACGGTCGCACCGAACGGGCTCTCGAACTCGCGGGTCGCTTCAAAGGCGGGCGACGCCAGTTGTGGGCGCGCCGAGATCTTGGCCCCCGAAAAGCCATTGCGCCCGGCCACCACGACCACGTGCCGTGCGGCACCGCTGGCCACGGCCAGCGCCGCCGCATGCATCCCGATGAGCCCGTTCGCGCCGCCGAAAAAGAGCGTTGTCGAGAAGGTGACGTGATCGAGGCCGAGATGTTCGCTGAAGCCTTCGCAGGTGAAGCCCTGGCCGGTGGATGAGGGGATCACCCCGTCGATGTCCGACCGCTTCAGCCCGGCATCGGCGATGGCGCGCTCGACCGCCTGAAGCTGGAGCTCCCGGTCGGACAGGACCGAGGTTTTGGAGTATTCGGTCTCGCCGATTCCCGTGACCGCCGCCTTACGATGGAGCGTCATGGGGCGTCTCCCGTCAGCGGCCGGAACTTGGGCAGGGGAATCTCTCCCGCGTCGTCCCATTCGAGCGTAACGCGCATACCAATTTCCACGGCCTCCGGATGGGTGCCGATGACATTCGAAATCATCCGCACGCCCTCGTCCAACTCGATGATGGCAACCACATAGGGCGTCTCTTCCTTGAACGCCGGATGGAACGCACGGCGGCAAACGGCATAGCTGTGGACGCTTCCGCGCCCGTCCATGAGCGGCCACTCGAACGCGGTGGTCCCGTCCCGGGGGCAACAGAGCTTCGGGTAATGGATCAGCATGTCACATTCGCGCAGCGCTGAATCCGCAACTCGTGGCGGCGGCACGCATCCCAGAATGGCTGTGAAGCTTCGGTCGGCTGGGGAGCCGGTTTGGAAGGAATCATTATTGCCTCTTATCGTTCGGGCAAAGGCCACAGGTGGCTCCGCGAGTCCCTATCGTGGAGCACTGAGGACATCTGCATTTACTTGACATCCCCGTCAAGGGCGAGGATTGGAGTCTACCCCCGGCACGAGTGCGCGCGACCGCTTATTAAACCTCTTGACGATTGTGTCAAAATTCCTCAGGCAACGGACAGTTAGAACATTAGGCGTCAGGCGGGGCAGTTTGCCGGATCGCGATGCTTGCTGCCGCAGGGCGGCACGTCAATCGGAGAGGCTCCAGCGCCAACCAGTGCTTTTTCGTCTGCAAGCGTAATTGGACGATGGTTTTCTTCGGAAAGTGTGAAGATATGCAAATCCTGCCCGCAGTTGCGCAAATCGTTGGAGACATCGACTTCGATCCTGCCGCGCTGCATGCGAAGTATCTTGTAGAGCGCGACAAGCGCATCGAATTCGGCGATCGCACCTACATCAGAATTCGAGATGATCTTTCGCATTTCGCCGACGATCCACACGCGGTTCCAAACTTCACGCGCGAACCGGTCTTCGACGAGGTCCAGTTCGTGCTCGTGGGTGCCGGCTTTGGGTCCCTGGTCATGGGTGCGCACCTGCGCAAGGCGGGCTTCGACGATCTGCGGATCGTCGATACCGCGGCTGACGTTGGTGGAACATGGTACTGGAATCGCTATCCAGGCGCTGCCTGTGATACCGAGGGCTATGTCTACGTGCCGATGCTGGAAGACACCCACACGATGTTGTCTAGCAAGTACACCTTCCAGCCCGAAATACTGGCGCAAGCGAACCGCATTGCCGACAAGTACAAGCTACGCGACAATGCCCTGTTCCAGACGGCCGTTACCGGAATGGAATGGGACGAGGCGGACAAGAAGTGGATCGTCACCACTGATCGTGGCGATCGTTTCAAGGCGAAATACGCCATCCTCGCGACAGGCCCGATCAACAAGCCGAAGCTTCCTGGGATCCAGGGGATCAACGACTTCAAGGGTCACACCTTCCATACCTGTCGCTGGGACTATGGCTATACCGGCGGGGACACGACGGGTGGGCTCGAAGGTCTGAAGGACAAGTCGGTCGGCATCGTCGGCACTGGCGCGACCGCCATCCAGTGCATCCCGCACCTCGGCGAGTGGGCCAAGGAGCTCTACGTTTTTCAGCGCACGCCATGCTGCGTGGACCTGCGCTTCAACAAGCCGACCGATCCGGAGTGGGCCGCCTCGCTCAAGCCGGGTTGGCAGTGGGAGCGCATGACCAACTTCAACTCGGTTCTCGAAGGCTACGAAGACGTAGAACACGATCTCGTCAACGACGGCTGGACGAAGCTATACCGCATGGCGATGGGCCCGGCGCTGAAGGAGGCCGCACAGAAGATCGGCCGTCCGCTGTCAGGCAGGGAGCGCAGCCAGCTGCTGGAGCTATACGACTATATCAACATGAATCGCATCCGCGATCAGATCGAGAATTTCGTCAAAGACAAGCAGACGGCCGAAGCGCTCAAGCCCTGGTATCGGCAGTTCTGCAAGCGCCCGACGTTCCACGAGAGCTACCTGGAGACCTTCAACCGGCCCAATGTGCACCTCGTCGATACGGACGGACGCGGGGTTCAGAGCTTGACGGCAGACGGGGTGATCGCAGCCGGTAAGGAATACAAAGTTAATTGCCTGGTGTTCGCAAGCGGCTTCGAGTCCGAGACGACCTTCGTGCAGCGCATCGGCTTTGACATCGTCGGTCGCAAGGGCCGCAAGCTGTCCGAGTATTGGGCCGAAGGTCTCCGCACGTTCCAGGGCGTCGCGATCGACGGTTTCCCCAATTTGTTCCTCGTCGGACGCACGCAAGCCGGCGCTTCACTGAACCTCCTTTTCGGCATCACGCATCAGATCAATCATATAACTTACATAATTTCTGAGGTGGAGAAGAAGGGAGTAACCACCGTTGAGCCCACGGCGGAGGGAGTGGACGATTTTCTTGCTGACTTCCGCGCCAATGCGCGAAACTCCGAGCGCTTCTGGGCAGAGTGTACGCCAGGCTTCTTCAACAACGAAGGTAATACGAAGAAGAAGACCGGCTACTTTTCGGACTCCTACGGCGGAGGCGCTCGCAAGTTCTGGACGATGCTCGAAACGTGGCGCGATGAAGGACATATGGTGGGCTTGAAGGTCGAGTAATTAACCCCCAATGGTCGGGAACGGCGCATCCAAGCCGAGCTAAACGCAGGTTCGCGCCGACATTCCCGTCACTGAAGGACAAAATCGATGATCCACCCGTCGTTGCTTTCCAAACTGTCGCTCGAAGGCCGGGTTGCGGTCGTGACGGGCGGCGGGGGCGGGATCGGCCGCGGCATCGCCGTGGCCCTCGCACGGGCCGGCGCCAGCGTGATCATCGGCGAAATCATCCCCGAGCGGGCCGTGGAGGTGGCTGACACGATCAGGTCGGAGGGCGGGCAAGCGGTCCCGATCGTCATGGACGCCATGGATGCAGACCAGCTGCGCGGGCTGATTGCTGCCGCTGAGGATCAATTTGGGCGACTTGACATCCTGGTCAATAATGCAGGGGGCTGTAGCAGCCGACCTTTCCTGGACCAGAGCGAACGAAGCTGGCAGCGCCATATCGATCTGAACCTCATGAGCGTGCTCATCGGGACTTCAGCGGCGGCTCGCGTGATGATCCGCGGCGGCAGAGGGGGCGCCATCATCAACGTCAGCAGTATCGAAGGATCACGGGCTGCACCCACCTTCGCCGTCTATGCTGCGTGCAAGGCGGGAATGGAGAATTTCACCAAGACGATGGCGCTGGAACTGGGCGAACATCGCATTCGGGTGAATGCCATCGCCCCCGACCATACCTTGTCGCCGGGGACCAGAGGCAATCGCACGGGCCCGGTCGATCCGGCCAAGTGGCGCGCGCGGGACGACGAAGAGGTCGATGCCATGGTGCGCATCATTCCGCTCGGCCGTGAGGGCGTCGAAGAGGAATGCGGCGACGTGGCGGTTTTCCTTGCCTCGGAATTGTCAGCCTACGTGACGGGCGTGATTCTGCCGGTGGACGGTGGAACGGCAGCCTCGTCGGGCTGGCTACGGGGCCGGGACGGTAAGTGGACGCTCAACGAGGGCGTGCTTTGCACCGAGTGAGACGAAACGCCCGCCAGTAACGGAGCGATGGAAGATGGTATTGGGAACTCTTGCGCAAGGAGCCATAATTGCCTCGGCCGAAGAGGGGATTCTGAGGATCTTGCTGAACCGTCCGGACAAGAAGAATGCCGTTAACGCGCAGATGTACGATGCGATGGCTGACCTGCTGCGCACTGCCAAGGACAGCGCTGCCATACGAGCGGTGCTGATCACGGCGGAAGGGCAAGACTTCTGCGCTGGAAACGACATTTCGGAACTGCACGCCGGAAGCGCAGGCGTCGGCTTTGCCGAGCGGCCGGTGGGGCGGTTCGCTTATCAACTTGCGTGGTTTGACAAGCCCTTCGTCGCTGCCGTCCGCGGGCGGGCGATCGGCCTGGGCTTTACATTGCTGCTGCATTGCGACCTGCTGTTTGTGGCAAAGGATGCCGTTCTCAGCGCACCTTTCGCTCGGCTCGGCCTTTGTCCGGAAGCGGGATCGAGTGTTCTGCTCCCACGCCTGGCTGGTCACCGGCGGGCCCTAGAGATCTTCGCTCGCAATCGAACCCTGACCGGCGTCGAGGCCGTACAGTGGGGCATTGCCCATCAGGCTGGCGACGCCGATCAGGTCGAGGCCCTGGCGCTGGACGAAGCAAAACGACTTGTCGCGCAGCCCATGGCGGCCTTGCGAGCGATCAAGCGATTGGTGCGCCCGGCGGAGGAGATCTGGGATGCCATGAACCGCGAAGTGCGGGAGCTCGAGCTGTTGCGAGGCGATCCCGCGACCATCTCGGCCCTGGCCCGCGCACGCGGTAAGCCTGCTGTCGAGCACAGCGAGGGGCCTGGGCATCGCGGGCAGGCAGCGCAAACATGACGGAATCGTCGAACAAACGAGCGGGACCATATTCGAGCGGGCATCCTGCCCACGTTGTGGGCCGCCCATTGCATAGCGAGGTGATCGTATGACCGAAGCCGTGATCGTTTCCGCCGTTCGCACTGCGGTCGGCACGGCCCGCAAGGGCACGTTGGCAAACACCAGCGCGGAAGAACTCGCCATTGCGGTGCTCAGGGCAGCGGTGGATCGGGCGGGCATCGATCCGGGAACGGTCGATGATGTGATGCTTGCCGAGTCGCTCTATGGGGGCGGCGCCGTGGCCCGTTATGCCGCGATCGAGGCTGGTCTCACGACCGCGGGCGGTATGGCGATCAACCGACATTGTGCCGGCAGCCTGACCTCGGTGGGCCTGGCCGCCGCTTCGATCATCTCCGGCATGGAGCGGATCATCGTGGCGGGCGGGGTTCACTCGATGTCCACCGCGCCGATCCTGCGCTGGCGAGTGCCGGGAACCGATGAGGTGCAGGACTTCTGGATGCCGCCGACCCATGCTGATCGGCCCGACGCGCCCAACGTCGACATGTCGATCACGGTGGGATGGAATACCGCCAAGGAACTGGGCATCACGCGCGAAGAGCAGGACGCCTGGGCGCTGCGATCGCACCAGCGGGCCATCGCCGCGATCGACGCCGGGCACTTCCAAGATGAAATCGTGCCCGTGATGGCACTGGCGGCCGATGGATCGCGCGTCGAGTTCAAGGTCGATGAGCATCCGCGCCGCGATACGACCATGGAAAAGCTTGCCGGCCTCAAGGTGGTTCATCCGGAAATCGAAGGCTTCTCGATCACGGCGGGGAACGCCAGCGGCATGAACGATGCGGCGAGCGCCATGGTGGTGACCAGCAGCGAGATCGCCGCCGCCGAGCATCTTGAGGTGCAAGCCCGTGTTCGCGGTTGGACCGCACTGGGCATCGATCCCGCCCGCACCGGGCTGGTCGTTCCGGGCGTGATCCACAAGCTGCTCTCCCGCGGCGGCGTCAAGCAGGGCGACGTTGCCCTCTGGGAGATAAACGAGGCCTTTGCCTCGGTGCCGATCGCCGCCGCAAGGATCCTCGGAATGGACGAGGAGACGATCAACGTCTCGGGCAGCGGCTGCAGCCTGGGTCATCCGGTCGCCGCTTCGGGCGGTCGCATGATCGCGACGCTCATCAATGATCTGAAGCGCCGGGGCGGCGGCTTCGGCGTCGCCACGATGTGCGCAGGCGGCGGCCAGGCCGGTGCAGTGCTCATCGAGGTCTAGCGACGGGTCTCGCACGGCCGGCATAGAGCCCATACTTGACGTTATTGTCAAGTTTGGGCATCAGTCGGGAGGTATTGTGATGGAGAGGATCGATGGTGTCCGACGTGGTTGACAAGTTTCATGGCGAGCTTCTGGACGCGGACGGCCATGTTTACATGGAGCCCGATGCGCTGGCCGATTTCGCGAGCGAGATCGGCGGGGCGCTGGCGCAGGATTTCTACAAGCGGCAGGTGGAATCGCAGGAGTTTGCCAAGAGCCGCGACCAGAACCGCGCGCAGCTGTGGTCGACCAAGGGACTGTGTGCGCTGGGGGCTTACGATGCGCTCGAGCGCAAGGAAGCACTCGACATGATGGGGGTGAAGGCGCAGCTCGCTTTCCCCAACACCGGTTCGGCCGAGTTGCGGATCGATTCGGACGAGGCGCGGCGCGCCTGCCGGGTCTACAACGACTTCGCGATCGAGTGGACCTGGAACGCCGGCCGGCGCGCGCGGGCGGTGGCGCAGATCAACATGTCGAACGTCGACTGGGCGATCACCGAGCTCGATCGCGTGCTCAAGGCAGGGGCCCTGGCGGTGACCTTGCCGTGCCATGCTCCCCCGGCCGGGGTGTCGCCGGCGCACTCGCTGTGGGACCCGTTCTGGGCGCGGCTGGAGGAGGCCAATGTTCCGGCGACCCTGCACCTGGGCGCTTCGGGGCTGCTGTCCTGCCGCAATCCGGGCGACTCGATGTTCCCCGAGTTTGGCTGGGGCGATTCCGAAACGCTGCGGCGCAAGCCGGCCGAGCGCGGCGGCGGCGAGGAGGCGATCAGCCCCTACTTCATGCTGGTAGCGCACGTCGGGCCCGAGGTTTTCCTGCAGACGATGGTGATGGGCAAGGTGTTCGAGCGCTTCCCGCGCCTGCGCTTCGGGATCATCGAGCTGAGCGCGGAATGGGTCGGCGCGGCGGCTGAGCGGATGGATGCGTGGACCGACTTCATGGCCAAGGTCGGCGTCACCTACGAGATGAAGCCGAGCGAGTTCCTCAAGCGCAACGTGCGGGTCACGCCGTTCTGGCACGAAGACCTGCCGCGGATCATCGATCGCTACGGGCTCGAGGACGTCTGGGTGTTCAGCACCGACTACCCGCACCTGGAAGGCAGCCGCGACCCCATCGGCAAGTTCCGCAACCACCTCGACAAGCTGCCGGCCGACTACGACCAGCGCTTCTTCATCGACAACAACCGCCTGCTGTTCCCCGACACCTGAACCCCGCCGGAGAACGGCATCTTGGCCAGACCGGCAGCGGTCCACATCCACCCCGCCAGACCGACCCGGCCGGGCCAGAAGATTGACGTGATTGGAGCGATCAAATGAACCGGTTTCAAGACATGGTTGCGCTGGTCGTGGGGGGCGCGGATAACATCGGCCGCGCCACGGCTCTGCTGCTCGCCCGGGGCGGGGCCAAGGTGGCGATCGGCTATTACAGCAATGCGGCTGGAGCGCAGGAGGGCGTTCACCAGATCGCCGAAGCCGGGGGTGAGGCGATCGCCATCCAGGTCGATCAGTCTCACGAGGACTCCATCATCGAAATGGTGCGACAGGTTATCGCTGCCTTTGGCAGCCTGGACATTGTCGTCAACAATGCTGCGGCCATCGCCGGAACTGCCCAAGACGCAGATGCGGATCTCAGGGACATGGATGCGCAGTACTGGGACTCCGTCATGGTCACCAATCTGCGCGGCCCAATGCTGGTCTGCAAGCACACCATCCCGCACCTGATCTCGACCGGTCGCGGCGCGATCGTCAACACGGGCTCGGCCGTGGTTCTGCGTGGAAATCCGGTGCTGCTGGCCTATTCTGCATCGAAGTTTGGCCTGCAGAGCCTGACGATGGATATTGCGGCCGCCTACGGAATGCACAACCTGCGGTGTAATCTGGTGATGCCCGGCTTGGTCATGACCTCGGTGGCCAAAGCTAAGTGTACGGAAACGTTTCTACAAAAAGCGAGAGCAGAGATCCTGGTGCCCTTAATCGGAAAACCGGAAGACATCGCACATCCGACTTGCTTCCTTGCTTCGCCGGAAGCCCGTTACATCACTGGGCAAGTTCTGGTAGTGGATGGCGGAATGCACGTCGGCAGCAGCAGCGGGCGGGACGTTCAGCCCCGGACATAAATCGCGGCTTGAGTGAAGCCGATGCGCAACACGGCGGCGGAATATGAGGCCCTGAACGGCATCGCGGCCACACGGGAGTTGACAAAGTCGTCAAGTGAGACGAAGTTCGCTGGGACTGGAGATCAGCCAGCCGATTTGCGGAATTGAATTTGACGGTATCGTCAGATAATACGATTGAGAATCGCTGGGGCGGCCATCGCACGGCGTGAATAGATCCAAAATCAGGAGGGAAGGGGAGGAACGTCATGATGAAAGCAAGAATGTATGTCGCCGCGTCGCTTGGAGCGCTTTGCATCGGAATGGCCGGACCGGCCATTGCCCAGCAGGCGTCACCGGACCAGCCCGGCGCAGACGCCTCGGAGAATGCCAAGGCATCCACCACGGCCGATAGCGGCCAATCGCTTGGCGATATCGTGGTGACGGCGCGCAGGGTGGCCGAAAATCTCCAGGGCGTGCCCGTGGCCATCACGGCTTACAGTGGTGCAGCGTTGCAGGCACAGTCCGTGCGCACTTTGTCCGAGGTCTCGACTCTCACGCCGGGATTGAACTTCGCGTCCGCGCAGACGAGCCAGGGCGCTGTGCTCATCCAGATTCGCGGCCAGGTCCAGCAGGACACTCTGGCGACGCTCGATCCGTCAGTGGGCACCTATGTCGACGGCGTTTACTGGGCGCGCGCCTATGGTCTCAATGCCTCGCTGGTCGACATCGACAGCTTCCAGGCACTGAAAGGCCCCCAAGGCACGCTGTTCGGGCGCAACACGTCGGGCGGTGCGGTGCTGATCAACACCAAGGACCCGAGCTTTGCCGACGGCCTCTCCGGCTCGATTTCGGGCACCTACGGCCGGTTCAACTACCAGAGCCTGACTGCGATCTTGAATGCTCCGCTGGTCAACGACGTACTCGCGGTGCGGCTCGTCTATTCGGGCAACAAGCGCGATGGATACGTCACCCGCAGGGGCTTCGACCTGATCTCGGGAGTCGCGGCGGACTCCAACACGAAGATCAACAACCTCAACGATTACACGGTGCGCGGGAAGGTGCTCTTCCAGCCGGCTGAAAACGTGCGTTTCGTGTTGTCGGGCGAGAAATTCCACAGCGATACGGTCGACGACGTCTGGCACCTCGGTCACTTCGTTCCAAACGGATTGACTGCGCAGGAGGCCGGGCTCGAACGACTGGGCGCTGCCGCATGTTTCGCCGATGCGCCCTCGTGTTTCAATGTGGGCAACCAGATTCTGGCGCAGACTCTGGCCTTCGGTAAGTCGCCGTACAACACCTGGCTGACGGTCGCCCCCAGGAACCGGATTGACACCGGGACTGTCAGCCTCACGGGTACGCTAGACACCTCCTTCGGCGCGGTGAAGGCGGTTGGCGCTTATCGGAAGATCCGTTCGCTCTATCGCGATACCGAAAGCGACGGCACGCCGGCCCGGGTTCTCAATGGCGAGGGTTCGCTGTCGCGGCAGGAAATCAAGCAGTGGTCGGGTGAAGTGACCGTGACCGGCAAGGCCCTGGCCGACAAGCTGGACTTCGCGGCGGGCGCCTTCCTGTTCGACGAGGAGGGCTTCGACAGTACCCCGTCTTCCACGCTGACCGAGCTGGTGCGTCTCTCTCCCCCCGTCGGGGTCAAGAAGATTTCTTCGCAGGGCGGCGACATCGAGACCAAGAGCTGGGGCGTCTACGGGCAGGGGACCTATCACCTGACCGATCAGCTCTCTCTGACCGGCGGCCTGCGTTACTCGAGCGACAAGAAGAGCCTTGCATCGAGCAATGGGGTGTTCCTGGGCGAGACTCTGGACACCGCGACCTTCATCTGCGGTTATTCGACGGGCTGCCCGAACTTTCGCTCTGCCACGTTCAACTCTGTCTCTTACACGGCGTCGATCGAATACAAGCCCATCGAAGATATCCTCGTATATCTGAAGACCGCGAAGGGCTTCCGCGCCGGGGGCTTCTCACTGCGTGGTTCGGAGATCGCTCCGGTATCGCTGCGGCCGTTCCGGCCCGAGGTGGTCTACAACTACGAGGCAGGCCTGAAGAGCGAGCTGTTCGATCGCAGGCTGCGCGTGAATCTTTCGGCCTACTATTCGACGACGAACGACGTTCAGCGCAACGTCCAATTCCTCGTCAGCGGGCAAATCGTCACCGCCACTCAGAACGCCGCCAAGGCATCGACATGGGGCGGCGAACTGGACGCGAGCCTGCTGCTGCCGGCTGGCTTCAGGCTGGATGCCACGGCTGCCTACACCAAGCCGAAATACAAGCAGTTCATCGATCCGTCGGGCTTCGACCGCAGCCGCGAGCCGTTCCCGTTCACGCCGCGCTGGACCGCTACGCTGTCTCCGACCTGGGAAGGAGAGGCGAGCTTCGGCAAGATCAGAGCCCGCGTCGACTTCGCTTACCAGTCGGACATAGCGCTGTTCGCCTACGGGACCTTTGTCGCTCCGAACGGGACGATCACCGATTCGACCTCCGGAGCGCCGCTCGCAGCGCTGACGGGTAGCCCGAGCACGGTGGTGCAGGATGCCGCCGCCTTCGCCGAGGCGAACACCGACGAGGCGCATGTCCTGGTCAATGCGCGCATTGGAGCGACCTTGGCGGACGGACAGCTTGACTTGGCGGTATGGGGCAAGAACCTCACCAATCTGCATGACAGGATCAGTGCCCTGGTGATACCGGCGCTGGGTTCGGCGTCTGTGCGTCTGCGCGAGCCCCGTACCTACGGCGTGACCGCCACGTTGACGTTTTGATCATCGAGAGGGGCGGGAAGCCGGCGTAGCGCGCTCCCGCCTCTTGCCGATGGGACAAGGCTTTATGACCTCGTTTGCGGGGGTGTGCGCCACATCGGCTGGCGCATGCCCCCGCTTCGTTTTTCGGATAGGTTTCTGTTGCGCGCGCATGTCAACCAGGGGCCTTGGTGAGCCCAGGGGAATCGCACTTGGAATTGGCGTGAAGATTGCGTCGATTTTGGCGGTTGCAGGGAGGTGAGAGTGGGATTCTAGCAGCGGAGGTGATGAACGAGCGCTGCGAGGATGAGTTGGAACAGTTTGTCGAGCTATGGGAGGGTCTGGAAGACCCGCGCACCGGGAATGCCGGGCTGCATGATTTTCATGGACTCTTGATGATCGCGCTGTTGACCGTGCTGTGCGGTGGGAGGGGTGCGGTGGATATGGGGGTGTTGGCAGAGTCGAAAGAGGCGTTTTTGCGCGAGTTTCTCGGGCTGAAGAACGGTCCGCCGAGCCATGACACGTTCAGCCGGCTGTTTCGTCTGCTCGATCCCGTGCAATTCCAAATGGCCTTACAGCGCTTCATGGCGAAGTTTTCCGAGCAATGTGAAGGTGTTGTGGCGATCGATGGCAAGCTGCGGCGGTCGTTCGATCGCGCGAGCGGCAAGTCGCCCTTGCACATGGTCAGCGCCTGGGGCTGCGAACAGCGGCTGGTGCTGGCGCAGGTCGCCACCGACGCCAAGTCCAACGAGATCACAGCCGTGCCGAAGTTGCTTGAGATGCTGTCGCTGAAAGGCACGATCGTGACCGTCGATGCGCTCAATTGCCAGCGAGCCATCGCCCAGCAGATCGTCGATCAGGGCGGCGACTACGCGCTGGCGCTCAAGGGGAACCAGGGCACGCTCCATGACGATGTCACCACCTTCCTCGACGACCCGGCCAGCGACACCGTCACCGCCGAACCCGATGTCGATGCCGGTCATGGTCGCATCGAAACCCGCACGGCAACCATCTCCACCGACATCGGCTGGTTGCAGGAGCATCATCAGTGGCCGGGTCTGGCGGCCATCGGCAAGGTCGCCCGCATTCGCGAAACCCCGACAAAAACCACCACGGAAACAGCTTATTACCTCCTCAGCGCGCCTTGTACTCCGGAGCGCCTCAACGTGATTGTCCGCTCACACTGGGGCGTCGAAAACCGGCTTCACTGGCGGCTCGATGTCGTCATGAACGAGGATCAGGACAGAACAAGGCTCGGCAACGGACCCCACGATCTCGCCATCCTGCGCCACCTCGCGCTCAACATCGTACAGAAGGACACATCCAAAGGATCCTTGCGCGGAAAACTCAAACGAGCCGGATGGGACAACGCCTTCCTCTCAAAACTCATCGTTAAAATCTGAAGTGCGATTGCCCTGGCCTGTATTCACTTGACGGGGTTCTGCAGCTTGCTCAAAGCGTAGCTGAGACACATTGGGCGCGCGGTGAAAATCGGCAAGTGAATCCGCCGATGCTCCGCCGTTGTAAAGATCAACGATAGAAGCGCGAAGAGACGGCAGAAGCTGCTTTCGCCGGGGATGGGAATAGAATGGCGGGCATGCAAATCGAGGGCGCGGTTGCATTCGTAACGGGCGGTGCCAGCGGGATCGGCTTGGCTATTGCCCGCTCGCTTGTCCGCGCTGGCGCGAGCGTGACGATCGCCGATATGAACGAGGCGTGGTTGGAACAGGCCGTGGCAGAACTTGGCGATCGGGCCATGACTCTGCCGCTCGACGTTGCCGACCGGGCCAGTTGGGCTGGGGCGCGTGCCGCCGTGGAATCTCGCTTGGGGCCAGTGGACATACTGGTGAACAATGCCGGAATTGGCCCGAGCTTCGACCGGCTCGACGAGATGGCCTATGACACGTTCGACCGCATGGTAGCGATCAAGCTGGGCGGAACCTTCGCCGGAATTCATGAATTCGTACCGGGGATGCGCGAGCGCCGGCGCGGTCACGTGGTCAACACCACGTCCATGGCCGGCATCACCGCGAAGCCCCGGCTGGGTGCCTATACTTCGGCCATGTTCGGAGTGGTCGGGATGTCGGAAGTGCTCGCCGCAGAGCTCGCCGAAGACGGGATCGGCGTAACGATCCTGTGCCCTGGGCGCGTGGCGACGCGCATCGAAGAGACGAGCACCATCGCCGGGGTTCGTCGCTCGCCGACCTTCACGGTGCCCACCGGGGCTGCCTTCCCGACCCCGGAGGTGGATCCCGCGTTAGTCGGCGAACTGACCTTGGACGCAATCCGCAGTAACCATCTCTACGTAGCCACACATGCGAGCCGACTGGCAGAAGCAGAGAGGCGCATGGCACCTATTCGCGAAGGCTTTGCCCGGGCGCCCGAGAACCACTGAGCGCGACCTAGGCGATCGAGTTGTGCGGATACAGCATGCTCGTAGGATCGACCTTGTAGACATGCTACTCAGCGATCTGAACATGTAAACGCCGCTAGGTTATCCAGACGAACGGGAGGCTGCCGCTCAATCTGTTATAATGCCCGTCTCTCGATATCGGTCTCGCTACCTTCGGCTACTTGTTCGTATCGGACCAGCCTGGGAAGGTCCGCGCCGATCAGTGACGGCGGTGCCTCGCTCTTCAGGAAAGAGGAGCCCTGACCGAACCTCAAGATTTGTTCGCCAAACAACGCGAAGGTGGACATATGGAGAAGTCCGACGCAACGACGACGCTACTGCCCGGTCTCTATCTCTATCTCTAGAGCCGGGTCGACACGATCTGACCCTGACAGCTAGGAGCCAAACCCATGCGTGATGCAGCTATCGTTTCAACGGCCCGCACAGGGATCGGCAAAGCGTATCGCGGCGCGTTCAATGACACCGAGGCGCCCGTGCTTTCTGCACACGTGGTGAACGCCGCGCTCGATCGTGCCGCCGTTGATCCGGCACGGGTGGACGACGTTTACCTCGGTGTTGGCAACCACTGGAACACGCAGAGCTATAACCTCGGTCGCCTGACCGTCCATGCCTCACGCCTGCCCGACAGCACGTCAGGCTTCACACTCGACCGCAAGTGCTCGTCGGGCCTGAACGCCATCGCGCTGGCTGCCCGGGCGATCCGATGCAACGAGATCGACGTTGCTGTTGCCGGAGGCATGGAGACCATTTCCATGACCCTCAATAAGCATGCCCCCGCTTGGCGGAACAGGTCGCAGGCGGTTATTGCGGCCGATCCTTACTCCTACATGGCCATGATCGAGACCGCCGAGATCGTGGCCGACCGCTACCATGTCAGCCGCGAGGATCAGGATGCCTTCGCCGCGCTCAGCCAGCAGCGGGCCGGTGCGGCGCAGGCTGCCGGCCGGTTCGACGCCGAGATCATACCCATAACCGTCGAGAAGTCGCTAAAAGACAAGGCTGGTGAGGAAATCGGCCGTGAAATCGTTACCCTGACCGCCGATGAGGGGGTTCGCGGTGACACGACCGCCGAAGGCCTTGCGCAGCTGAAGCCCGTGTTCAAGGACGGCCTGCTGATTAAGGAAGGCCGGCATATTACCGCCGGAAATGCCAGCCAACTCTCTGACGGAGCATCTGCCCAGGTCGTGATGGATCTCGACACGGCGCAAAAGGAAGGTCTCCCGGTTCTCGGAATTTATCGTGGCTTTCAGGTCGCCGGCTGCGGCCCGGAGGAAATGGGAATCGGCCCCGTCTTTGCCATTCCGAAACTGCTCGAACGCACTGGGCTGAAGATTGATGACATCGGGCTTTTCGAGATCAACGAAGCGTTCGCGAGTCAGGCAATCTACTGCCAGCGCAAGCTCGGGATCAACCTGGAGAAGCTCAATGTGAACGGCGGCAGTATCGCGTTGGGCCATCCCTTTGGCATGACCGGCAGCAGACTCGTCGGTCATGCGCTAATCGAAGGCAAGCGCCGCGGCGTGAAGTACGTGGTGGTGTCGATGTGTGTCGCCGGTGGCATGGGCGCGGCGGGGCTATTCGAGATCTCTTGAGGCCGAGCCGTGTTCCCCCGACGATGCCGCACGCGGTCTAGCCAGCGGCGCAGGAGGGGCTGGAGAATGGTGGGCGGTTCAGGTCAGCGCTCCAATCAAGGCAGCACCAATAACATCCTTGCGGGTTATTACTTCTCCGTTTGATCTCTTGTGTTGTAAAGTTGAAATAAGACAATTCTATAAATGCGCTCTAATTCCGCAGATGAAGTTGCGGGGTATTCTATACACACCATGTCGATTTAACTTCATCATCTATGTATTTAAATGACGATGGTGAGAACGAGGAGTTTAATGCAGAATTAACGAGCATGTCCAGAAAGCAGTACGACTCGTGCCTGCCAAGTTCAGAGAGCTTGGCAGCGCGTGCCAAGTGTTCCTCTGGCTTCGGATAGCCGGCATCAAGATGCCGGTGATGCGCCGAATCGGCGACGTCTGCAAAATGGAGTGGATACCGTCCGCCTATCATGGCGTGATGCAGATCCTTCACAATCCGCTCTACGCCGGTGCCTATGGGTTCGGGCGGATGGGCCAGCGCACCGACGTGGGCGATGGACGGTCGCTCAAGATCAGTGGCTACAAGAAGCCGCGAGAAGAATGGTCGACGCTCATCTACGATCATCATCCAGGCTACATCAGTTGGCAAGACTTCGAGGAAAATCAGCGCCTCCTGCTCGAAAATGCTCATATGAAGAAGATCAACGGTTGCATGCGTCACATAATGGTGGATACGGACGGAAGGCCGTTGCTGATGCAGATCCACACTGCAGACGTCCAGGATCGCGATGGCGCAGTTCCACTTCCTAAGCCGGATGAACCGGAACCAAGAAGGGCGTATATGATCGGCGGGCTTGATGTCTGTCGAGGGTGCAATGACGAAGGCGCTTGTTGACCGGTATGACGACCGGATTGCGGGTGTGCTGTCGTGTTACGATCGCGTTGTGATCACGGGCACGCTTCCGACGTTGTGCTACGCGGACGGGATGACGCGGTTTTTGTACGCGAAGAATGTGCGGATCTTCGATTATCCGGAGTTCGCTTCGAAGTTGCGCGACCGCGTGCGTGAGCGGGCGGCGGCAGTAGCGGCAGAATCCGGGGCTACCATCGAGCACATCACCAAGAGCCACGTCCGCAAGGAGGCGGTCGTCGCCAAGGTTCTCGATGCGCGTGGGGATCACCCCGGTCTGGTGCACGTCATCTCGGCTATGGAGGCCTGCAATGCCTACAAGCCCTGGCACGACAAGCAGACGCACAAGACCTTTCTGAAGCCGGACAGCGGCAAGTGCCTGCACTATTATTTCTATTTCATGGATGACGAACTCGGGCTGGTCTATCTGCGGGTTCCGACCTGGGCGCCGTTCCGGCTTCAGTTCTATTGCAACGGCCATAGCTGGCTGGCGCGGCGGATGACCGCCGAAGGCATCGGCTTCACTGCCGCCGACAACGCGTTCGTGCGCATCGACGACTGGCCGCGCCATCAGCCCGAAGCAGCCGATAAATTCGCCCGACGCGAGCTTCGGCAAATAAGAGCGCTTTTGTTCCTCCGAGCCTTAGGCGTAGATCGGGTACATCACGAGGCTGGACTGCACGGACATCATCGAGCGGTAGCCCGAATCCACCCGCTCCACCTCTCGCGCGACGAGGCCATAGGCCACGTATGAGGCACCGACGCCACCATATTGCTCAGGCACTGTCGGCCCAAGCAGGCCGAGCGCCCCTATCTCGCGGAAGATCTCAGGGTCAGTATACTCATCAGCAAAGGCTTTCGCGACCCGCGGCGCTAGCCGATCCTGCGCGTAGGCGCGTGCGGAGTCGCGGATCATCCGCTCGTCGTCACCGAGCTCATCTTCGAGATCGAACGGGTCATTATAATCGAAACGGATCATGGCGACATGTTCTCCGGGGACGATCTTTCCATCGGCCGCCACGCGCCCCGCCATCAGCTGCCAAAACGCTGGTCCTTGATCGGGAGCTCGCTGGAAACGCGGATGATTGATATGCGCGGTCTGCGGTTGTTCGTCCAGCTGGCGGCGGAGCTTCACTTCGCGCGCATGGCGGCGCGGCTCTGGCGCGCGGCGCACGCCCGACCGAAAAGAGGCACGGCCCGCGCTCATGGGACGACGGACCCGCCGTTGCGCGGGTCGCTCGAGCTACCCCTTGATCGACAGCTGCACCGCCACAATCCGCGACGGATCGGGAAGAGCGTACACCGAACCATTCCCGGCGGTTAGAGGATTGCGGTAAGATGCGGTCGCCTTGTTGGTAAGGTTCTTGCCTACTACCGATATCTCCCAGCGCCGGTCCTCGGGTCCGTAGCTGATCCGCGCGTCCAGCTTGGCGAAGCCCGACTGCTTGAGCAGCGGATCAGCGGTCGCCGTCGTGAAGTATGCGGTCGAGAAGTAGACGAGCGGGGCGAAGTGAACCACGTTCGATCCCACCGGCAGGCTGAAGTCCAGCCCCACATTGCCGCTGAACTTGGGTGAATAGGGCCGACGCTTGCCCGAAAGATCCTGAGTGCAGCCGACCGGCGTTGCGGCGGTCTGCGCCATCGTGCAGACAGCATTCGGATAGGAACGGTACTTCGAATCGAGATAGGCAACATCGGTCGTGATGCGCAGGTTGGGCGAGACACGGTAGGCAGCGTTCAACTCCACGCCCTGTGCACGTGAAGCGGCGGCATTCGCGACGCCGCTCACGGGCAGGGGATTGAACGTGATCGTGGTTTCCTGAAGGTCGCTGTAGTCGCTCCGGAACAGGTCCACGTTCAGCGTGAGACGACGGTCCAATAGCTGGCTCTTGATGCCTACTTCGTACGCATTCACCTTTTCCGGTCCGAAGATGTCGATGGTATTCGCCGCGCTGAACCCGCCGGCCTTGAAACCCTGTGAGAAGGTGGCGTACGCCATCACGTTGGCATTGATGTCATATTGGACCCCGGCGGATGGCAGCAGGCGATCGTCCTTGCGCTTGGGATCGGGGAAGTCGCCGAGGTCGGAGCCGAGAATGGCAGCGAAAACGCTGCTCGTGATCGGATCGAACTCCGAGTAGCTGCCGAAAGTGGCGTCCGGCGTGGTACCGAAGCTCTCGAAGCGATGCGCGGTCTTGTGCACGGCCGTATAGCGCAGCCCGAGATTCACTCGGAGATGCTCGATTGGCCGAACCGTCAGCGACCCGAAGGCCGAATAGCTGTTGTCGCGGTAACGCTGGAAGTTCTGGGCCGCGATGGGCGTCGTCGCTGACGTATTGCCGAGCGGGTTGAAGGCGCCGAACGGCAGGAAGTAGGCACCGAACCGGCTAACGACATCGGTGTGCAGGTTCGCGTAATAGGCGCCAACCATCCACTCGAAGGTGCCGCCCGTCTCTGACTGAAGCCGGATCTCCTGACTGAGTTGGCGGACTTTCTCGTTGTAGGGCGACGGCGCCTGGCTACCGCCGCCGATGCCGGGGACCGTCGTCGGGATGAGCTGGACGATGGCGCGGTAATTGTGGTGGAAGTAACCGCTGATGAGGTTGAGCGTCGGCCCGCCCAGGTCGATCGAATTGGTAAGTTCCGCCTCCTGAAAATCGTAGCGCAAGAAGTTCGACTGCGCGTAGCTCGTGTAATAGGGCTTGTTTCCGATGGCGTTGCCGTTGTTGGCCGCAAGGAACAACGGGCAGGCGACGTCGAACGGCCCCGCGAGCGGGGACGGGCAGTTCAGCACGATTGCCGAAAGGCTGTCGCGCGAACGCTGGCGCCCGATGTCGAGGCGCAAGTCGCTGCGCCACGAATTGGACGGCTCCCAGCGTAGCGCCGCGCGGCCGAGCAGATTGCGCTCGCGCGGGGCGTCATTGCCAGTGTTACGGTTGTCGATATAGCCGTCCTGCCCTGACACTTGCCCCGCCACGCGGGCCGACAGAGTCGGGGTGAGCGGCACCGTGACTCCGCCCTGCACGATATATTCACCGTGCTCGAAGCCGTAGGAGGCGGAGGCGTTGTATTCGAACAGGTCGCCCGGCTTGCGCGTCGTGACGTTAAGCGCGCCGGCGATCGCGTTGTTGCCGAAGAAGGTCGTCTGCGGCCCCTTCAGCACCTCTACCTGCTCGACGTCGAACAGGGCGGCGCGCGAGGACTTGGAACGGCCGCGGTAAAGACCGTCGACGAAGGTGCCGACCGACTGCTCGAACCCGGCGTTCTGGCCCGAACCTACGCCACGGATGTTGAGATAGTCGGTCAGCGGTCCGGACACGATGTTGACCGCCGGCAGCCGAGCGGAGATGCTGGCGAGGCTTGTCAGGTTCTGCTGGACCAGCGCTTCGCCTGCCACCACCGAAACCGCGACCGGCACGTCCTGGAGCCGCTGGGTCCGCCGCTGTGCGGTGACGATGATGTCATCCGGTGAGCCAGACTGCGCGGCACCCGCGGGCGCAGCGGCCGCGCCAGCGGCGACTTGCACACTTGTGGGCGCGGCGGCGCCGACAGCCTCGGTCGATTGCCCGTGGGCGGTAGTCGCCGCGCCGAACAGCAGGGCGAATGTGCTGACGTTCAACGTCAATCCGATGCGTGTGCGATACAAGATGATCCACTCCCCATGAGATCCGCTTTGCGCGGTTCCGGTTTGAATAGCGCGTGGGCGCGGGCCGATGATAGATCGGCGCGGACAATATCTTGTCGTTACGCGCCACTTCGATCGCTGCTGCAGCGCCGTACGTGATGGGGCTGGACGCCCGCCGGATTGGCGGACAGGGTTCGTGCGACAGAACCCAACGCGAAGAGCCTAAGAGCGGATCGCGCGGCGCGGGGTGCGCATGTGGAGTATTGGTGAATGATGAAGCTGTCGCTGGATCTTCTCGTGCGGACCGCGCTCGAATTGCAGAACCGCGAGGGGCTGGATGCGGTGACGACGCGCCGCCTCGCCGAGCAGCTTAAAGTCACCTCGCCCGCGCTCTACCGCCACGTCCCTTCGAAGGAGGCGCTATTTGGCCACATGGTCGCGTTTATCCTGGCCGAGGCCCTTGCGGCCATGAGGCCATGCGACGACTGGGAGGACTGGCTCGCCGAATATGCCCGCACCTTCCGAAACGGGCTCCTCGCCTATCGGGACAGCGTGAGGATGATGCTGGTCGGGCTGCCCAGCCCTCGGACGTCGAACGAACTCGTCCCCGCGGTCTTCGAGCCGCTCACGGGATGGGGCTTCTCGCACGCCGAGGCGGTCGCCGCGGAAGGCGTACTCGCCTCCTTCGTGCTCGGCTGGGTCGGGTACGAGCAGAACCCCGCGCTGCGGCCGATCCTCGCCTCGATGTTCGATATCGATGCGCAGTTCGAACGTAACACGCGGATGATCGTCATCGGCTTGCGGCAGGAACTGGGCCTCCCGGAGGCTCGGCGGCCGGAACGCACAGCGTGATGCCGGAGCGCGCCGGCACCGCGCGCGGCCGAAGCGTGGGGACGCGGCCCGCGCTTTAGGTCCGGTCGATCGTCGCCCAGTCAGCCGCGTTGAGCACCGCGCTGAGCCGCGCGAAATCGAAGCCGGCAGGTGGAGCGCCGTTGTCCTCGCGGATGGCGGCCAGTCCGTCCGCAATTCCGGCGGCGGTGTGAAGCAGCACCGCTGCCGGATAGATGATCGCACCCGCACCGATCTGGCGGGCCTCGTCTGGCGAGGGCGCGTACCAGGGAGAGCCCGGCACGCTAAGCACGATGATCGCGACATCCACCGCGTCGCGCAGCCGCGCGAGCGAATCGAGATCCGGCATGCCGACCGCGAGAATCGCGTCGGCACCGGCCGCCTGGTAGGCAGCGGCACGAGCGATCGCCTCGTTGGTGCCCGCACAATAGGCGGCGTCGGTCCGCGCGATGATCGACAAGCCGTCCTCGCGCCGCGCGGCGATGGCAGCGCGCAGCTTGGCGACCATTGCTTCCTCCGGGATCACGGTTGGCCGCCGGTCCAGCCGGGGCGGAAAGTCGAGGTCCTCGATCGCCACTGCGGTGACGCCGATCTCCTCGAACGTTCGCACCGTGCGGGTGACCGCCTTGGCATCTCCGAACCCGTTCTCGCCGTCGACCATCATCGGCACGGTCGTGGCCTCACGGATGCGGCGGACGGCGTCACGATACTCGCCGAAGCTCTGCACGCCGATGTCGGGCATGCCGAGTTGCGCAGCGGCGAGGCCTGCGCCGCCGACGCCGAGCATCTCGAAACCCGCAACCTCAATGATCCGCGCCGACAGTGCGTCGTGTGCGCCGGGAATGACGATGGGCGTCGTCCGCCCTCTCAGAAGCTTGGTCAGTCGCGTCATGTCGGCCTCCATTCTGGCCCCGCGCTAATCTCCTTGTCCGCCGACGCTTGCCGGTCAGCGCCAAACATCCCGGCGTCGGCGCGCTAGAAGATGGCGCGGCGGGACAAGCCCCCCGTCGACGGGGGCGGCATGGCGGTCTGGGCGCGCTACCGCAAGATGGGACGACCAGCGAAGTGACGACAAGATACGATTATGTCGTGATCGGCGCCGGATCGGCGGGCAGTGTGCTCGCCGCCCGACTGGCCGGTGCGGGCAGGCGGGTACTGCTTCTCGAGGCAGGCGCGGGGCGCGGTCGCAGCCTGCTGCATCGTCTGCCCTTCGCCTTTCCCAAGCTCTGGTTCCGACCTGATACGAGCTGGAACCTGCGCACGGAGCCGGAGCCGTGCATGGCGGATCGCAGTCTGCCGATCCCCCGCGGTCGTGGCCTCGGCGGCTCGTCCGCCATAAACGGGATGATCTACAACCGCGCGAGCGCGTGGGACTGGGACCGGTGGGGCGAGATCGTCTCGCCGGACTGGCGGTTCGAAGCGATGCTGCCGTGGTTCAAGCGCGTCGAGGCGCATCACCGCGGCAGCAGCGCGCTCCACGGGGGAGAAGGCCTGGTGCCGATCCACCCGTTGCCCTCGCCCAGCCCACTCTCACGGACCGTACTCGGCGCGGCGTGCGCGATGGGCTATCCCGTGACGGAGGATTTCGCTGGCGCGGAGCCCGAGGGCTTCGGCGTGCCGGACTTCACCATCGACCGGCGCGCGCGACGGTGCAGCGCATCAGACGCCTATCTCCGCCGCCCCCCGACCACATTGACGATCGAGCGCGGCGCGACCGTCTCGCGCATACTGATCGAGGCGGGCCGGGCCGTTGGCGTCGAATATGAACGGAACGGTGAGTGCCGGGCGGCCCACGCCGACGCGGAGGTGGCGCTGTGCGGCGGCGCGCTGGCGTCGCCCCAGATCCTGATGCTGTCCGGCATCGGGCCCGCGGGCGTGTTGCGCCGCGCCGGCGTGTCGTGCGCGGTGGACCGTGCCGAGGTCGGCCGCAACCTTCAGGATCATATCGGCGGCGCGTTCGAGGTGGAGAGCGCCGATCCGCGCACTTTCGAGCGCACGCTGCGGCTCGATCGTTTCGCGGTCGCGACGGCACAATGGGCGCTCGGCCTCGGCGGCCCGCTCGGCGCGCCGCCTGTGATCGCGATGGGCATCGTTCGCAGCATGCAGGGCATCCCCGCCCCCGACCTGCGGCTGCTCATCAGCGGCGTCTCGATGAGTTCACGGCCCTGGTTCCCGAAGTTGCGGCCGGGTCGCGGACCGGCGATGATGGTCGGCTTCTCGATCTGCTATCCGAGGAGTCGCGGCTTCGTCGAGATCCGCTCGGCCGACCCGGCGGCGCCCCCGGCCTTCCGCTATAACGGCCTGTGCGAGCGCGAGGACGTCGATGACCTCGCGCGCGCCTATCGCATGACGCGCGAGCTGCTGGACGAGGGCGCGATGCGGTCGCTCGTCCGGGCGTTGCCTGCCGGGCTGCCTGATCCGCACGATGCCGGCGCGGTGGAGGCGTGGCTGCGGCGCGCGTCAATGATAACCCACCACCCGGTCGGAAGCTGCCGCATGGGCGCCGATGCCGACGCCGTCGTCGATCCGCGCTGCCGGGTGAACGGCGTGGGCAATCTCCGGGTGGTCGATGCATCCATCTTCCCGCAGCAGATCGGCGGCAACCCCAACGTCCCGATCATGGCGATCGCCGAGAAGATCGCCGCGGACATGCTCGCCGGGGAATGAGGGCGGGTCGCCGCCGAAATGGGAAGGGATTGCGATGAAGGTCGAGCGTTTAGGGGATCTACGGCTGGCGCTGGGCGAGGGTCCGGTCTGGCATGGGGCGGAGCAGGCACTCTACATGGTCGACAGCGTCGGCCAGCAGGTGCTGCGCTTCGACCCGGCCGATGGTTCGGTGCACCGGTGGACGCTCGACGGCTTTGTGGGCTCGCTCGCGCTCACCGATCGCGGTCGCCTCATCCTGGCGATGGGAAGCGGCATCCACCTGTTCGATCCGGTCAGTGGCGCGCTGGAGTTCATCGCGGACCCCGAGGCGGGGGATCCCGTCACCCAGCTCAACGACGGCAAGACGGATCGCGCGGGCCGCTTCCTGGTCGGCTCGGTGGCCACCGACATGAAGAGCGAGACCTGCGGGCTGTACTCGGTCGAGCGCGGCCGCGTCACGAAGCTGGACGGCGGCTTCGGTCTCACCAACGGCCCGTGCTTCAGCCCGGACGACCGCACCTTCTACTTCGCGGACAGCAGGGCGCAGCGGATCTACGCCTATGATTATGATCTCGCCTCCGGTGCGGTGGGGCCGCGACGGAGCTTCTGCGACACCGCCGCGCTCGGCGGCATCCCCGACGGTGCGACCGTGGATACCGAGGGGCGGCTGTGGTCGGGCATCTGCGGCGGCGGTGTGGTCGGATGCTGGCGGCCGGACGGGACACTGGAGCGGACCGTCGCCATCCCGACCGCGCTCGTCTCCTCGGTGATGTTCGGCGGGGCCGATCTGGATACGCTCTACGTCACGTCGATCGATCCCGCACGGGTGCCGTTCCTGCCCGGCGGCGAGGACGACGGCGAGGCGGGATCGCTGTACGCCGTCACCGGCCTCGACACGCAAGGGCTGCCGGAACCGCTCTACGTGGAGTGACGAGGCGGGCTGCCCGGCGGGGCGCGGTCAGTCCCGCCGGTGCGGCGCGCGCAGGCCGCGTTGCTCCAGCACGGGCAGCACGGTATCCACGAAGGCGCGGCTGCCTCCGGCATAGTTGACGAAGGTCAGCAGCACGCCGTCCATGCCGCAGCTCGACATCATCGCCAGCTTGTCGGCGATGTCCTCTGGCGTGCCGAGGAGTTGCATCGATCCGCCACTGGCGATGGCCGGGCGCATCGTCTGGAGGCGATCCGCGGACATCGCCGACCCGAACATATAGCGTGCGAACTCATCGACGGCTTCCACGTCCATACAGTCAGCGGTATAGGTGCGGAGAACCTCGCGCGCCTCGTCGATCGTGGGCGCCTGCACCACCAGGCCGTATCCCCACACCTGGATCTCGCGCCCGAACTGCTCACGTGTATAGTTTTTGTACGAGGCGACCTGTTCGGCGATGGCAGCAGGGTCCTCGGTCTGCGACACCACGAAGGCGATGTCGGCGTGTCGACCCGCCAGTTGTCGGCCGCGATCCGAGCTACCCGCGTTCATGATCGGCGGATTGGGCTTCTGCACCGGCTTGGGCTGCGACACGCCACCCCTCACCTTCACGTGCGGCGTGTCGATGTCGACCTCGCCCGTCTCGGTCCAGAGCCGCCGCACTGCATCGACCCACGCCTCGCCGAGGTCGTAGCGATCGTCCTTGGTTCCCGCGTCGATCCCGAACGTCTCGATCTCGGGCAGGTAGAAGCCGACGACGAGGTTGAGCGCGAAGCGGCCGCCCGAGATCTGGTCGATCGTGGCGCCCTGCTTGGCGGCGACAAGCGGGTGGACGGCGTGCGCGTGCACGGTCGCGAAGACGCAGCTATAGCTGGTCACCGCGCTCACCGCCGCAGCCCAGGCGAAGGTGTCGAGGATCACGCCCGTCGCGTGCTCGGGCCCGCCGAACGGCTTCCATCGCGAATAGGGCACGATCGCCTCCAGCCCGGCGTCGTCGAACACCTTCGCGACCGCGACCGAGTCCGCCCATGTCGGCAGGAAGCGGTCGGCATGCGTGGTCATGATGGTGCCAGGCCCGTTGATGCCGAACACGCCGAGCTTGAGCCTGTTGTCGTTATAGACCGGATTGACCTGCTCGCGCGGAGCCTCTGGAAATTCGCTCATCTCATGCTCCTTCGACAAGATGGGCTAGTCGAGGCGGAGTGGGGGAGCTTGCCGATGGCCGCCAAACAATTGGGACCAAGAGGCTTATCGCCGTCGGGACAGAAATGCGGAGCGGGACGCGCGCCACGTATCTTGTCAGAGTGTGCGCCGCGCGGCCGCGAGCGCGGTGACGCACGCGATAGCATCGTCGAAATTGTCGAAGATGCGCCGGTCGCCGCCGCCGGAAACGCGTTCGGCCTGGCGGCGGAGCAGCGCGCTGGGGAAGGCTATGACCCATTCCATCCGCCCGGTAAGCGCGATGCGGAGTTCTTCCACGATGGCCAGTGTCTCCTGGCTCTGGACGTGGAAGTCGCGTCCGTCGACGAGGCAGAGGAGCGGCTCCCGCGTGCTCGCCGGCGCGAAGCCCTTGAGGTCTTCGGCGAAGCGCCGTCCTTCCTGAGCGTCCCAGAAGCCGGACAGCCTCACCATCAGATAATCGCCTGCCGCCGACTTTAGAATGCTGTACATGGTCTCGTCCTCCGCGATTCCGCGATGCGCGACGATGAAGCCGCGATTACCGCTCTGCGTTGCCCGGGTCCGCCATGGCTGCGCTCGGCTTCACGAATCGCGGTGAGCGGACGCACGGCGTCCTCGTTACTACCGCCGCCCGCCTCCGAGAAGGCATCGGCGAGGATCGCCGCATATTCGGCGGCGGCCGGTGCGAATTCGGGATGGGTGATGGCATAGAGGTGGTCGCGGCGGATCGCGTCGATGGCGATGCGGGCGACGTCTGCCGGATCCATGCCGACCGCGGCCATCGCGCCTTCCATCATCACCTCCGTTCGGACGTCGGGCTCCCGGCGGCCGGACAGCACCGCCGGATGAAGCCGGCCGGTCCTGGCGATGCCGGTGCGGACGAAGCCCGGGCAGAGCGCGGTGACGCCGATCCCCTCATCGCGGAGCGCCCAGCGCAGCGACTCGCTCAGCGTGCGGACAGCGATCTTGCCGACCGTGTAGATACCGAACGCCGGATCGCCGCAATTGTAGAGCCCCGCGAGGGAGGCGGTGTTGAGGATGTGGGCCTCGGGCCGTTCGCGTAAGGCCGGCAGGAACGTGACGATGCCGTTGATGACGCCGCCCACGTTGATCCCGAGCATCCAGTCCCAATCCTCGAAATCGGCCTGGTGGATCGGGGCGCCGCCGCCGACCCCCGCATTGTTGCATAACAGGTCCGCCGCACCGAAGGCGGCGAGCGTCGCATCACGGGCGGAGGCCATCGCCGCCCGGTCGGTGACGTCGAGCGGAAGGGTAAGCAGGCGGTCCGGCCCGCCGAGCCCTTCGGTCGCCCGCTCGAGCGCGGTCGCGTCGCGATCGGCGGCGGCAACGGTCATGCCCTCGTCCAGCAGCGCGCGGGTCAGTGCCAGGCCGATTCCGCTTGCGGCGCCGGTGACGAAGGCGGTGCGTCCGCTCAGGACTCGCATATCTCACATCCTCAATGGGTGGTTGGCGTCGTCGGGCATGGCGCCCGACGGACGGACACGGGTCGGTAGGCCTGCGCCGACGACCACGACCACCATATCCATTGGCCAAGCCCACACATCGTCGACCCAATTGACTTTAGGCACCAGCGGCTTGTCGTTCAGCGCCAACGCCTCTCCCGCCCGCCCCGCCGTCGCCAAGCATTTGTTCGAGATGATCGCAGAAACGCTCCAGGCCGCGATCGCGGTGCTCGGTCTGCCGGCGGTACAGGCAGAGCACGCGCGACACAGTGGGCTCCACCAGCGGCCGCGCGACCACGCCCAGCCCGGCGGCGAGCGTGCCGATATAGTCTGGCGAGAAGCTGACTGCGACGCCGGCGGCGGCGAGGCCGAGCGCGGTGGAGAGGTTTTCGACGATCTGCGACGGCGCGATGGCGGCGGCGGCAGAGCCGGGGGGCAGTCGAGGCCGAACGCTGTGCTCGTGATCCCGACCGGCGGCGACGAGATCGAAGCCTGCAAGCTCGGCCCAAGGCACGACAGAGAGCCTTGCGAGCGGGTGGTCCGGCGCCATCCACAGTACCCAGCGACTCTCGCGCAGCGCGATCCGTTCGACATCGGCCGGAACTTCCCGATCCGGCCCGACCGCGAGGTCGGCTTCGCCGGTGGAGACCCGGTCCGCCAACCACTCCACACCGGTATCGAGGATGCGGACGGTCGTAGCCGGCCGAGACGCGCGGAAAGCAGCGATCGCGCGCGGCAACATCGTCGCCGCCACCGCCATGGGAGCCGCCACGCTGATGACCTCCGCGGCGCTATCGCGGATGTCAATGGCAGCATAACCGGCGCGGCTGATCTGGCGCTGAACCGACATCGCCTCCGGCAGGAAGCGCCTGCCGGCTGCGGTCAGCGCCATCCGCCGCGTGGTCCGATCGAACAGCAGGAAGCCGAGATTGTTTTCGAGTTCGGCGATCAGCGTGCTGATCCCTGATGGCGTCAGGTTCAGCCGCCGCGCAGCGGCGGTGAAGGTGGACAATTCGGCAGCGGCAATGAAGGCGTTGAGCTGACGCGGAGTGAAATGAGGAAGAGGCATCCACTTATTATCAACCAGAGGTCAAAATTGATCAAGTAAGTTTTCATTTCATTGAGAATGGGCCGATGATAGCGCGTCTCTCACAGGAGAGCGGGCATGGAGCACGGCATTATCATCGGCGGCAAAATCCTCTCGGGCAGTCACTATATCGGGGGCGAGCGGGTAGATTCTACCGAACGGTTCGACCTGTTCTCACCGATAGACGGCGGATCCCTGGGTATCGTTGCGCTAGGATCGCCGGAGCAGGCGGCGCGCGCGGTTGGCGTCGCGGCGTCGGCGTTCCCGGCATGGGCCGCGCTCGGCGCGGAGGGGCGGCTGCCCTATCTCGAGCGCTTTGCGGAGGAGATCGGCAAGCGCGCCGAGCTTTTCTGCCTCGCTGAATCGACCGATGCGGGCGTGCTTCTGTCGCGGATGCAGCACGGTGTCGTCCCGCGCGCGATGCTCAACATCACATACTTTGCCAGGGCGGCGCTGACGCTGCAGGACAAGGTGATCGAGAGCGCACAGGCGACACACTATGTCCGCCACGATCCGGCGGGCGTCTGCGTGGTCATCACGCCGTGGAATGCGCCGCTGATGCTGTCGACTTGGAAGATCGGCCCAGCCCTGGCGTCAGGGAACACCGTCGTCGTGAAGCCGCCGGAGTGGGCGCCGCTCACCTGCTCGCTGCTCGCCGACGCGGCAGATGCGGCCGGGTTGCCGGCGGGGGTGCTCAACGTCTTCCAGGGTACCGGCGCCGTGTCCGGCGCGGCACTGGTTACGGATAAGCGGGTGGCGCGCATTTCGTTCACTGGATCGGTGCCTACCGCGCGGACCATCGCGAAGGCGGCGGCCGCGAACCTCGTGCCGTGCAGCCTGGAGCTTGGCGGCAAGTCGCCGTTCATCGTGCTGGCCGATGCCGATCTCGATGCGGCGGCGGCCACCGGCGCGCTCATGTACCGCAACGCCACTCAGGTTTGCCTGGCGGGCACGCGCTTCCTCGTTCATGCATCCGTGCGCGACGTTTTCGTCGCGAAGATGCGCGCTGTCGTTGAGCAGCTCAACATCGGCGATCCCCGCGAGCCATCGACCGAGATCGGCCCGATCATCCATCCCCGTCAGCTCGAGCGCGTGGCGGGCTTCGTCGATCGCGCCGTGGCGGCCGGTGCGACTTTGCTGTGGGGTGGGCGGCGATCGGACGTCGGCGACCTTTATTACGAGCCCACGATGCTGACTGACGTCGCGCAGGATTCCGAGATCGTCCAGCAGGAGGTGTTCGGTCCGGTGCTGGTGCTCCAGACGTTCGCGGACGACGAAGAAGCGATCGCGCTGGCCAACGACAGCCAATACGGGCTCGGTGGCGTCTGCTTCGGCGAGGCGGTGCATGCACAGGCAGTGGCCGAGCGGGTGAGCACGGGCTTCATCTGGGTAAACAGCTTCGGCATCCGCGATCTGGAAGCGCCGTTCGGTGGCTGCCGTAACAGCGGCGTCGGACGCGAAGGCGGGGCGTGGAGCTTCGAATTCTTCAACAACGTCAAGGACGTGATTGTCCCCAAGCAGCCGTTCAAGCCGAGCTTCAGCCACCGCTAGAAGGCTACCGACAGGAGAATGGGCATGGGCGAGATCGTCGGCGCAGCATTGGTATCGCACCACCCCGGTCTCATGCAGACCGAGGATTTCCGGATAAAAGTCGGTGCAGGTCGGGATTCCGACCTGATCGCCGGATACGGCCGGTTAAAGGCAAAGATCGAGGCATTGCGGCCGGACGTCCTGTGCATTTTCGACACCCACTGGTTCACAACCGGCTACCATCTCGTCGACGCGGGCGAGCACTATTCCGGCACATATGTGTCTGACGAGATGCCGTGGTACCTCTACGGACAGGATTACGACTACCATGGCGCTCCGGACCTGGCTCAGCTGTGTCAGGCGGTGGCCGAGGAGCGCGGTTTCCCGGCGCTGGCCGTCGACAACCCCGATCTGCCCCGCCACTATGCCACCGTCAACGTGGTCAACCTGCTCGGTGCCAAGCAGCGAGTGGTGACATTCAGCAACTGCCAGAATTGCGGGAGCGATCATTTCCTGCGCATGGGGGAGGTGGTGGGTGAAGCGATACGGCGCTCGCCTTATCGCGTCGTGCTGCTCGCCAGCGGCGCACTCAGCCACCGCTTCACCGATATCGAGTTCGTTCAGAAGCACGAGCGCATCTTCCATCCGGACAACCTCTCCAGCGCCGAAAACCGGGAGAGCGACCTGCGCGCGATCGAGCTGTTCAAGAATGGCCGGCACGATCTCATCCTCGAACGCTTCCCTGACGAATATCGGAAGCTGCCCTGGGAAGGCATGGGCGGCCACTACCTCCAGATGGTCGGCGCCATGGAAGGGGCCGCCTGCCGCGCGAAGGGTGAGCCGTTGTCCGAGTATGAGAACGCCCGAGGAACGGGCAACATCCACATCTGGTTCGACGTCGCCCCCGCCCGGGCGGGAGTAGAGGAGGCTGCTTGATGAGCGTATTGACGGGCCCGCGGATCGAGCGCCGGCGCGTGCTGGTAGACGGCACCGCCTATTGGGGGACGATGGCGGACGAGCGCGCCCTGCGCCTTGACGATGGCCGCACCGTCGATCCGACCGACCTCGTCCACCTACCGCCGTGCGAGATTGCGCCGAGCAAGATCATCCTTATCCACATCAGCTACGCCTCGCGTTCGCGGGAGACGCGCAACAAGCCGCAGCCCACCGAGACGCCGACCTATTTCATGAAGCCCATCACGGCATTGAATGGCCATAATGGCCAGCTCCTGAAGCCGGAGGGCATCCGATACCTCAATTATGAGGGCGAGTGGGCGGCGGTGATCGGGCGGACGGCGCGCAACGTGCGCCGCGACGAAGCGTGGGACTATGTGTCGGGCTTCGTGCCGCTGCTCGATATGGGCGCGCAGGATTTCCGCGATACCGATCAGGGATCGATGCTGCGCGTCAAGGGCATGGACGGCTTCTGTCCGATCGGCCCCGGCATCGTCTCCGGCGTCGATCCGCGCGAACAGACCTTGAGGACGTACCGCAACGGCCTGTTGGTCCAAGAGGCGAACATCGGCGAAGAGCTGATCTGGAACGCCGATTATATCATCGCCGACATCTCGCGCTACATCACGTTGCTGCCCGGCGATATCGTCAGCACCGGTACCCCCGCCCACTCGCGGTCGCTTGATGTCGGGGACGTTGTGGAAGTGGAGATCACCAACATCGGCCGGCTCAAGAGCACGGTGGTGTCGAGCCCGGCACCGATCGTCACCGATATCGGCCATCCGCCCATGGACACGCCCGAAGTGCGCCGCGTCGCGCTCGGCTTCGATGAGCGCGTGCGCGAGGACCTGAAGGATAATTATCGCAGAGCCGGCCGGGGCTGACGCCGCGTGGTCGAACTGCACGGATTACGCGAGGCGTTCGCTGGTCGCCTGCTTACTGCAGCCGACGATGTGGCGCCGTTCCTGACGGATTGGCGCCGGCTATGGACCGGCACCGCGCTCGCCGTGGTTCAGCCGGATTCGCCTTCGGACGTCGCGGCTGTGATCGGCTGGTGCGCGGCGCGCAGCGTGCCGGTGGTGCCACAGGGCGGCAACACGGGCATGTCAGGCGGTGCGACGCCCGACCGCAGCGGCCGCGCGGTGGTGGTGTCGCTGGCGCGGCTGAACAGGGTTCGCGAGATCGATCCGGTGAACAGCACGATCACGCTCGACGCCGGCTGCATCCTCCAGACCGCGCAGGAGGCTGCGGACTCGGCCGGGCGCTTCTTCCCGTTGAGCCTCGCCGCCGAGGGATCATGCACGATCGGCGGCAACCTCGCGAGCAACGCCGGGGGTACGGCGGTGCTGCGCTACGGAAACGCCCGCGAGCTCTGCCTCGGCATCGAGGTCGCCACCGCATCGGGCGCGCTGTGGGACGGTCTGCGCGGCCTGCGCAAGGACAATAGCGGCTATGATCTGCGCGACCTCTACATCGGGTCCGAAGGGACGCTGGGGATCATCACCGGTGCCGTGCTGAAGCTGTTCCCGCGCCCCGCCGCGCGTATCACAGCGTTTGTGGCAGTGGAATCGATCGAGAGTGCGATCGAGCTGCTCGGGTTGGCGCGCGAGCGGGCGGACGCCGCGCTCACCGCTTTCGAGTTTCTTTCGGAGGAGTGCCTGTCGCTCGTGCTCGCGCACATGCCGGCGCTCCGCCGGCCGACGGAGACGGTCTCGCGCTGGTACGTGTTGATCGAACTCAGCGCGGCTGCCGACGAGGCACAAGCCGCCGCGCCGCTGGAGCAACTGCTCGGCGCTGCATGGGAGCGTGGATTGGTCGCGGATGCGGCGTTCGCCAGATCGCTTGCGCAGCGCCGCGACTTCTGGATGCTACGCGAAGGCATCGCCGAGGCGCAGGGCGCGCTGGGCAAGACGATCAAGCACGACGTGGCGGTGCCGATCTCGCGGCTGCCGGCCTTCCTCGCCGCCGCAGACGCGGCGGTCTCGGCGCGCTGGCCGGACGTACGCTTCGTCACCTTCGGCCATCTCGGCGACGGCAACGTCCACTATAATTTTTCGCCCGCCCCGCATGGAGACCAGGCTGCCTTCCTCGCCGCGCAGGACGAGGTCAACCGCGTGGTTCACGACATTGTGGTGGCGCATGGCGGAACCGTCTCCGCGGAGCACGGGCTCGGGGTCCTTCGCCGCGACGAGATCGCCCACTACAAGTCGCCGGTCGAACTCGACCTTATGCGCGCAATCAAGCGCGCGCTCGATCCTCAGGGGATCATGAACCCTGGAAAGGTGCTGGCATGACCGTCCACGCCCATCTTGTCGGCGGCGAATGGATCGCCGGCGCCGGCAGCGAGAACCGCAACCCCTCCGACGCAGCGGACGTGATCGGCGTCTATGCGCAAGCCAGCGCCGCTCAGGCGGCAGACGCGATCGAGGTCGCACGGGCGGCGTTCCCGGCATGGTATCGCGATCGCGACCGGGGAGGGCGCGCACCTCGCCTTCGGCGGAGAGCGGTTGACGCGCGGTACCGATGGCTTCTTCCTCGCCCCGACGCTGTTCACCGAGACAAGTTCGCGCATGCGGATCAATCAGGAGGAAGTGTTCGGTCCTGTCGCCTCCGTGATCCGTGTCCGCGAGTACGAGTACGAGGAGGCGGTCGCTACCGCAAACGACGTGCAGTTCGGGCTGTGTGCCGGCATCTGCACGACGTCGCTGAAGCACGCGACGGCATTTCGGCGCGACGCGCAGGCGGGAATGGTGATGGTGAAGCTGCCGACGGCGGGCGTCGACTACCATGTTCCTTTCGGCGGCCGGAAGGCGTCGAGCTATGGTCCGCGCGAGCAGGGCACTTACGCGGCAGAGTTCTATACGACCGTCAAAACCGCTTATGTCAACGCAGATTGAGGAGAGACACGACATGGCGCTCGACGCCGCGACCGTTGCCGATCTGGCGCGCCAACTGGATGAAGCCGAGCGGACACGCACGCAGATCGGCCACTTCTCGCGCGATCATCCCGACATGACCATCGCTGACGGCTACGCCATCCAGCAGGCGTGGGTAGACGCCAAGATTGCCGGCGGCCGCCACGCGATCGGCCACAAGATCGGACTCACCAGTCGTGCGATGCAGCGTGCGGGCAACATAACCGAGCCCGATTACGGTACGCTGCTCGACGACATGCTGCTTCCCGACGGCGCCGATCTGCCGTTCGATCGCTTTATCGAACCGCGGGTGGAGGTAGAACTGGCGTTCATCCTGAAGCGTGATCTGGAGGGGCCGGGCGCTACCATCTTCGAGGTGCTGAACGCAATCGACTATGTCGTGCCCGCGCTCGAGATCATTGATGCGCGCATTCGCCGTGTCGATCTCGAGACGGGCGCCACCCGCAAGGTGTTCGACACCATCTCGGACAATGCCGCCAACGCTGCTATCATCCTTGGTGGGCGGCCAATGAAGCCCGACGCGTTCGACATGCGCTGGGCTGCCGCGCTGCTCTATCGCAACGGCGTGATCGAAGAATCTGGCGTCGCCGCCGCTGTGCTCAACCATCCCGCGAACGGTGCGGCTTGGCTTGCCAACAAGCTGGGCGCCTACGGCGTTACATTGAAGGCGGGCGAGATCGTGCTTGGAGGATCCTTCACCGCGCCCGTGCCGATCCATGCCGGCGACACCTTCCACGCGGACTATGGCCCGCTCGGCGCGATCGCGACACGCTTCGTATGACGCTCGACCCCTTCGATCTCGTCAACGGATTCAAAACCGCACTGCGCGAAGGCCGGCGACAGATCGGCCTGTGGCAGGCGCTGGCCAACCCGTACACGGCGGAGATCTGCGCCGGTGCGGGCTTCGACTGGTTGCTGTTCGACGGCGAGCATGCCCCGAACACCGTGCCGCTTCTACTCGCGCAGTTGCAGGCGGTGGCGCCCTATCCGGTGCATGCCGTCGCGCGGCTGCCGGTGGGCGAGACCGCGCTCATCAAGCAGTATCTCGATATCGGCTTCCAGACGCTCCTGGTCCCCTTCGTGGAAAGCGCGGCCCAGGCGGCCGAGCTCGTTCGCGCGGTACGCTACGCGCCTCGTGGCGTGCGGGGGATCGGCGCCGGCCTGTCGCGCGCGGCCCGGTGGAACCGCGTGCCCGATTATCTCAACCGGGCCGACGACGAGATTTGCCTGATCGTGCAGGTGGAAAGCGAGGCCGGCCTCGCCGACCTTGATGCCATCTTGGCGACCGACGGTGTCGATGCCGTGTTCATCGGCCCGGCGGACTTGTCGGCAGCACTCGGCTATCGCGGTCGGGCCGGGCACCCCGACATGGTGGCCGTCGTCGACGATGCATTGCGCCGGATCGTCGCGTCCGGGCGGGCCGCCGGCACGCTGGCGATGGATCCTGCAGGCGTCGCGCGGGCGCTCGCTGCCGGCTGCACTTTTGTGGCCGTGGGCACCGACATCGCACTGCTCGCCAAGGGCGCCAGCGAACTGGCGCAGGAAAGCGGGGCCGGGGGGCAGAGCGCCGGCGGCGGATATTAGGAAGGGCCGGGAATGAAGATTGCAATCGTAGGCGCCGGCGCGGTCGGCGGATGGCTTGGCGTCAAACTGGCCGCTGCCGGACATGAGGTGTCGGTGCTAGCGCGCGGTGCGACGCTCGCCGCGCTCGAGTCGGCCCCATGGCGGCTGGAGACGGCGGATGGCGCGATCGAGGCGCGTGTTACCGCCAGTGCCGAACCTGCAGCGTTGGGCATGCAGGATCTCGTCGTGATCGCCGTCAAGGGGCCGGCACTGGGTGAGGTCGCGCCTGCGCTGGCGGGATTGATCGGGCCCGATACGATCGTGGTGCCGGCGATGAACGGCGTCCCGTGGTGGTTCCTGCTCGCCGGTGCGGGCGAGTGCGGACCGACCGCGCTTGCATCGGTGGACCCGGACGGGGCGATCTCCGCTGCCGTGCCGCTAGGCAGCATCGTCGGCAGCGTGGTCCACGTCTCGGCGAGTGTCCCGGCCCCGGGGGTGGTGCGGCTCAAGTCCGGCAACCGTCTGGTCCTGGGCGAGCCGGGGGGCGGCACGGACCGCCTCGCCCCGGTGGCGGACATGTTCGCGGGTGCCGGCATCGATGTCGAGCGCAGCGCCTCCATCCAGAAGGACATCTGGTACAAGCTGTGGGGCAACATGACGATGAACCCCATCTCCGCGCTCACGGGGGCGACGTGCGACCTCATCCTCGACGATGGGCTGCTGTCAGGCTTCGTGCTGCGGATCATGGAGGAGGCGCGAGCCATCGGGCAACGGATCGGCTGCGCGATCACCGAACGGGGCGAGGACCGCAACGAGGTGACGCGGCGGCTGGGCGCATTCAAAACCTCGATGCTGCAGGACGCCGAAGCGGGGCGGCGGATGGAGATCGAGCAGCTGCTCGGCGCGCCGCAGGAGATCGCACGCAAGCTCGGCATCGAAACACCGAACGTCGACGCGCTGCTCGGTCTTATCCGCGTGTTCGCCGCCGCCCGCGCCGCTTGACGCGGCGCAGGCGATGGCCGTCACTGGGCGGTGATGCCACCGTCGACCGGTAGGATCGCCCCGGTCATGAACGATGCCGCGTCGGACGCGAGGAACAGCACCACGCTCGCCATCTCCTCTGGCTGCGCCCACCGGCCGATAGGGTGCTGCGCGCGGACTGCGGCGGCGGCCGCGTCGTCGACCAACCAATCTGCCAACATCGCCGTCTCTGTGGCGCCAGGACAGATCGCGTTGAATCGGATGCCCTGACTCGAATATTCGAGCGCCGCCGTCTTGGTGAGGCCGGCGACGCCATGCTTGGCCGCGATGTAGGCGCCGACGCCCGGCGTCGCCACAAGCCCGCCGATCGACGAGGTGTTGATGACCGAGCCGCCGCCGGTGGCGAGCATCGCGCGCACCTCGTGCTTGATGCAGAAGAACATGCCCTTCAGCGTCACGTCATGGACGCGATCCCAATCCGCTTCGCTCGTTTCGTGGATCGGCGTGCCGATGATGTGGAGGCCCGCATTGTTGAAGGCAACGTCGATGCGGCCGAAGCGGTCGATGGCCGCCGCGACCATTGCCTCGACCGCGCTCTCCGAAGCAATGTCGGTCGGCACCGCTATAGCCTGCGCACCCGCCGCGGTCACTTCGGCGACGATCGCGTCGAGCCCGTCGCCGGGGCGATCGGTGGCGACGATGTTCGCTCCTTCCGCGGCAAAAGCGCGCACCGTCGCGCGGCCGATGCCGCCCGCGGCGCCGGTGATGAGCACCGTCTTGTCCTCAAAGCGTCTCGTCATGCGTCCAACTCCTTTAACCGCGCCATCTCGGCCGATCTGATCGTGTTCTCAAGCAGCATGGTGACCGTCATCGGGCCGACCCCGCCAGGCACCGGGGTGATAGCCTGCGCCTTTTCCGCCACGCGCGGATCCACATCGCCGGTTATGCGGCCATCGGGCAGCCGGTTGATCCCCACGTCGATCACGACCGCGCCCGTCTTCACCATCTGCGGCAATATGAGGCCAGGTACGCCGCTGCGACGATCAGGATGTCCGCAAGGATCGTAAACTGGGCCAGATCACGCGTCCGGGCGTGGCAGACGGCGACCGTCGCGTCGCGGTTCATCAGCATCAGCGCCATCGGCTTGCCGACGATGTTGCTGGCACCGACGACCACGACGTTCTGGCCCGCAAGCTTGATGCTCTCGCTTTCCAGCAGCTTCACCACCCCGAACGGCGTGCACGGTGAGAATATGGTGTTCCCCGTGACCAGCCCGCCGACATTGTAGAGGTGAAAGCCGTCGACATCCTTCTCGATCGCGATTGTCTCCAGCACCCGCGACATGTCGATATGCGGGGGCAAGGGAAGTTGGACGAGTATGCCGTGCGTGTCGGGATCGGCGTTCAACTCGACGATCCGGCCGAGCAACTCCGCGTTGGAGATGGTCGCAGGCAGGCGGTGCGTGCGGGACGCAATTCCCACCGCCTCGCAGGCGCGCACCTTGTTTCGCACGTAGACGACCGACGCCGCATCGTCGCCGACGAGCAGCACGGCGAGACCGGGCTGCCGGCCCACCTCCGCCACTGCCCTTGCACGCTCGGCCAGCCCGGTCCGCAGCGTCTCAGCAAGGGCGCGGCCGTCGATGATCCGCGCGGTCACGTGCTGCCCTGTCCCGCCCGCTCGACGATGACGCCGGCGAGCGCGGGTGCCAGCGCCTGGGGCTTACGCACTGTCACCTTCACCGCGTGCACGCCGTTCTGCGCGAGGCACGATCCGGCAATGCACTCGGCCACGGTCTCGATCAGGACGATGTGGCCGTCCGACACGATGTCGGTCGCGCGCCGTGCCAATTCGCGGTAGTCGCAAGCGTCCTCGATGCGATCGTCCGCCGGGGGCGCCACGAGGGCTTCGATGTCGACGAGCAGCCGCTGCACGCGTCCGATCTCGCCGTCAAGCGCACCCACCCTTGCGTCGAGCGCGAGATCGCTCGCAAAGATCGGCATCGCGCTCAAGCCGGAAAGACGACGGTCGTCAGCCCGTTCATCAGTACACGATCCTCCAGGAAGGCGCGCACGGCGCGGGAGAGCACACGGCGCTCGGTATCGCGGCCTTTGCGGATGAGATCGTCAGGGGTGTCGCGGTGGCTGACGCGTTCCACATCCTGCTCGATGATCGGCCCCTCATCGAGGTCGGCGGTGACGAAGTGTGCGGTAGCGCCAATCAGCTTCACCCCGCGCTCATGCGCCTGGTGATAGGGCTTCGCGCCCTTGAAGCCGGGGAGGAAGCTATGGTGGATGTTGATGCAGCGGCCCGACAGGAATTCCGCGAGATCGTCCGACAGGATCTGCATGTAGCGGGCAAGCACGACCAGCTCCGCCCCCGTCTCCTCGACCACGGCCTTGATCTGTGCCTCCTGCGCTGCCTTCTCGCCCTTGGCCATCGGCAGGTAGTGGAAGGGCACACCTGCAAAATCGAGGTGCGCGTAGGTTTCGCGCAGGTGGTTGGAGACGATACCGACGGGCTCCATCGCCAGCTCGCCCGTCTTCCACCGATACATCAGATCTGCCAGACAGTGATCGAATTTCGAAGCGAGCAGCAGTACGCGCTTGCGCCGCGCCGCAGGCCGCAGTGTCCAGCTGAGGCCCAGGTCGGCCCCGATCTTGCCTAACCGCGCCTCGACCTCCTCGATCTCGCGATCTTCATGCATGACGAACTCGACGCGCATGAAGAAGCGGCCGGTCACGAGATCGTCGAACTGCTGCGCTTCCAATATATTGCCGCCATGCTCCGCGATCGCGCAGGCGACCGCCGCGACGATGCCGGGACGATCCATGCAGGACAGCGTGAGGATGTAGGTGTCTGCCATGATGCGCGCGCCGCTCAGCCGATCGTGCCGAGATCGGCCCGCCGGTTGTCGGGCTTGAACGGCGAGTTGGCGACGACCACGCGGATCGGCTTCTGGCGCTTGTCGGGATCGCCCCAGATGACGGTCAGCTCGGTGCCGGGCTCCGCCTTGTCGACATCGATGACGACATGGCTCAGCATCTTGCGGAAGTAATAGCTGTAGCCGCGAGAGGTGGCGACGCCGACAAGCCGGTCTCCATCGAGCACCTTGCTCGCGTACATCGCGTTCCACTGGTGACGCGGAAACTCCATATAGTCGAACGGGACCTCATCCTCCTCGAACAGCGAGGCGAAGACATCGACGATGTCCTCCTTGTTCCATACGAGCGTGCGGCGAACGCGGACGGGGGCGGCGACCTCGGCCTCCAGCGCCTCGCGGCCGTGGAAATCGTGATCGAACTTCACGCTTTTCGCCCAGCCCAGTTCGACGGGAGAGCGATACCAGTCACGCGGATCGTCGCTCTCGAAGCTGCCCTTGACCTTAAGCACACGGGCAAAGCTCCTGAACCAATCCGGCGAACCGTAAGCGGAGGCGAGATCCTTATAGCGATCAAAGAACGCGCGTTCGGGTTCGTCCTGCACGGCGGGCAGGTAATCGTGCGTGACCGTAGGGAAGGCGGCTTCAAGGTGGTTTATCATCGCGGTCCGGGAGCCGAGCTGGCGGATGCCGAAAGGCGCACCGGCGGCAAGGATCGCGGAACGCACCGCTTCACGGCCCTCGCCCGGGCCCTGCAGCTCGAAGCCGATCTCGCCGGCCATGCCCTGCCGGAGGAAGGAGACATCGTACCCGCCGATCTTCTGCGGCGCAAAGCGCATGAAGCCGATCTCGCGCAGGCTGGTGCCCGTCGCCGCCTCCAGCGTCTGGAGCGCATTGGGACCGGAAACCTGGAGCTTGAACTTGCTGATCGCAAGGTTCGAGCGAGCATCGTATTTACCCGCCTCCAGCCGGTACTGAAGCCAAAGCACCACCGGGCCGCGCGCCTGGAACTCGAACTCCTGCTCGCCGTGGCGCATCAGCACGCCTTCGCCGATCACTTTACCCGCCTTGTTGCAGCATACGGCGTGCTTCGCTTGGCCGATATCAAACTTGGCAAGGCTGTTTATGATGTGGTCACTGAAGAGCCGCAGCGCGTCTGGCCCACTAACGCGCAACTCGTCGAGCCAGCTCCAGTCACCGATGTAGCAGGTCTGCTTCCATGACAGGTTCTCGTCCTGCCAGTCGGTATATTCTAACGTGCCCCAAGAGGTCGAGGTGTCAACGTTTTGACGAAGCGCATCGGTGGCGGACATATCTCTCTCTCCAGGGGAGCGGTTGTCCTTGCACTACGCAGTCAGCGCCGCTGCGCTTGCCAGTCGCCGCCAAAAGGTTGCAGTGCGCCGCCGCGGCCGGGTTTCCTAGCTCTTGCGTGCTGCGGCGACGGCTGCGGCTCGATACTCGCGGGGCGCGCAGTCGAACTCGGCGCGAAATATGCGGCTGAAGTGCGCGGCATCGTTGAAACCGCAGTCGAAGGCGATCCTCGTAATGCTACGATGGCTCATCGCCGGGTCGGCGAGCTCGGCGGCGCATCGATCAAGCCGGGTCTGGCGTAGCCAGCGGCACAGGCTGATCCCCCCCGCGCGGAACGCACGGTGTAGCTGGCGTTCGGACAGGCCGTGGTGGCGGGCGATCTGGAGGGGCGTGAGCTCGGCATCGCCCAGGCGGCCAAGCAGGTAGGTCTGAATGGTGCGAACGATGGGGGGCACGGGCGCGGGCTCAACCTCATCGGGCTCGTCGTCGGAGGCGGCCGCGAGATCGAGGATCGCGCTGGCGACGGCGCTGCGCGATCCGGTCCCGCTGGCCACCTGCTCGAATGCGGTGCGCACGAGCGCGCCAATTAGTGCCGCCATGCCCCGATCGAGGGGCATGCAGGAACGTTTGCGCCAGTCGGGCAGATGCCCGTCCATGGTCGCGGCGGGAACACGCACCGCTATCACCACCAACCGGCCGCTGCGCCGTATGCGCAAGGGCCGGGATGAATCAACCAGCACGACGTCGCTTGCCTCGACGGCGTGTTCATGGGCGCCGTGCCCAATCACCGAGGAGCCGGCGATCTGCAGCGCGATGAAGCAATCCCCTTCCGCGACCGTTTTCAACGTCTCGGTCGCCGCATGCCGATGGTAGGTGACTCGGACCGCATCGAATGGGCCGACCCGCCGTCGGTCTATGGCGGCGCGCCCGTCGCCGTCCTGGTTGAGGACAAACGGGTCAACGCTTCCCGTGCGCGAGTAGGCTAGTCGCGCCGGCAAAGGGTCCGGCAGGTGGGTATCAGCGCGCGCTGATGCAAGACGACCCGTCTGCAACGTCTGCCTCCTCTTCCTCTCCACCGATTCGCTGCGGGGTAGCGCGAACTCTGCGTCGCGGAGAGGCTAGGTTATCACCGATAACATGACAAGGGATTCCTTTGATGTCTTGACAGTCAATGCACGATGCAGACCGATTTTTCCTCAGTGAAAGCCTCAACCCAGCGTGGGCCGAATGAGGTGGTCGGCTTTGTCCGCACACGAGATCGCGTTTAATAAGTGGGCTGGCCTACCGCTGCCTCACTACTGCCATCCTGGCATCGGCACGTAGAGAAGGGCGTAGCCCGACCGGAGTGCTGATGCCAGGATGGCGGCAAAAATCATGCTGCTACCGCCATGGGGGCGAACCCGAAGTAGGCGTCGTCAGGGGTGCGTGCGCCCAGCGCTGAATGTGGCCGGATGCTGTTGTAAAAAGTCAGATAAGCAGCGAGCGAGGCACGTGCGCCGCCAACCGTGTCATATGCCTTCAAATATACCTCCTCATACTTGACCGATCGCCACAGTCGTTCCACAAAGACATTGTCACGCCAAGCACCTTTACCATCCATACTGATCGATCCCATGCGCCGCCAACTGACCGGTGAAGGCGTCGCTGGTGAACACACTACCTTGACCAGTGTTGAAAATGTCCGGTTTCCCATAGCTTGCCAGCGCTTCCTCGACGGCCTCGAGGCAAAAATCCTTGTCCATCGTGATCGACAAGCGCCACGAGAGAACCCTGCGGGTATACCAATCGATCACAGCCATCAAATAAATAAAGCCAATGTGACATCGGTATATATAAGTAATATCTGTAGCCTATACTTGATTAGGCCGATCGATCACAAGGTTTCGTAAAAGGTACGGGTAGATCCGGTGACCTGGCGCCGGCTTCGACGTGTTCGGACGGCGATATATCGCTTCAATCCCCATCTGCTTCATCATCGTGCGAACAGCCTCGCGGCCGATCTCGATCGCCTCCCCGCGAAGCAGATCGCGCGGCATCCGGCTGCCGGCAAACGGGTAGTCGAGATGCAACTCGTCGATCCGACGCATGATCGCCAGATCCTCCGGTGATGCCAGAAAAGGCCTATAATACAGACTGCTACGCCCGATCTTCAGAATCTCCGCTTGCCGTCTCAGCGGCAGCGTATGCTCGCGGTCGATCAACGCTTTGCGCTCAGCAAGCCCGCCTTGCCGAGCGCACCGGACAAAAAATCGTTGTCCAGCGCAAACTCTCCGATCTTCGCGTGCAGCGTTTTCAGATCCACCACCGGCGCGCTCGACGTCTCGCCGGCCCCGCGCCAAAAACCCCGGCAGCACCTCCAGCAGCTGAGCCTTCCATGTCGTGATCTGGTTCGGATGCACATCGAACTGATGGCCAGCTCGACAACTGTCTTCTCTCCCCTCAGCGCCGCCAACGCCACTTTCGCCTTAAAGGCCGGGCTGTGATTCCGGCGTGTTCGTTTTGTCATCTTGTCTCCTGATCGGCGACTCGCATCGCCAATTTCAGGCAGACTGTCCACTTAACGCACTGTCCGGATTCTTCAGGCCACCTCTGAACTCGCTGGCCGCCTACATCACGATGAAGGCGGGGCTGGTGATCAGGTCGTGAGCCTCGAGCAGGCGGTAGACCGTCGCTTCCGATACAAAATACCCGGTCGTGTCGGTAAAGCGCACGGCCAGCTCGCGGGGCGAGAGTTCCGTCTCCTCCACGGCCAGCGTCAGGATCTGCTGCCGGATGTCGTCCGGGATCCGGTTCCAGACGCGGCTCGGCCGCGAGGGTCGGTCCTCCAGTGCCTCCGGGCCGCCGGTCTGATATCGATCGTACCAGCGGTAGAAAGTGGGGCGCGACACGCCGACTTGGTCGAGCGTGCGGCGAACCGACAGGTGGGACTGCTCGACGATCCGGATAATCTCCACCTTCTCGGATGCGGGATACCTCATTCCTGGTCTCCCCCATCCGCGATCATGCTTTTTTTAGAAGGCGCAGTTCGAGAGCCTGCTCAGCAACGACCTCCTTCAGCGCACCTGCCTCCCGGCGGAGGTCCTCCACCTCGTCGCTGGTCGCGGCGCGGGTCGTATCACCCGCAAGGCGCCGTTTGCCGGCCTCAAGGAACTCCTTCGACCATCCATAATACATAGACTGGGCAATGCCCTCGCGGCGACACAGCTCGGCGATGCTATCTTCGCCACGCAGGCCGTCGAGCACGATCCTGATCTTGTCCTCGGCAGAATGGTGCTTCCGCGTGGCGCGGCGGATATCCTTCACCACCTTCTCGCCAGGCGTCTTCGGGCTTGAGGATTTTGGTCTCATCTTCGTTCCTTCGTCACTGCGATGAGACCAAAATCCTCTCTTATCTCAAACCCTCAATCTGTCTCACGAGACCTGACGCCGGACAGTCGACAGCCGGCAGAACCTCATTGCTTTGACAACGCCCAGAGCAGGCGTGCCCCGGCCTGAGGACGTCATCAACCTCCTATGGTTACCCAGCGCCGCTCGGCGGACGAGATTGCAGCAGCCTCAACTACTTCGTGCACGTGGAGCGCTTGCTCGAAATCCGGGGCGGCACGGCCCTTACCTTCCATCTCGCGCAGCATCGATGCGTAGATGGAAGCCATCGGGAACACCCCCATTTGCGGCTCGTCAGCATGGATAGAAATTCCGGGCAACGCCTTCAGCCTTTCAGGTACCTCGATCTCGTGCTCGTTGAGGATCATGAACTCCACATCATCGCTGCGGAAGAGCTTGGAGCTGTAGCTTTGCGGAAAGATGGTCGAAACGGCCGCGAGGCGCCCCTTCGTACCCCACACATCGATTCGAAACCCCGGACCGTCGACCATGGTCCAGACGGTTTGCAGCATTCCGGAAATACCGTTCCGTAAACGAACGATATTGTAACTGGTGTCGGGCACTTCCGGCTCGATTGCGGGACCGCCATCCATCTTCCACTCGCCCAGGCGCAACGACTGGTCAGATACAATTTCGTTCACCGGCCCAAGCAAATGGACCAGCAGATGAAGCGCATGGCTGCCCGTATTGCGCATCGCGCTGGCGCCGTTTGCAGGGTCCCCAAACCAAGTGTAGCCAGGAGTGTAGGTCTGCGCCTCGGTGAAAAGACCAGAGTCGAAACGGATATTGAAACCTTGAATATCGCCGATCTGGCCCTGATCGATAAGTTCCTTCATGTAAACCATAGCCGGCGCCGTCTGAATGAACGCATCGACCGCCGCTACCGTGCCGGACTTCCGATGCAAATCATTAAGTTCGCAAGCAGCGGCAAGATTATGAGCAAAAGGGATGCCCTGGTAGACATGCTTGCCGGCCGCGAAGGCAGCCTTGACCATTTCATAGCGAAGCGGTGGCCGCGTACCGCAATCGATGAGGTCGATATCTGGATCTTCAGCCAAAGCCCTAAAGTCCCAGAAACAACGCGCGAAACCATGATCTCGCGCGGCGGCCTCAGCGGTCTCCCGCCGAGACGTGCAGATCGCCACAACCTCGACTCCATCGACTGAACGCCAGGCAGGTAAGTGAGCCTGAACGCCCCACGCTGCGCTGATGATACCGACCCTAAGTGGACGTTTTTGCATGCTAAACTACTCTCACAATTGTATTCGCGAGGCCGACAGCTGCCGCCCCGTCTCAGCAAGCAATTCTACAGGTTTCGAGGCTCATCGAATCGCTTGATGGCGAATGGTCGGAGACGGCATTCAGATAGCTGGGGAGGTTGAACGCCGCCGATGATTACCTGCCTCCGCCCCTTCAGTGCCGAATGCTCAGGCTGTGCCGTTTCTTGACGGAATTGTCAACAACCAATCGGGACTTGCGTGGCATTGCTGTGATCTATCAGCGTGAGACCGCTCCTGCCACACAGCTCTGACAGCACCTGTCCTGCTCTAATTCCAATTGGTGGAAAGCGCAGGGTAACCTCGCCCTACAATTGTCGATAATCCACATCATTGAATTCGACGATCCCCGCATCGAGATCGCCAGGCCGATGACCGAGGCTGAGGCGCGGGTGTGGATGTTCGACCAGCCCTCCGGCCGACCCGCAGGGAGCTGCTCGCGCCGCTCCCCGGCGCCCTGCCCTCAGCCAGGCCTCGCGTTCTGCACTGAGCCGATCCGCTCGCGCCAGGCCAGCTGGTCTAGCCACCTGTCAGGGATCCCGCCCGCGCCGTAGAGCGCCCCCGCCACCTGCCCGGTAATCGCGGCAGTGGTGTCGGCATCATCGCCGAGGTTCGCCCCGAGCAACACCGCGTCGGCGAAACAGCTGGTTCGCCCCACGCACCACAGCGCGGCTTCGAGGCTGCGCGCAACATGCCCGCTGGACCGGATCTGATCCCGTCGCTTGCCCCGCCTCGAGTCCGCCATGATCGCGCCGATCTGGCCGGCATAGGGAAATTCGACGCTGCCCTTGGGGCCTTGCCACATGTCCTGGTCGCGATGAGGGAACTGCGGCAGCGCGCCGGGATGGATCTGGATCGCCTGTGCCAGGTTGAGCGTGATCCGCTCGCACCAGGGCAGCAGCATCTGCTCGACGATGCCTGGCACTGGGCGGTGCATCACCAGCAGCTCCGTGCTATCGGACCGTGTCAGCAACGAACCGAAGCGCCGGGTGCGCTCGCCATAGAAGGCGCCATGGCAGAGCGGTGTCGCGGCAAAACGCGGCTCGAAATCGCGCTCAATGACAGCGAGAACCGAAGGATCAAGAGCGCGCTCGATCACGCACCAGCCGTCGCGGCTGAGCGGCGCGGCGAAACGATCGGCGGTGCTCATGCCGCGATCCTTTCGGCCTCGCCGATATGCACGCGGGTCCAGCGCAGCCGCGCGGGCGTGTCGGCCCGCACGTGGACCATGAAGGCGCCGATCGACCCTCCGGAAAGGCGCACCGCCGGTCCCAGCGGCTCGGCTTGCCATCCCATTGCCAGTAGCTCCTTGCGGAAGGGACGGGGATGATGCCGCCGTGCAGAACTGGCCCTGATAGCGACAACACGCGGACTTCTGAGCGATATATCTGCGCTGGTAGAAGCAATGTATATCCTGTCGTCGAGGAAGTCGGCGGTCAGGAACGCCACAGCTTCCATCGATTTCTTTTGCAAGTATTCAATCAGCCGTGGAGCAATAAGGTAATTGATATAGACACAAGCATATCTGACTATACTACTACGCAACGAATAAGAATCCTTTTTGATCGCGCACTTACGCATTTGACGTCTGACGAGATCACTTGGAGAATGCGCCTTCTCACGCGGTTTCTTTTGGCCAATCTGATCGAGAACGATAACCGATCGCGACGCGGTGAAACTTCTATCGATGAGACGAAGCTGATTCTCGACACCTTCAATATGATCACCGCTTCGTTCATGGCCGGATCCTGACTCTCGATTATCTCGAACCGAGATGGCGGAAGGTGAAGCCGATCACCCGCGCGAAGGGTGATCGACAAAACGTCGGACAGGGTTGCGGTCGAGGTGGACGTATCGCCCTTCTATCCGCAAGGTGGTGGCCAGCCGTCCGACACAGGCTTCATCGAGGCCCCTCACGGACGCCTCGTAGTACCGGAAGTCTCGCGGACGTCGGAGGGTATCGCGTTGCACCACGGTCGGGTCGTCGATGGCAGGCTTGAGATCGGCGATTTAGCCGTGCCTCTATCGATCAGCAGATCCGGAGACGGCGCACGGCTGCATACGGCCCGTGAGGTGATCTGTGACGCGACGGCAGAGCTCGGCCGTCGCTTGCCGGTGACGGCCGCCTCGCAAGTGCCTGGCCAGTCGCGCGTGGCATTCGCTACGGACCTAACTGGCGAGGAAGTGCCCGGGTTCATGGATGAGTTGAAGCGCCGCTTCGCGGCGAGGGCCCAGCGATCAGCCTGCCTGCTAAACCTTCTGCACGAAGATCGAGCGCGCGTTGGAGAGCTCGCGGAAGCCGTAGATGCCCTTGTAGCGACCGATACCGCTGCCGTTGACCCCGCCGAACGGCAATCGACTTTCGACATAGTGCATCAGCACGTTGTTGACGGTG
>Ga0268265_10000120_pt1 | contig 98362 bp, 84 predicted proteins | sample KBSSwiS52_FD_190355 | JGI IMG/M metagenome (GOLD analysis project Ga0268265, IMG submission 190355) | Switchgrass rhizosphere microbial communities from Kellogg Biological Station, Michigan, USA - KBS Switchgrass S5-2 (SPAdes) (version 2) | ecosystem: Host-associated > Plants > Roots >... | reverse complement strand
GTCATGCTGCGCGGCTGGCGTCAGCTCCAGGCTGCCAAGGCCGGATGGACCTTGGGGCGCGCGCAGTGACCTGCTCAAAGATCCGTGAATCTGGTAGCCTTCAGGGGAGGGGTTGGGGTGGGGGCGAGCGAAGCGAGCTTTTCAGCCAATTTTTCCCGCGTTCGGATCGACATCGAGTGGCTCTCCGGACTCCCCCACCCCACCCCCTCCCCTAAAGGGGAGGGGCTTAAGCGGCTGACATTCCATCGAAAGTGGAGATGTGTGCATCGCTTAGACCGCTTGCGGGAGAGGGCAAACAAAAAAGGGGGCGCCGCGAGGTGCCCCCTTCGTTCGTTCCTGCCGAAACCGGCGATCAGTCGTCGGTGCGGTTCAGGAAGGCCGGCGCGAATTCGGGCGCGGGGCCGTCGTCATTGCCGCCTTCCGCACGCTCGCGGCGCGGGCCGCGCTCGCCGCCGCCGCCAGCACCACCGTCGCGGCGCGGACCGCGATCCCGGCCACCACCGCCACCGTCGCGACGCGGACCGCGATCGCCGCGGTCGCCACCGGCACCGCCGCCGCCGTCACGGCGGGGACCACGGTCGCTGCGCGGGCCGCGATCGTCACGACCGCCACCTTCGCGCGGCGGACGGGTGTCCTCCAGCTCGGCGCCGGTTTCCTGGTCGACGACGCGCATCGACAGGCGAACCTTGCCGCGCGGATCGATCTCGAGCACCTTGACCTTGACCTCCTGGCCTTCGGCCAGCGCGTCGGAAACCTTCTCGACGCGCTCGTTCTTGATCTCGGAGACGTGGACGAGACCGTCCTTGCCGCCCATGAAGTTCACGAACGCACCGAAATCGACGAGGTTGACGACCTTGCCGTTATAGACCTTGCCGACCTCGGGCTCCTCGACGATGCCCCTGATCCAGGCCATCGCGGCCTCGATCTGCGCGACGTCGGACGAGCTGATCTTGATCAGGCCCTCGTCGTCGATGTCGACCTTGGCGCCGGTGGTCGCGACGATCTCGCGGATCACCTTGCCGCCCGTGCCGATCACGTCGCGGATCTTGGTCTTGTCGATGCTCATCGTCTCGATCCGCGGCGCGTGGGCGGACAGCTCCTCGCGGGTGTGATCGAGCGCCTTGGCCATCTCGCCGAGGATGTGGGCACGGCCCTCATTCGCCTGCGCCAGCGCGACCTTCATGATCTCCTCGGTGATGCCGGCGATCTTGATGTCCATCTGCAGGCTGGTGATGCCCTCGCTGGTGCCGGCGACCTTGAAGTCCATGTCGCCGAGATGATCCTCGTCGCCGAGAATGTCGGAGAGCACCGCGAACTCCTTGCCCTCCAGGATCAGGCCCATCGCGATGCCCGACACCGGACGCTTGAGCGGAACGCCGGCGTCCATCATCGACAGCGAACCGCCGCACACCGTCGCCATCGACGACGAGCCGTTCGACTCGGTGATGTCGGAGAGGACGCGGATCGTGTAGGGGAATTCTTCCTTGGTCGGCAGCACCGCATGCAGCGCCCGCCATGCCAGCTTGCCGTGACCGATGTCGCGGCGGCTCGGCGCGCCGAAGCGGCCGACTTCACCGACCGAATAGGGCGGGAAGTTATAGTGCAGCATGAAATTCTCGTAGCGCAGGCCGGTCAGGCCATCGATCATCTGCTCGGCATCCTTGGTGCCCAGGGTGGTCGTGCAGATCGCCTGCGTCTCGCCGCGGGTGAACAGGGCCGAACCATGCGCGCGCGGCAGGAAGTGGACCATCGCCTCGATCGGACGGATCTGGCTGGTGGTGCGGCCGTCGATGCGGGCGCCGTCCTTGAGGATCGCGGTGCGGACGATCGCGGCCTCGATCTTCTTGACCAGCTTGTTGGCGGCCATCTGGTCCTGCGGCGCGGCATCGGCGAACGCCGCCTTGGCCTTGGCGCGCGCCTCGTTGAGCGCGCTCGATCTCGCCGACTTGTCGGTCAGCTTGTAGGCGGCGGCGATGTCGGCGCCGATCAGGTCGGTCAGCTTCGCCTTGGCGGCGGTCAGATCGGCCTGCGGGGCCATCGCCCACGGCTCCTTGGCCGCCTGCTCGGCGAGGTCGATGATCGCGTCGATCACCGCCTGGCAGCCGCGATGCGCGAACATCACCGCGCCCAGCATGACGTCTTCCGAAAGCTCCTTGGCTTCGGATTCGACCATCATCACCGCATCGTGCGTGCCGGCGACGACGAGGTCGAGCTCGCCGGCGGCGACCTGCTCGTCGGTGGGGTTGAGGATGTATTCGCCATCGACATAGCCGACGCGCGCGCAGCCGATCGGGCCCATGAACGGCACGCCCGACAAGGTCAGCGCCGCGGAGGCGGCGACCATCGCGAGGACGTCGGGCTCGTTCTCGCCGTCATAGCTCAGCACCTGGGCGATGACGTTGATCTCGTTGTAGAAACCCTCGGGGAACAGCGGGCGGATCGGACGGTCGATCAGGCGGGAGACGAGCGTCTCCTTCTCGGTCGCGCCGCGCTCACGCTTGAAGAAGCCGCCGGGGATGCGGCCGGCGGCGCTGTATTTTTCCTGATAATGGACGGTGAGCGGGAAGAAATCCTGCCCTTCCTTGACCGAGCGCGCGGCCGTGACGGCGCACAGCACGACGGTCTCGCCGAGCGTCGCGAGCACCGCGCCGTCGGCCTGGCGGGCAACGCGGCCCGTTTCGAGGGTGAGGGTCTGGCCGCCCCACTCGATTTCGACTTTCTTCATGTTGAACATCTGTATTCCTTACGTCCGGCGGCCCTGTGCGCGCCGGTGCCTGTGTGCGGACAGGGTGCCCGCTCGAGTGACGGGACGTTGTGCCCGCCGGTCCCGCCACGGCGCCGAATTGCGCCAGGCTGGAATGCTGCCGGCTTACGCCGGGGTCTGGATCCCGGCCTGCGCCGGGACAAGAGTGGATCCCGGCTAGCGCCGGGATACGAAAAGAGCCCCGCAGGCGGGGCTCTTTCCTATTTGCGAAGGCCGAGCTTCGCGATGAGGGCGGTGTAGCGCGCGCTGTCCTTCTTCTTCAGATAGTCCAGCAGGCTGCGGCGCTTGTTCACCAGCATCAGCAGGCCGCGGCGCGAGTGATTGTCCTTCGCGTGGACCTTGAAATGCTCGGTGAGATTGGTGATCCGCTCGGTGAGGATCGCGACCTGGACTTCGGGGCTGCCGGTGTCGCCTTCGGCGCGCGCATTGTCCTTGATCACGACGTCTTTGCGTTCTGCGGTAATCGTCATTCTGTCGTCTTCCTTCGGTATCGCGTCACAGGTTGAAGCCGCGCACCACCCGGATCTCGGGTCCTTCCGCTTCCACCAGCGCGACGGGCGTATCGCCCAAGGTCGCGAGATGGAGGCCGTCGGTGTCGGCAATCCCGATCAACGTCTGCCCCTGGCGGAGCAGCCTTGCCTGATCGGGGGTGACGTTCAGAGCCGGGATACCGTCCAGCCCTGCCGTCAACGGCAAGCTCAGTTCTTCAAGTCGGCGGGCCATAGCGAATTCCGTCAGCTTGTCCAGCGAAATAGCGACATCGAGCCCGAACGGACCCGCCTTGGTCCGCCGCAGCATCGTGACGTGGCCGACCGTGCCCAGCGCCAGCGCGATATCGCGCGCGAGGCTGCGGATATAGGTGCCCTTCGAGACATGGGCCGACAATGTGATGGCGTCGGGCAGCGCCGATCCATCCCGGACAGTGAGCGCGAAGATCGTCACGTCGCGCTGCTTGAGGACGACGTCCTCGCCCGCCCGCGCCAGATCATAGGCGCGCCGGCCGTCGACCTTCAGCGCCGAATAGACCGGCGGCGTCTGCGCGATCGGTCCGGTGAAGCGCGGCAGCACCGCCGCGACGTCAGCAAGCGACGGGCGGACGTCGCTGGTCGCGATTGTCGCCCCCTCGCCATCGAGCGTGTCGGTCTGCGTGCCGAAGCCGATCGTGAAGTTGTAGATCTTGTCGCTGTCGAGCATCCGCCCGGCAAGCTTGGTCGCCTCGCCCAGCGCCACCGGCAGCACGCCGGTCGCCAGCGGATCGAGCGTGCCGCCATGACCGGTCTTGACCTTGGGATAACCACCCTGGCGCAGCGCGCGCTTGACCGCCGAAACGATCTGGGTCGAGCCGAGGCCCAGCGGTTTGTCGATGATGATCCAGCCATGCATCGGCGCGCCGTAGGGCAATCGGCGGGTGAAGCAAACGGCCGCGCCCGCCGGCACTTCGCTAGTGGCCAAGCCTCCTCCCTGCCGTCATCCCGAACTCGTTTCGGGATCCATAAACTCAGGGTGCCCCGCCTTGGGCCTGTCCTGAGGATTCGGCGTTGATGGATCCCGAAACGAGTTCGGGATGACGGAGAAAATGGATATGGCAGTACCAAACGACAAATTCAGCATATTTGTGACAATTTCAGCGCACGTTGGATCACGCGAACCTGAGGTGTGCGCCGCATACGCTTCATGTCGTCTGGCTTCAAAGGCTGCGCGTCGGGATCGCCAACCGCTGCGGCATGGCTCTCGGCGTCCGACATTGCGTCGAAGCGGCTCCAATCATGTGCGGAGCCTTCAGGCATCGTGTTCATGGTCATGTCGTCGCTTATGCACGGCCATCACCCCGCGCGCTTTGCCTTCTTCGGCGGTCCGTCCGACAGCGTCACGCTGATCAGCGGGCAGCGCCAGCCCTGCGCGATGATCGCGCCATATTTGTCGAGTTCGCCGCCGCCGCGCGTCTCGAACCCCAGCGCATTGGCGGTCGTCAGCCGGCTGCACACGTTCGCGGTGCGGGCATGATACCATTTGCCGTTGAGGCTGCGGATGTAGAGCGCGCGGTTGCCGTCCACCTTCCAGTCCTGGATGTCCCTCGCGGCATGGGGAATCGCGGTCTCGCGGGATTGCAGTGGCGATTCCGCCAGAACCGCCGGAGACGCGGCAATCGCCGCGAGTGCGAAGACGGCGGACTTCATCTCACTTCTCCACTTCGTGCCTGGCCTTCTTGCCCTTGGGCGCGTCGGCCGTCACCAGCGTCGACAATGCGCAGACCTGATGATCGAAACGGATGCGCGAAAATTTGTCGAAGCGGCCGGTGGCGTCGGTCTCATAGCCGATCGTTTCGGTGAAATTCAGGCCCGGGCACGCGCCGAAGAATTCGGCGCGATACCAGTTGCCCGACCGGTCCTGCAGATAGAGGCCCTTGCTGCCGTCGGCCTGGAAGTCGCGAATGCCGTCATGATCGGCGAACGGGATCGATGCCGGCTGGCCCACTGGCGGCCTGGCGGCAACGGGGACGGCCGCCGCCGCGGCAGTGAGGGCCATCAGGCTGAGCAATGTCCTGGTCATGATGTCGGTCCTGCCATGAGATCGCTGAACGCACGCTGAGCGATGCCGTTCAGCGCCACTCATGATGCAGGACGGAGAAGAGCGCCGTATCCCGCAGATGGCCGGTCCAGGTGATCCGTTCCTCGCGCATCACACCCTCGCGCACGGCGCCCAGCTTCAGCACCGCCGCCGCGCTGCGCGTGTTGCGCGTATCGACGCGGAACTCGACGCGGCGGAAGCCGCCGGCGAAGGCGTGATCGATCATCAGCCGCTTGATCCGGCGGTTGAGGCCGGTGCCGCGCCGGTCGGGCTGGATATAGGAATTGCCGATCTCCAGCACGCCGCGCGCTTCGTCGACGCTGACATAGGCGGTCATGCCGACGATCGCGCCGCGATGGCGGATCGCATAAGCGAGCCGGCCGCTGCCGAGCAGGGCATCGAAGGCGCCGTCGAAATGGTCGCGATCCCACGACATCGGATAGAGCTGCCAGATCGCATCGTCGGCGGCGCAGGCCGCGCGCAGCCCCTCGCGGTCGCTGGCGTCCAGCGGGTCGAGCGCGAGATCGCCGTCGATCAGGGAGATATGCAGCCCGCTCACGCCGTCCGTTCCATGAAATGCCGCCGGCACAGAGCGAGATAGCGGTCATTGCCGCCGATCTCGGTCTGCGCGCCCTCTTTGACCGGAAGACCGGCAGCGTCGACGCGCAGGTTCATCGTCGCCTTGCGGCCGCAGTCGCAGATCGCCTTGAGTTCGACCAGCGAATCGGCCAGTCCGAGCAGGGCCGCGCTGCCCTCGAACAATTCGGCCCTGAAGTCGGTGCGCAGGCCATAGGCCAGCACGGGGATGTCGAGCTCGTCGCACACCGATGCGAGCTGCAGCACCTGCGCGCGCGTCAGGAACTGCGCCTCGTCGACCAGCACGCAATGCAGCGGCCGCCGCGCCAGTTCGGTCGTGACCGCCGCGCGCAGATCGGTCGCCGGGTCGAACGCATGCGCCTCGGCCTCCAGCCCGATCCGCGAGGTGATCCGCCCGCGATGATAGCGGTCGTCGATCGCGGCGGTGAACAGCATCGTCGCCATGCCGCGCTCGCGATAGTTGAAGTCGGATTGCAGCAGGGTGGTCGATTTGCCCGCGTTCATCGAGGCGTAGTAGAAATAGAGCTTGGCCATCAGGCGAGCGTTTCGACCGTGATCGGCGCGCCGGCCCCGCCATGTCTTGCTACTTTTCGGTCGAATGTCGCAAAGCAGTCGGCGCCCGATATCGTGGCGATATGCAGCATGTCCGCGAAATCGCCACCATATTCCAGCCGGTCGATCGCCCAGATCAGGTTCGGGATGGTGTGAATCGCATGCGGAAGATCGACGACCATTCGCAGCGCGGCGGCCAGTTGTTCGCGGTCGAAGCGATAGCTCGATTGAAGCACCCATGCGGCTTCCAGCAGCACCGTTGCCGGAATCAGGAAATCTTCGCCCACGATCGCTCGGGCCGTGGCGAACTGCCGGTCATCGTCTCCCGTGATCAGGCGAATGAGGACATTGGTGTCGATGGCGCGCGTCAGATCTCGCCCTTCCGCTGTTCCGCAAACATCGCATCCACCGCTGCATTCATCTCGTCGATCGTGACGGCTGCGCCTTCGTGCCGATACAGCGCGCGAAACCCGGCGACGATCTGATCGGTTGTTCGTCCGCTTTTCGCGGCGACCGGCTTGAGCAAAACGCCATTGCCCATGCGCACGATGTCAAGCTCCTGGCCGGCATGAAGGCCGAGCGCTTCGCGAACATCCTTGGGAATCACGATCTGCCCTTTGGCCGACACGCGGGTCGTCGCGCTCATGTCGATCCCTCTACCGCTTGCGGGAGAGGGACAGACTCGCGCAGCGAGTCAGGGTGAGGGCCTGAGCATGGCCCGCCCTTCACGCCCTCACCCTCGCCGCCTTCGGCGGCTTTCCCTCTCCCGCAAGCGGTAGAGGGTAACATCAAGTGTTTCGCTCTGAAGCTCATGCCGGTAAGATAGGTCTTACCGCCCGACCCGTCAATCGTCGCCCAGGTCCTGCGCCACCTTCGGCGCGCGCAGCAGCGAATCGATGTGGCTCGCCTCGTCGAAGCTCTCGTCGGCGAGGAACTTCAGCTTGGCGGCATATTTGGTATTCACCCGCCCGGCGACGCTGCGCTGGAGATAGGCGGTGTTGGTCCGCAGCGCCTTCAGCACCACTTCTTCATCGGCGCCGAGCAAAGGCTTGATGAACACCGTCGCGTGGCGCAGGTCGGGCGACATCCGCACTTCGGTGACGCTGATGCTGTGCTTCGCCAGCACGTCGTCATGCACGTCGCCGCGCATCAATATGTCGCTGAGCACATGGCGCACCTGCTCGCCCACCCGCAGCAGGCGGACGGAGCGGGTTTCGGACGTGGTTTCATTTGCCATCAGAACAACCAGTAGCCGAGCGGCAGAAAACAGGCGAAGAGCAGGGCACAGCCGATCGCGTCGCAACCGACGTCTGCGAGGCAACCCAGGCCTTCGACGGCGGCCTCGCCGGCGAAGTCTGCGCCCCCGCTATCGCGCCTGCCGCGCTCGCTCAAAGAGTCCGCTCGCGCATCTCCACCTCATAGGTTTCCAGAAAGTCGCCCGGCTTGATGTCGGTATGGCTTTCGAAGGTCACGCCGCATTCGAGGCCGGCGCGCACCTCGGCGACATCGTCCTTGAAGCGCCGCAGCGATGCGATCGCGCCGTTGTAGACGATGACGTCCTCGCGGGTGATGCGGGCACGCAGCGCCTTGCGGATATAGCCTTCGACGACCAGCAGGCCGGCCGCGCGGCCATGCTTGCCGGCGGAGAAGACGTCGCGGATCTCGGCGCGGCCGACGATATGCTCGATCGCCTCCGGTCCGAGCTCGCCCGCCATGCCGGCGCGGATCTCGTCGGTCAGGTGATAGATCACGTCATAATATTTGAACGCGACCTGATCGCGCGTGGCGATCTCGCGGGCCTTGGCGTTCGGCCGGACATTGAAGCCGATGATCGGCGCGCGGCTGGCCGAGGCCAGCACGACGTCGCTCTCGGTGATGCCGCCGACGCCCGCATGCAGGATCCGGACGCGGATGTCCGCGGTCGAGATCTTGTTGAGCGCGCCCACGATCGCCTCGACCGACCCTTGCGTGTCGGCCTTGACCACCAGCGGATATTCGATCGCCTGCTTCTCGCGCAGCGCGGAGAACATCGATTCGAGGTTCGCCGGCGCCGAGGTCGTCCGTTTCTGCTGGATCACGCTGGCGCGATAGGAGGCGACTTCGCGTGCGCGCGCCTCGCTTTCGACCACCGACAGCCCGTCGCCCGCGCCCGGCGTGCCGGAGATGCCGAGCACTTCGACCGGAGTCGAGGGCAGGGCTTCCTTCACGTTGCGGCCCTTGTCGTCGATCAAGGCGCGGACCTTGCCGCTCTCTGCCCCCACGACGAAGATGTCGCCGACGCGCAGCGTGCCGCGGCGGATCAGGACGGTCGCAACCGGACCGCGACCCTTGTCGAGCTTGGCCTCGATCACATTGCCTTCGGCCGGACGGTCGGGATTGGCGGTCAGTTCGAGCAGTTCCGCCTGCAGCAGGATCTTTTCGACGAGATCGTCGAGACCGGTGCGCTTGAGCGCCGATACTTCGACGTCCTGGACGTCGCCCGACATCTCTTCGACGATGACATTGTACTGCAGCAGTTCCTCGCGGACCTTCTTGGCGTTGGCCTCGGGCTTGTCGATCTTGTTGATCGCCACGATCATCGGCACGCCGGCCGCCTTGGTGTGGTTGATCGCCTCGATCGTCTGCGGGCGCAGACCATCGTCGGCCGCCACCACCAGCACGACGATGTCGGTCACGTGGGCGCCGCGCTGGCGCATCTCGGTGAACGCCTCGTGGCCCGGCGTGTCGAGGAAGGTGATCTTCTCGCCCGATTTCACCGTCACCTGATAGGCGCCGATATGCTGGGTGATGCCGCCCGCTTCGCCGCGCACGACATCGGTCCCGCGCAGCGCGTCGAGCAGCGAGGTCTTGCCGTGATCGACATGGCCCATGATCGTCACCACCGGCGGACGCGCCACCAGCGTCGCATCGGCATCGACGTCGTCGGCGATATCGATATCGACGTCGCTGTCGGACACGCGCTTGATGTTGTGGCCGAACTCGGTGACGAGCAGTTCCGCGGTGTCCTGGTCGATCACATCGCCCATCGCGACGGGCATGCCCATCTTGAACAAGGTCTTGATCAGATCGCCGCCGCGCTCGGCCATGCGGTTGGCGAGTTCGCCGACGCTGATCGTATCGGGCACCACGACGTCGCGAACCTGCTTGGCCGACGGACCGGAGCCGGGCCCATGGGCGCGGCGTTCCTTCTCGCGCGCGCGCTTGAGCGCGGCGAGGCTGCGTGCACGGCCGCTCTCGTCGTTGAGTGCGGCAGTGACGGTGAGCTTGCCCGATTGACGGCGATCGTCGCGGCCGCGCGACGGACGCGCCGGCTCGGGACGACGCGGCACGGCGGCGGGCGCACCCGACGCCGGACGGCGCGGACGGTCTTCCTCGGCGGCCGGAACCGCGGCCTGACCCGGGAGACGGGCCGGCTCGGCCGTGGCCGGCGCCGTGGCTGCAGGCTGGGTCGCGGCTTCGACGCTCGGCTCCGGCTTGACTTCGGGCTGTGGCGGCGTCGGATTGCGCGCCTCTTCCTCGGCCGCGCGCTGCGCCGCTTCCTCGGCGCGGCGATTGTCTTCGATTCGCCTTTTCTCTTCCTCGGTCGCGGCCAGCTTCTGCTGTTCTTCGCGGCGACGCGCTTCTTCGAGCGCATTCATCCGCGATTCTTCGGCCTCGCGCAGCAGGCGCGCCTGCAGTTCCTGGCGCGACATCAGGTCGGTGCCGGGGCGTGGCGGCGGCGGCGGGGCCGACTGGCGCGGCGGCGCGACCGGCACGCGGGAGGCCGTTGACGGCGGCGCGACGGCGGGCGCAGGCGCGGCGGCGGGCGCCGGAGCCGGCGTCGGCTCGAGCACTTCGGTCTCGCCGGGCTTGCCGATCATGCGACGCCGCTTGACCTCGACGACCACCGTGTTCGACCGGCCATGGCTGAAGCTCTGCTTCACCTTGCCCGTCTCCACGGTCCGCTTGAGGCCCAATGGCGCACGCATTCCCAGTTTCGGCTTGTTATCGTCGCTCATCTAGAACCCGGATCCTTCACTCGCATCATGCTGCGCCGATGCCCCCTGCGACCTGTCATCGCAAGGCTCGACGCCCTCGTATCGTCCAATAAAACCGCGCCACCGGCCAAGTACCTGTGCGACGCGCGCAGCTGCCGCCGGCGCGATCAGCGCGGCGTGTACAACATTTTCACGGCCCAGCGCCACCGACAATATGGCCCTGCCGGCAGGGATTACGAGTCCCCGCGCGTCGCTGCCTTCCATGTCGAGCCCGACCCGCAGCGCCTGGTCCAGCTTGCGCCGGCCATCCTCGGCCGCGTCGCGGGCGTGGATCAGCAGGCCGACACTGCCGCGGCGCGCGGCCTCGGCGATCTTTTCGGCGCCGGTCACCAGCGTGCCGGCCTTGGCTTCCAGCCCCAGCCGGTCGAGCGCGGCGCGTTCCAGCGCGCGTTCGATCTGCTGCGGCAGATCCTCGGGGATCAGCACCTGGGCGCCCTTGAACGCGCGCGCGAGCGCGCCCTTGAGCTTGCCCTTCGCCATCGCCGCGGCCAGCGCGGCGCTGTCGACGCCGATCCACGCGCCGCGACCGGGCGCCTTCGCCCGCACGTCGGGCGCGATCGTGCCGTCGGGCCCCAGCGCGAGCCGGATCAGCGAGTCGCGCGGGTGCCGCTCGCCGGTGATGATGCACCGCCGCTCGGGATCGTTGCGATGCTCCGATTCGCCGGCATCGTCGGAATCGGGCGCGACTCCACCATCGGCGGGCGACGATTCACGCCTTCCCCGATGTCCCTTCCCGCGCACGGGAAGGGAGGATTCAGCCTTCAGGCCCGCGCGGGTTTCATTGTCCGCCATCCGCTGGTGCGACCTCCCCGGACGTGGGTTCGTCGGCGAACCAATGGGCGCGGGCGGCCATGATGATCTCGTTGCCCTGCTCTTCGCTCAGGCCATAAGCGGCCAGCACGCCGCCCTTGTCCTCGGGCCGGCTGTCGCGCGACGGGCCTTCGGCGCGGCGGCGCGGTTCGGGGCGCTTCTTCTGGATCAGCTCGTCGGTGGCGAGATCGGCGAGATCGTCGAGCGTCCGGATCCCGGCCTTGCCCAGGGTGACGAGCATCGCCTCGGTCAGATAGGGGATCTCGGCGAGCGCATCCTCGACGCCGAGTCCGCGGCGTTCCTCGCGCGCGGCCTGTTCGCGGCGGTCGAGCGCTTCCTGCGCGCGGCTCTGCAGCTCCTGGCCCAGTTCCTCGTCGAAGCCTTCGATGCCGGCCAGTTCGGTCAGGTCGACATAGGCGACCTCCTCGAGCTCGCCGAAGCCTTCCGCCACCAGCAGCTGCGCCAGCGTCTCGTCGACGTCGAGCTCGTTCTGGAACATCTCGGACCGCTCGACGAATTCGCGCTGGCGCTTCTCGCTGGCGTCGGCCTCGGTCAATATGTCGATCGCCTTGTTGGTCAGCTGGCTGGCGAGCCGGACGTTCTGGCCGCGCCGGCCGATCGCCAGGCTCAATTGATCGTCGGGCACCACCACCTCGATGCGGTCCTCTTCCTCGTCGATCACGACGCGGCTGACGTTCGCCGGCTGCAGCGCGTTGACCACGAAGGTCGCGGTGTCGGGCGACCAGGGGATGATGTCGATCTTCTCGCCCTGCATCTCCTGGACCACCGCCTGGACGCGGCTGCCCTTCATGCCGACGCAGGCGCCGACCGGATCGATCGAGCTGTCATGGCTGATCACGCCGATCTTGGCGCGGCTGCCCGGATCGCGCGCGGCCGCCTTGATCTCGATGATGCCGTCGTAGATCTCGGGCACTTCCTGCGCGAACAATTTCTTCATGAAGTCGGGATGTGCGCGGCTGAGGAAGATCTGCGGCCCGCGCGTCTCGCGCACGACCTTGAGGATCAGGCTGCGGACGCGATCGCCGACGCGAACCACTTCGCGCGGGATCTGCGCGTCGCGGCGGATCACGCCCTCGGCGCGGCCGAGATCGACGACGACATGGCCGAATTCGACGCGCTTGACGACGCCGGTGATGATCTCGCCGGCGCGGTCCTTGAACTCTTCATACTGGCGCTCGCGCTCGGCGTCGCGGACCTTCTGGAAGATCACCTGCTTGGCGGCCTGCGCGGCGATGCGGCCGAACTCGATCGGCGGCAGCGGATCGACGATATAGTCGCCGATCACGGCGCCCTTCTGCAGCTTCTGCGCATCGGGCAGGCTGACCTGCTTGAAATAATCGTCGACGCCCTCGACCACCTCGACGACGCGCCACAGCCGCATGTCGCCGCTCTTCGAATCGATCTTGGCGCGGATGTCGTTCTCGGCGCCATAGCGGGCGCGGGCCGCGCGCTGGATCGCGTCCTCCATCGCCTCGATCACGATCTCGCGATCGATCAGTTTCTCCTTGGCGACCGAGTCGGCGATCGCCAGCAATTCGGCCTTGTTTGCGGAAATGGCGGTAGCCATGGGTCGTTCCTATCCTTCCACCTTGAACTTTTCGGCGCCCTCGGACGAGAGCGGTGCGGTCGCCTTGATCAGCGCATCGGTCAGCAGCAGCTTGGCGCTGGCGATGTCGGCGAAGACCAGGCTGGTCTCGCCCAGCTTCGCCACGTCGAGCATCACCATCGCGCCGTCGACGCCGATCAGCTTCCCCTCGAACACCTTGCGGTTGCCGACCGGCTCGGCCATCCGCACGCGCGCCTCGAACCCGGCCCAGTCGGCATAATCCTGCTGGCGCGTCAGCGGCCGGTCGATGCCCGGCGAACTGACCTCCAGCCGATAGGCATGCTCGATCGGATCGGTCGCATCGAGCACGTCCGACAGCCGGCGCGACAGCGCCGCGCAATCGTCGAGATTGAGCTGACGCGTATCGGGCCGCTCGGCCATCACCTGCAGGGTCGGATCGCTCTTGCCGCCGAACATCGCGACGCGCACGAGCGAGAGCCCGAGCGCGGCGGCTTCGGGTTCGATCAGCGACGTCAGTTCGGCGATATTCGCCATGGGCCTCCAGCGACAACGACAATGCACTTTCGGAACCGGACCCCGCTCGGGGCCGGTCTCGGCAAAGTTACCAATGTCGAGGAAAGCAAATCCGATATAGTCGCACGGCGCCCGTGCGGCAAGCGGGAACCTGCGCGGGAGACTCGAAGAATCGCCCTCTACTGCTTGGCGGCGAGGGTGAGGGGCCGAAGGGCGAGACGCGCTCGGGCCTCCGCCCAATTCGCTTCCATTGCCATAACGCCGGTTCAGTGATCGTTGCGGGTGCCCGTTGCGACCTCCGCGCGGGTCAACGATCCGCCTCTCCGGCCGCCGCCGGTTCGTCGCGACAATAGAACGGCCAGTGCTGCGGTTGCCGGCATCGGTCCCTCCATAACGACGAATGATTCTGTCTGTCACGTTTCGGATTGAAGCGCAGCATTCGGCGACACATGTCAAATCAGCTTGATGAACAACCCGGCGGCGCTGCCAGGCCGATACCAGCCATTTTGCGCCCAGGCTTGCCCCCAGGATACTGCGCCTCGTCGTTGAAATTGCTGGGGACAGTCTCAACCCATCCTGTTCCCCGGCTTTCGCGCATAGGCGCTAAACTACGCGGAAAAGCCTTTGATCATGATCGTTTACACCCCTCTTCCGTCATCCCCGCGCAGGCGGGGATCCATGGTGGGCATCGATTGCGATATCCGTCGCCCGGACGCATGGATCCCCGCCTGCGCGGGGATGACGGGTGGGAAGAATTCGGTATTGAAATTATTGGGTTTTCCGCAGCTAATGGCAAAGTTAGCGCCTATGGGCTTTCGCCGGGGAACTGTCACTTTTTCGCCGATCGAGATCAGCAGCGCAGGAACGCGGCAAAACCAATGACATGATGCACTACAGCACCCACCCCGCCGTCAGCAAAGTGACATCCCCGGCGAACACCATGCTCATATCGGCCACCGAATCGCCATTGGTGTCGGCGAACAAGGTCGTCATATTGCTCCCCGCGTCGAACGCCAGTGTCAGCTGTCCCGCCGCCCCGGTGAACGCCGCCACCTGCTGGAACGCCTGGTCGCCCGCCACCTTGCTGTTCGCATCCACCGCCGCCAGATCGAGCACGTCGCCCGCGGCGAAATCGAGGATGTGGTCCGTCGCGGCGACCGTGGAGTCGCTCGCCAGCAGATAGGTGAAGCGGTCGACGCCGGTGCCGCCGGTCAGTTGATCCGCACCCGCGCCGCCGGTGAGGATGTCCAGCCCCGCGCCGCCGCCGATCACGTCGTCGCCGGCGCTGCCCTTCAGCCGGTCATTGCCATTGCCGCCGTCGATCGTGTCGGCGGCCGAGCCGCCGTCGATCAGGTCGTTGCCGAGTCCGCCGCTCAGCACATTGAGCTGCGCCGATCCGGTCAGCACGTCGTCGAAGGCCGATCCGGTCAGATTCTCGATCGAGAGCAATGTGTCGATCCCGCCGCCGCCGGTGTCCTGCGCGGTGGTCAGCGCCAGGCTGACCGTCACCGCCGCCGCGGCATTGGCATAGCTGGTGGTGTCGACACCCGCGCCGCCGCTCAGCACATCATTGCCCAGCCCGCCGATCAGCACATCGTTGCCGGCATTGCCGGTCAGCGCATTGTTACCGCCGTCGCCGGTCAGCTGGTCGTCATGGGCCGATCCGGTGAGGTTCTCGATGCCCGACAGCGTGTCGGCGCCCGCCGCCAGGGTCGATTGCGCGGTCAGGATCGCAAGGCTCACCCGCACCGCGCCGCCGGCGGTCGCATAGCTCGCGGTGTCGATGCCGTCGCCGCCCGCCAGCACGTCGTTGCCCGCCCCGCCGTTCAGCAGATCGTTGCCGCCGCCGCCCGACAACGCATTGGCGAGGTCGTTGCCGGTCAGCACGTCGGCGAAGGCGGAGCCGGCCAGATTCTCGACGCGGATCAAAGTGTCGACGCCCGCGCCGCCACTGTTCTGCGCCGACTGGCCGATGAGATTGATCGTCACCCCCGCCGCCGCATCGCCATAGTTCGCCGTGTCGATGCCATAGCCGCCGTCGAGCCGGTCATTGCCGGCACCGCCCGCCAGCAGATCGTTGCCGTCGCTGCCGGCGAGCTGGTCGTCGCCGGCGCCGCCGTCGAGACGGTTCGCGCCGGCGGTGCCGGTCAGCCGGTCGGCGAAAGCCGATCCGATCGCGCCTTCGATCGAGATCAGCATATCGCTACCGAGGCCGCCGCCCGTCGGCGTGCCCGCCGCCAGATCCAGCGTCACGCCCGACGTCGCCGCCGCGAACGACACGAGGTCGGTCCCGGCGCCGCCGTCGATCCGGTTGTCGCCGGGACTGCCTTCGAGCACATCGTCGAACGCCGAACCGATAAGATTCTCGAACCCGCTCAGCGTGTCGACGCCGGCGCCGCCGGTCGCCTGCGCACCGCTGGCGGCGAGGCTCACCGTTACGCCGGCCGCCGCCGCGGCATAGCTCAAAGTGTCGGTCCCGGCGCCGCCGGCGAGCACATTGTCGCCATTGGTGCCGGCGAGCTGGTCGTCGAACGCGGAGCCGGTGAGATTCTCGATCCCGACCAACGTGTCGCTGCCCGCGCCGCCGGTCGCCTGCGCACCCGCGACGCCCAGGCTGACGATCACCCCCGCCGCCGCCGACGCGTAGCGCGCGGTGTCGATGCCGGCGCCGCCATCGATCAGATTGTCGCCGCCATCGCCGTCCAGCACGTCGGCGAAGGCGGAGCCGACGATGTTCTCGAAGCCGGCGAGCGTATCGGTGCCGGCGCCGCCGGTCGCCTGCGGACCGGTCAGCGCGAGGCTCAATGTCACGCCGGCCGCGGCATGCTCATAGCTGACGGTGTCGATGCCGAGCCAGCCGTCGAGGCTGTCATTGCCCGCGCCGCCTTCGATGCGGTTGGCGCCGCCGTCGCCGATCAGCACATCGTCGCCGCGGTTGCCAATCAGATTCTCGATGCCGACGATCGTCGTGTCGATATTGTCGACGATCTGCGGACCGGCGATGCGGAGATCGACCGTCGAACTCCAGAGCAGCGTCATCAAGCTGAGATCGAGCGTGTCGATCCCGGCTCCGCCGTCATAGCTGTCGGTGTTGGGGTGGTTATAGTCATAATCGTCCCAGATCACCTGGAGGATGTCATCGCCGCCGGCAGCATGGATGACATCGTTGCCGTTGCCGCCGGCGATCACATTGGCATTGTCGTCACCGGTGATCGTGTCGCCGAACTGCGTTCCGACGATCCGCTCGAAGCCCGAGAAACTGTCGCCATGGCCGTAGTTGGAGGTGCTCCCGGTCGCGATGTTGATCGTGGCGATTCCCTCCACGCCGGTATAGCCGACAGCCGAAAAGTCGAGCGTGTCGTATCCGGCGCCGCCGGTCAGCTCGCTGTGACTCATATGGCCGATGACGATATCGTTGCCGTCACCGCCATCGATGCTGTCGACGCCGCTGCGACCGTCGAAGACATTGTCCTGCCCGTCGCCGATCAGCACGTCCGCATAGTCGGTGCCGATCGCGCCTTCGATGCCGATCAATATGTCGTTGCCCTGGCCGGTCGCCTGCGCGACGCCGGCGATGCGCAGGTCGACGGTCACGCCGCCGGCGACGTTCGCGTCGTAGAAATCGGCGATGTCCATCCCGCCGCCGCCGTCGATCAGGTCGTTGCCCGCGCCGCCGAAGAAAATATTGTCGCCGTCATTGCCGAGCAGCTGGTCGGCGAATGCGCTGCCGTTCGCGCCCTCGATCGAGACCAGCGTATCGGTGCCGTTCGCGCCCGTGCCGGTGCCGGCGACGAGATCGACCACGATCGGTCCGGTCGCGTTGAGGTAGCTGGCGCGATCGGCGCCCGCGCCGCCATCGAGAAAATCGTCGCCGCCGTCGCCGTCGAGCACGTCGTCGCCGGCGGCGCCCATCAGGCGATTGCCCACCGCATTGCCGACCAGCGTGTCGTCGTCCCTGGAGCCGATTACGTTTTCGATGCCGGTCAGCTTGTTGACGCCGGCATAGATGCCGTTCGACTGATATCCGGTCAGCTTGAGATCGACCTTGACCGGGTAGGCGTTGACATGATCGAACGAGACCGTGTCGTTGCCGCTGCCGCCATCGAGGATGAGGCCGCCCGACTGGATATAGTTGGCGAACAGCAGGTCGTCGCCGTCGCCCCCGTAGAGCTGGTCGCTGGGGCCGTAGACGCCGTCGAGAATATCGTTGCCGCCGAGTCCGGTGAGCTTGTCGAACGACGCGTTGCCGGTGATGTGGTTGTCCTGCGCATTGCCCGTCACGGCCGCCGGACCGGAGCTATGGGCATTCTCGACATTGTCGGTCAGCGTATAGTTGAAGCTGACATAGACGGTGTCGACGCCCTCGTCGGCCAGTTCGACGACGATGTCGGTCGCCGCGGACAGATAATAGCTGTCATTGCCGAGGCCGCCATAGGCGATGTCGTCGTCGCCGGCGCCGTTGAGCCCGTCATCGCCGTCATAGCCGTAAAGCTCGTCCGCGTCGTTGCCGCCAGCCAGATAGTCGTTGCCCGCCGTCCCCTGCAGCACTGCCATCATACTCTCCACATCGTTCCGCCGGGGGCCGGTCGACGCCTGCTCTCGGACAATTCGTGACAGCGCATGCGTTGATCGACGATGGCTGCGGGATGTTCATAGCTGATCTTCGCGCAACCAAGCAACGCCGCGCCGCCGATCGGCAAAAAAATGCGCGATTACGGCGGCACTTTACGAAATTCACAATTTTTTACGCACCGCTGTCATCAAATGCAGCATGACGCAGCCGACCGCTTGATTCTGCAGGAGACCCGGCGCGGATCGAGCCATCGCGCCCGCCATGCGGCATTCATGTCGGATGGTCGGATCCCGATAGCGTGATCCGCGGCGCCTTTTTTTGACGCCCATGTGCGCAATGTCACAGCATCGACAGGCAATGTCCTCCAGTTAAGGGCCAATCGATCACAAGTGACGATCCAGCATAGGAGGATTGATCATGAACAAAATGTCGGAACTGCAGTCCCTGGCGGACGACGATCTCGATCCGATCAACGGCGGAGCGCTGTCGTGTGGCGCTTCTTTGACCGTTGGTCGAGGCCTGTTCGCGGCCTCGGTCGTTTGCGGAGCATTTGGAGCAACGCAGGCCTCGAGCGATTTTTATCAAAAGAGCGTCGGGGTCTTGAGCAGCGGTTGCGGGGGTTGCGACTAAAGGTCGGTGCTCCGCCGCGACCGAGGGCCGCTCACCATCGCGAGGGTCCGGCCGTACTGATCCTCTCCGGCGCGCCTAATGGTCCAAGCAACGATTCAGCGGCCAACCAACGGATGGGCGTGCCGCTCCTTATGCAGGCTCGAGGTATTGCCGGAGCAAAATCCTCCCCGGAACGGGGAGGGGCGAGGTGGAGCGGCAGTGGCCACGTTCGGAGTTTGTAAAAGGGGCAAGAGTCCGGGCGAGTGTTCGAGACTATCCTGTTCCCCGGCGAAAGCCGGGGCCCAGGAGTCACACGCTCCGAGTGCGCGACTCCTGGGCCCCGGCTTTCGCCGGGGAACTGCCAAATCAACCGCCCGGACTTTCGCCCCTATTATGGGAGTTTCCAGCAAGCATCTGTTCTAAAATTGAAATATTCAGACCTTCCCCTGCCCCTCCACCGGCTTCGCCGGTTCCCCTCCCCGTGCCGGGGAGGATTTGGCGACTGCCGAGCCTCACGGCTTTTTGACTCTCGCCCTCCGACGCCGACAACCTCGATATCATTGAGCTCGGGCGATTCGTTGGCCAAGCGGTCGCAGTCTGCTTTAAGCCACCCCTCCGCGTCGCAGCCGATGATCCGGGCGACCGAATCGCCACCCGCGCCGCCACCGGCCGCCCCGTCACGGTCCCCTTGCATCGTCCTGCTCGTGGGCCATAACCACCCCCATGGAGGACGCCGCCGGCCACAGGCGAAACTGGACCGACGAGGAAACCATCCTCGCGCTCTACCTCTATTTCCAGCTCCCCTTCGGCCGCCTCCATTCCGGCAATCCGGAGATTCGGCAGCTCGCCGCCGCCATCCGCCGATCGGCGAGCTCGGTCGCAATGAAGCTGTGCAACGTCGCGAGCCTCGACCCGAAGATCACCGAAACCGGCCGCAAGGGCCTGGCCGGCGCCTCGAAGCGGGACCGGACGCTCTACGCCGAGTTCGGCCACGACTGGACCGGCCTGGTCGGCCGCGCCGAGACCCTCTGGCAATCGCAGGTCGAGCCGGCCGGCGAGCCGCAGGCCCGGCCCGGCGCCAGGGACGAGCGCGCCGAATTCTGGTTCGATCCGTGGCAGGGCGCATCGACCACCCAGGCGCTTGTCGAGCAGCGCGTCGGCCAGATCTTCTTCCGCCGCGCCGTGCTCGCCAATTATGAGGAGCGCTGTGCGATCACCGGTATCGCCGACCCGCGGCTGCTGGTGGCAAGCCACATCCGCCCGTGGGGCCTCGACGCGGAGAACCGGCACAACCCCGCCAACGGGATACTCCTGTCGGCCACCCTCGACCGCGCGTTCGACCGCGGCCTGATCACCGTCGACAGCGAGCGCCGCATCCACGTCTCCAGGGAGCTCCGCGAAAGCCGGAGTCGGGAAACGCGCGACTATTTTGCCGGCTACGAACAGGCGGTGCTGCGGCCGGCGGTGCGGTTCGATCCGGATCCTGCGCTGCTCGGCTGGCACCGGAAGATGTGGTTCGTTGATGCCCGGCCGGTTTGAACCGGCCGCTCGGTTTGCCGCACCGGTGGAGGGAATGTCGGAGGGACCGTCCTCGACCACGACTGCCCTCGATTGCACCGCCAACCTCGTGTCCGGCCCCTCCGCCTCGCCGACCCCGAAAGCTGGCTGATTCTCTGCGCCAACCGCTGGGAGGCGAGGTGGTCGGCACCGCGCTGTGTCGGCGCGGAACCATGATCTCCTCCGTCCCCGACGTAAGGCCCAATCGACAGGTCTGCTATGCGCCCAAATCAGCCGTAGCGGAAACCTAGCTCCGAGCCCAAAAGCACACCTTGGCTCATCCAGAACAATGACCGTGGCGGTGAACGAAGAGAGTTGCCACACGTGGATTATGATGACGCGAACCATATCAAAATTTTCAAGTTAACAAATCAATTCACATATTTCGATCAGCGTCGCGCGAAATTGAATGGCGGATAGTCATTCTAGTCAATCCATCATCAACCAACTCTACAAGACCATCTCCGCTCGCAGAGCCCTCGCCAACCTAAAGAGCTCGGCCTGATAGAGTGCATCATGAAGGGCGTCATGATCGCCAGCCAATTGGGGATGAAGCTTGCGCGCAATCGCACTCGACTTGGTTTCATCCCAACGGCAGCCCGACACGCCCATGTAATAGGCTTTGATGTCGAGCGCGGAGAAGCCGAACGGATTGGTTCCTAGATACTGCAGGAAATAGTGGTTGACGAACGCCCAGTCAAATGGGGCATTGAGGCCAACAAAGACTCGGTTCGCGTCGTCATGGCCGAACGAACTGAGCCAAGCGGCGAACTGTGACATAGCCACCGCCGGCGCTAGGCCAGTCTCGCTCAGCACCTCCAGTGACAGACCCGTCACCTCAAGCGCCGCGGGATCGAAGCGATCACAATCGGGCTTGAGTTTGCAGCTGAATTGCCGTTGGGGGCAATCGATGTCACAGGCACCTATCGTGAGAAGGCTGTAAGCGCCGGGATAGGGACCTGCGCTTTCCACATCGACCGAGATATAGATCGGTTCGGTCATCGCACCAGCGCCCGCACGCGCACCAGGGGCGGCCGGTTACCCACGGCAGCGATATGGTGTCGGAACAAAGTCCTCCTGTCACGGACCGAGCCTTCGTCGCGCCACAGGAAAGCGGAAAAGGTCGTGACGTCGAACGGCAGTTTGCTACCCTTTTTCGCAGTAACAAGTGTGGAGGTCGAGCGGCCTAACGCGAAGCCCAGCTCCAGATAGCAATTGGGGCGGTCGCCGGTGAGATCTGCGACGACGAGACCGGCCCTGGCGATCTGTGCAAAAATCTCCTCGTCGACTCGCGCATGCTCATGCTGATGGTTGGCGTCGATGACCGTTAGACGATATCCCATCTCATCCTCGAGCACCGGCTTGACCACGACGTCAAAGAAGCTGTCGACCGCCGTATAATCGGGAAGATCGGGATTGAGGATACGCACCCCGAAGGCCCGCGGCCGCTCGAGCGCCTCGAGAAGCTCGACCAGGCAGGCTACGCGGTCCTCGATCGAGCGCCGAACCGGGAAGCGGAGCCGATTGATCCAGCTATGCGCGCTACCGCCGCCCTCAACATCGAAGAAGCGACCGCTTTCTTCGGAATTCTCGGCCTGGTCGAACAGTCGGCGCGATCCGCACCCGGACTTTCCAATCGCGAGGTTGAGCGGCACCACCGGTTTTCCGGCTTCGTGATAGCGATTGGCGAGGTGTAGCACGCCCTCGTCGCCGCCCAAAGTGATCAGGATGTCGCCGAAGCGCGCCTGGGTATCCATCCGCCGGGCGTTCATGCTCCACTGCGCCGCGCTCTCGATCCGCACCTGCGGCGATGCGCTCAGCTTGTCCCACATCTCCGCCCGATCGGCGGGAATCTGGTTCTCTGTCTTGTGGTGCGTGACCGCGATCGCCGCCGGCGCATAGGCATCCGTCGGACGATCGGCGAGACTCCTAAAGAGCGCCTGCCAGATATCCCAGTCGAAGCAGATTGGCATCCCATCCGGCCGTTTCGGCTCGGCGTCGACCGGGATCACAAAATTGGCGCCACGGCGCACCAACTGGCCGATCAAGGCGATGACAAGCGCGCGGGCATCCTCAACCGCCTCGCGAGTCGCGATCGCCGGATCAGTGCAAATGCTGCCGCTGATATGGATGCGGCGACCGAACAAAGGAGACAGTGCCATCAGCGATCGTCCATCGCCGGCGAGGCCGCCATCGTCGTCGCGACGGCATGCAGATGCGCGAAAGTCAGGGCAGCGTTCGGGTACGCACGGGCGAGCGCTGCGGGATAGAGTCGCGTCCTGATGTCCGAAAAGGTCCAGCCCGGCCCTTGTTTACGCGGCCCCGTGGCCGCGACCAAGTCTGCGAACTGCTTGTCGTCGATGGCGATTCCCTCCAGGTCCATTCGGAGCAGCGCGTTGCGCTCCGCATCGGTCGGCCGCTCGAACGTCTCAATGATCGCCGCGCGACGGCGCAGCGCCGGGTCAACCACCGACAGACGGTTGGTGCACAAGAAGATCACGATGCGCCCGCCATAGTTGCGCAGATCGTCGATCCCTTGGATCAGCGTGTTGACGGCAACCTTATCCTCATGGTGGCTATGCGCTTGGCTGCGCGCGGCAGCGAGACTGTCGCCCTCGTCGATGATGAGGATTGCCCGCCGGCCTTTGCCTGCTGTCTTGATAACTCGGGCGAACGCATCGGCGATCAGTGAGCCCATCTCGCCGACCATGCCCGAGCCGCGCACGCGGTTGCTGAGTTTGAACAGAACCGAGTCCTCTGCGCCAGACTCCGCAACGAGCCGGTTCGCGATCGTCTCTGCCATCGCGGTCTTGCCCGTGCCAACATCGCCGTGGAAGATCACCAGCGGATATTGTTCGGCGACCAGATCACAGATCGGCAACTGCTGGCCGTGATGTGCCTGGCTCCAGCTGGCGAGCTCGCTGCCATGGAGCAGCAACTGGAGCTGATCGTGCACGCGGTGGTACAGCGCGTCGAAACCGAGCAGCCGTGTCTCGCGCGCCGACAGTGCCGCGCTCGGCAGATCGATTTCGGCGTCGAAGATGTTTGTCTCGCTCACTTGCTCCAATCCTTCCGCGCGAGGCCGTAGCTCGAACTGGAATAATCACGCCCGCCATTCTGGGTCAGCGCTGCATGGCTGGTGTCCTCGGTCGTCGATGTCCAGTTGATCTTTAGCTGGCCTTTCAGCGCCTGTTCGGCCGCCGTAGTATAGGCACTGGTGTGGTTGATGATGATCCGGAGCCGCGCACTGGGGACCTTTGGCCATAGCGCGCCAGGCCGGTTCGTGGTCCAACCGCTCGCGTCCGTGTTGGGTGTGTATTGCATCGCCATCTGCTCGACACCATAGCTCAACAGGGTCACATCGACCCAGGCGAGATAGCCCTTTTTGGCGAGCAGCTCGATATCATGGGCATAGCTACAGGCAAGGTCCTCGCTCCACGTATCGGTGCTGTTGCTGATCATCACCAGATCGGCCTTCATCCGCCGCATGACGTTCTCGACGTCGGCATCGGTATAGGTCGCGCTCTGCGACCGGGTCTGGGTCATGCTCATGATCAGCCCTCCACCTTGAATTTCTTTCCGAAGAGATCCTTCCAGAGTTCATTGTCATTTTCGGCCGAAGCAAATTGCGCCGCGTACCATCCCTCCTCGGCGGTCTTGACGATCTCAAGGCGTTCAGCCTCGGTGATCCGGCTCGTCACATTGTTGAGGCTGTAGACCGGGTCGAGCACGACCACCGGATCGGAGAAACTCGGGATCGGCAATGGGTTCTCCGGGAAGCTGATCGCCTCCTTGAGACCCGACTGCGCGATATAGAGCAGGAAGTTGCGGAACCGGTGCTCGATCGTGCCGCTCGAGCCCTTGACCGCGATGACGTGCGCCATGATCAGCTCAATCGCGAACGACTTGAGCGGCTTGAGTTCGGCATAGTTGCGCCACTTCTTCGCCATACGCACCAAGGTGCGGAAATCCGCATCCTGCTTCTTGCGATCGCGAACGAACTGTATCTGGCCGGGCGGACAGGTGAGCATGCGCGTGCCGTCCTGGATGTCATACTGCCAGCCATAGCCCGGCCGATCAGGGATCTCGATGACCGGGACGATGTCAATGCTGAGACCGCTGCGCACGAACTTGACCGTCGCCGCCTTGCGCTGGAGTTCAAAGTCGGCGACCGACTTGCCCGGATACTGCCCGACGAGCAACTCGTAGATTTTGTCGCTAAGTGTCGCGAGCGTGGCCTCGTCAACGCTCTCGCCCTTGATATAGAAAATTACATCGACGTCGACCGGATCGATCGTTGTCTTTTGCAGGATCGTGAACTTCGCGAACGATCCTGCCTTGTAGACCTTGGTGACCGTGGTCGTCGTCTTGTCGCGGATGTTCGCGCAGAGATCTTCGACGAGACGATCAACCTGGGCGTGATATTGCTTGCGCGTCTCGGCATCGAGGCGCAGCACGTTGCTATCGTAATAGCGCAACTGAGTATTGGTAAGTGGCATGTTCGAACTCCCTGGACCGGTTACCCTCCATCTCAGCGGCGATTGCCGCCGCGGATCGGCCGCTGCGCGGCTAAGAGAGGGTGAATCCGGTTGACTCTTGGGAGGCGTGGTATCATATGATCCCATGACCGTCAACGAAAAGAGCTTCAAAAGGGAAAGCGGTCGGGCTAATGGTATCAAATGATGTCAGAATCGAGCTTTGCCGGCTTGCGAGATCGCGAAAAACGCGGACTTCGCTCTTTTCGAAGGAGCGGCCGACACATTGGGCACCCTATGAGGTGCGCAAACCGGGATCAGGTGATGCCTTCACGGCGGACTCGTGTTGGACTTTTGTTGCCGACCTTATCGAAGGAGGCGTCGACATCGAAACCATCATGCTCGATCAGCCTCCGGGCAAGACGGGCTATGTCATCAAGGTCGACGGCTTTGGTGGCGACAGGATCTATATCAAGCTGCAGCTCGTTGGAGGCAAGGTGATCGGCCGAAGCTTTCATGCGAGCACAAACGAGGACGAAAAATGAACGCTACCAATAGGCATGAAGCAGATCGGGCCGGGGTAGGAGAATGTCTGATCTGTGGAGAGATGGCGGCGACCCGCACGATTGAACAACAGGAGTTCGCCTATCGCGATGGCGCGCGCGAGGTCGCATTACACGCCGAGATTCCAGTGATCCATTGCGAAGCCTGCGGCGAAACCTATGGTGCCGAGGGAGCGGAGGAGGCGCAGCATGAGACCGTCTGTCGATATCTTGGCCGGCTGACACCCGCCGACATTCGCGCTTTGCGCGAGCGACTTGGGCTGTCGCAGGCGAAGCTCGCTGATCTGACTCATATCGGTATCGCCTCGATCAAGCGCTGGGAAACCGGCGCTCTGATTCAGAACGCGTCGCTCGATGCGAAGCTGCGCGCGCTTGATGGCGCTGGGGCTGGCGCACCCGCGCCGCGCGCAGGTTACAAATTTCATTTTCCGCCGGAACCGGAGGCGATTGAGGCATCGAAACACTTTAATCTTCGCGCCGACTATGGGGCCTATGCGGAGGAAGCCGCCGAATATGCGGAGGCCGCCTGATGTTCGTCGTGACGTTCTACTCCTACAAGGGTGGCGTTGGTCGGACAATGGCTCTGGTGAATGTCGCGGTTGCCGAAGCTAAGCTCGGTCGGCGCGTGCTTGTTGTCGATTTCGACCTCGAGGCGCCGGGCCTCCCCAGTTATCAGGTCTTCAGGGAGTCGGGCTGCGATCGCGGGGTGGTGGACTATATCAGCAGCTATCAGGCATCTGGCATGGCGCCGAACGCGAACGAATTCATCACACAGTGTGAGGTCGACGGATCGCCGATATGGCTGATGCCAGCAGGACGACACACGAAGCGCGGCTACACCGATGCACTGAATGCGATCGACTGGCAGGAGCTGTACGAGCATCAGGAAGGCTATCTGATGTTCGAGGACCTTAAGCGCCAATGGGCGAATATCGGCTTCGACTATGTGCTGATTGACAGTCGGACCGGCCACACGGATGTCGGTGGCATCTGTACGCGCCAACTGCCCGACGCCGTCGTCGTGATGTTCCTGCCCAATGAGCAGAACATCGCTGGACTAGCGCCGATAGTCGAGAGCATTCGCGCGGAGAGCAAGAAGCGCAAAAAGCCGATCGCATTGCATTTTTGCGCATCCAACGTTCCCGATCTCGATGATGAAAAGGAAATCCTGAGCGAGGCGCTCAAGGGAGCGAGCAAGACCCTGCGCTATCGGTCGGATAAGATCACGACGATCCGGCATTATAGCAGTCTGGACGTTCTGACACAGACCGCGTTCGTCCAATCTCGGCCGACGTCCAGGTTAGCCAAGGAATACCAGCACCTCCGCAAAGCTCTGATTGCGCTCAATTTTGAAGATCACGAAGGTGCGCTCGTTGCGTTAAACGAGATGCCCGAGATCATCGAACGCGCGCGTTCGCAACAGAAATCGGACGTCAGAACGATTTTGCGCGCGAAGGTCGACACCATTCTTAGCTTTCACCCCGGAGATGGCGAAATCGCTTATGCCGCCGCCAGAATCCTAAGCGATCTGGGCGATCAGTTGGCCGAGATCGAGGCGCTGAGCGTCGCGATTGCCGAGGGACATGAGGTCAACCGCGCGCTTATTGCGCGGGCCTTCTGCTATTCGATCCTCGATCGACGGGACGATGCGCTAGCGGACTTGCGGGACGTGCTCGCGTCCGCAACCGCAAGTGTCTTCGAATTGGCGCCGGCTTTCCAGCTGCTCTATAGTGTTGAGGGCCGTTGGACGTCTGCGCTCGAAAAGGTCCTCGACCGTCCGGACACCGAGTTCGGCGTGTTGCGGTTTCTGGCACCCTTCATCATGAGCATTCGGGAAGCGTTGCCAGCGATTGCGCGCCGAATGGAACTGAGCGTTCGATCCAATGCGCTAGACGCGACCGATCGTCGCGTTGCGCTCAATCAGGCTGTGCTCGCGCATATAGGTTCGGGCCATTTCGCGGCGGCTAAGGCCCTGTTGGGGCTAGAGAGCCCCATTCCTCTGCAAACCGAAGTGGAAGATGTCTTCAATTTCGCGATTGCCGATTGGGGTGATCAGGGCGTGGCGTCCCCCGAGCTGTTCGAAGAAGTCGCCAAACGCATTCCCCATGCTAGCTCGAAACATTTCGAGAAGAGCAACATCCATCAATGCGCCGCGGTGACCGCAAGCGTACTGCATGAAAGCGAGGCGGCCGGCCGCTCGCTTGCGGCCGCAACCGATCGCCTCAGTCCAGGGGTAATGGTCTTTAGCTGCTGGCAATATCTTTATGTGACAGCCGAGCAGATGGACAAGGATCTCAAGCAAATGAACGAAATCCTCCTGCGCGGTGAACCGCTCGAGCCGCGTTTTTTGCGCGAAGTCCGCCGTCTTGTGCACTGATCTGGAGCTATTTGGACAAGGCACCGCGCTTCTTTCGTCGTTTCATGTTATATCATAACATTTGGTGCAATCAGTTGTTGCGCGACACGCATTGGCGTGCGATTCACTCCTCGACTCAGCGGAGGGCACCGACGCTGTGCGGTTTGTTAACCGAATCCTGTTAGTCGGGATTCCTGTCGTGGGAGAGCTGACATGGTCTATGAGCCGGACACGGAAGAATAAATCCCAAGCGCATTTCGAAGCGCTTAGGGCCGGCGATTTCGCCGGCCTTTTTTTTGCCTGCGTCAGGCTACCCAACCCGTGGACACGCCCTCCGCTCGTCCAGCCTTAAACCGAGCGGTTTTACAGCCAGGCTTCGACCAGCGTCAGCTTACCGCTATCGATATCCGTGGAAGCTGACTGCCCGCAAACGGCCCAAGAGCAGTCAATCACCGTAATGGCATCGGTAACCGCCCTCATCACCCAAACAACACCACACCCCCACTCGCCACCGAAGCCCTGCACGCACTGATCAACCGCGCCAGCCCAAACGCTTCCGTCCCATACACCTGCCATGTTTCTCCCACCGTCGCCGGCGTATCGGCATGCTCCCACATCGCCTGATCCTCCGGATCCAAGTCTGGCGGCAGGCCGATCGCCTCGGCCAGCTCGATGCACTCGATCAGCAGGCGCGGCGCCGATCCGATCATGCCGCCAACCTCGAGCCGCGGCGGATTGCCGCCGTCGAACACCACCGGGTCGAAGTCCCGCGGCAGGTAGAAGCCCACGCAGTCCGAATGGAGCAGCAGGTGGCCGAAGCGGGGCGGGCGGACCTTGCGGCCGAACAGCCGGTCGCGAAATGTCGGCCGCTTGCCGTTCAGCCAGTCCGTATGCGCCTGCGTCAGCCGCTCGGTCAGCGCGTCGTCGTCGGGGTCGTCGCGGCGGGCGGGGGAGGGCAGGCGGTCCTCGCAGGCGATGTAGGCGGCGAGCCTGCGGACGGTGTGCAACCCGCGATATCCCCACATCTGATGCTCGACGATATGCTCGCCGGCCACCTCCAGCGGTTCGTCATGCGGCGCCATCCCGGCCTCTGCCAGCACCGCGTTCAGCGCATCGAACGTCTCGCGCCAACTCGCCAGCTCCTCGGGGTCTTCCTCCCCGGCGGAACGCGCCATCCACCCCACGCCGATCGTCAGTCCCACATCGTCCTCCGACCCATGTCGCATGCACCGCGATCGGGTGACCGCCGATACCGCCAGCGCCTCGTAGCGCGGATGGTCGACGGTTTTCCAGCCGGTCGCGAATGCGTGGAGGTCGGCGGCAGGCGGGGCAGGAAACGAGCCTCAGCCAATCCCGATGATGGCGCACTATCAGGCAAGCGCCTCCGCCCCGCTGATCCTGCCCACCCGCAGATCGGGCAGCACAGGCGCATGCGGCTGGGCCGGCACCGACACCACCGTCGCTCCATGGTGGATCAGCCGCGCGCCGTGCCCGCCGAACGAGCCGGCCCGCGCCGCATAGGTCGCGCTCTCGGCCCGCGTCGCGCCATCCGCGCGGACCGGGCAATAGTCCGCAATCACGATGCCCGGTGGCAGGACGACCGTGGCCGTCTCGCCGGCGCGCGCCAATATCGTCCACGCCTCGATCGCCGGCCCGCGCTTCCCGAACAGCGTGGCAAGCGCGATCAGGATCCGCGCGGTCTCGATATAGGCATCGCGCACCTGCTCGAGCCGATGGGGTCGACCGACCCAACGCTCGTAGCGTCGAAGCTGCCACAGCACGTGCGGCCCGGCCTCATAGCGGCCCTCCTGCGATTCCCGATAGGCAGCACGGGCGCGTAACTCCTTGTTGACCGCGCATTTTGCCTCCCAGAAAGCGATCGCGCTTCCCTGCGCGACAACCAGGTCCATCCGCGGCGCCGTGCGATCCTCGCCCACCGCATCCTCGTCCGCGGGCAGGCCCATCTCCAGGTCGATCGTGCCGGGCGTCACCGCCACCAGATCGTCGACGAACCTCTTCTCGTCGCCGGCATAGGTCTCCGCCGTCCGGATCCAGCCGTCGACGATATCGGCGCTCGTCGTCTTCAATGCGTCGGCGTCGAGCGTCTCATAGGTCTGGCCGAGCGCCGCCGCCCTCCGGCTGCCATTCTCGGCCGCCGCCCTATATTTGCCGTGCAGGCGCAGGCGGGGCCGGCCGGCCACCAGCCGGAACGCGCCGACCGATTGGCCCTTCACGTAGAAATTCAGATGGCCGTTGCGGATCGCAACCCTCAGCCCATGCGCGCCGGCGCTTTCCCCCGGCAGCACCCAGCGGTCGAACAGCGTCGCGATCGCGCCATCGTCGCGGTGACCGTGCGGCTGCGAAACGTCGAACCGGCGAATGAATGTGTCGACGCGCCGTCCTGAGCCCTCTGTCTCCCCCGATTCTATCATCCTTCGATAAGGGCCGAGCTATCGACGACGATCATCGCGCGTCGCGTTCGTCCATGATCAGGTTTGGCGGACGCGTGTCGAGACACGGAGGGGAGGGACCCGGTCATCGTGGATCATCCTTCGCCAATTCGCGCTCGATCTGCTCGATGCTCGGCAGGCTGGTCTGCAGGTCGGCAGGCAGGGATTGGGCCAGTCTATATTCGGCGATACCCATCGGCTGCGATGTGTCGCCCAGCGCATATTCGGCCACCACCTCGTTCCGGCTCTTGCAGAGCAGCAGGCCGATGGTCGCGTTGTCGTGGTCCGCCTTCATTTGGCGATCCACCGCCGTCAGGTAGAAGCCCAGTTGGCCGAGATGCTCCGGTTTGAATTTTCCGGCCTTGAGTTCGACCACGATATAGCAGCGTAGCTTCAGGTGGTAGAACAGCAGGTCGATGAAGAAGTCCTCGTCTCCTACCTCCAGCAGCACCTGCCGGCCGACAAAGGCGAAGCCCGCGCCCAGCTCCAGCAGGAATTCGGTGACATGGCGCACCAGCGCATGTTCGATCTCGCGCTCCTGCGCTTCGTCGGTCAGGCCGAGAAAGTCGAAGCGATATGGGTCTTTCAGCGATTCGCGCGCCAGATCGGAATGCGGCGCCGGCAGGCGGGCGTCGAAGTTCGTCACCGCCTTGCCCGATCGATCCAGCAGGCGGCTTTCGATCTGCATCACCAGCACGTTGCGCGACCAGTTGTGCTCGATCGCCTGGGCCGCGTACCAGCGGCGGGTTTGCGGGCCGGGCAGCTTTTCCAGCAGCGCCAACTGGTGATACCAGGGTAATTGTGCAAGCACCTCTTGCACAAATGACTCGTCCGGCCACGCCTCGGCAAAGGCACGCATATATTTCAGGTTGCGCGGAGAAAAGCCCTTCATATCCGGAAAGGCCGCGCGCAGGTCCGTCGCCAGCCGCTCGATGATCTTTGCGCCCCATCCCTGTTCGATCTGCCGCGTCAGAATGTCGCGACCGATCTGCCAGTACAGCAAGACCAGCTCGCGGTTGACCGCAAGCGTGGCGCGCTGCTGGGCGACATGGATGCGGCCCTTCAGCTCGGCCAGCCAGCCGGCATAGCCTTCAGGCGGCGGAGCCAGGCGAGCAGGTTGATCCGTCACGCTGCCATCCCTGCTTTCCGCTTCTTCACCATCAACATGTGCGCCTCGTCAAAGGGGACGACTTGGGTCCGTCGCGCATCTCCCATAACCCATCGTACGGGAGAATGGCCGATTTGCAGCCCCCTACACGGAGACCACGGATATGCGTCCGGCCGGACGTGACCGAGGCTTGTTGCGGATGATGATTTCCACGTCCTGCAGCGCTGCACGCGCTGGCCCGATTAGAAAAATCCGTTCCGAATTGGCATTTCCTCAGAGTTCGTGATATGTTCCTTGGCTTGGCCAGTTGTCCACCAGCGGAGGGAGCAATCCAGAATGTCGGAATTAACAGGTGGAAACAGCCAAAACGGCCGTTTCGGCCCCCGCGAATCGGGCAATCCCGCTGGCCGTCCGAAAGGCGCGCGCAATGAGGCGACCATCCTTGCCGAGCGATTGTTCGATCAAAAGGTCGAGCGGTCGTCGACGAGATCAAAGCGTCTGCGATCGGGGGCCATGTCGCCGCCATGCGGCTTTTCCTCGATCGCGCCGCACCGCGGACCCGCGACAGGATCGCGTTCGCGATGCCCGAACGGCTCACCTCGGAAGCAATCCAGATGACCGCATCAACAGGTGGAAACAGGGCGAAGCCCGGGCGGGACGTCGAAACGATCCGGTTCCCCGGCGAATACCGCGGCCCGGGAGTCACACGCTCGGCGTGCGTGACGCCCGGACCCGGGCGTTCGCCGGGGAACGTGGAAGTCTCAAACGATCGCGCACCTTTGCCGTCGTCATCCGCCGCTGTAAAAACAGCGAAAATACAGCGAACCGCCCCCTCAGCCGCCGCCCCGATCCCCGCTCTCCGGGCCCCGATCTCCGACATCCGCTCCGCTGTAAAAACAGCGAAAGTACAGCGAACCGCTCCCTCAGCCGCCGCCCCGATCCCCGCTCTCCAAGCCCCGATCTCCGACATCCGCTCCGCTGTAAAAACAGCGAAAATACAGCGAACCGCCCCCTCAGCCGCCGCCGCGATCCCCGCTCTCCGAGCCCCGATCTCCGACGTCCGCTCCGCTGTAAAAACAGCGAAAATACAGCGAACCGCCCCCGCAGCCGCCGCCCCGATCCCCGCTCTCCGAGCCCCGATCTCCGACGTCCGCTCCGCTGTAAAAACAGCAAAAATACAGCGAACCGCTCCCTCAGCCGCCGCCCCGATCCCCGTTCTCCGGGCCCCGATCTCCGACGTCCGCTCCGCTGTAAAAACAGCGAAAATACAGCGGGCAGGCTGTTCGCCGGCCGGGTCGACCACCCCGCGGCATCGGGGTTTCCGGCATCACGGTGCGCACCGGCTTCGCCCGTCACCGGACGACAGGGCGCCCGTTGTCGGGTCCTGCCCCACCCGCGCCGCGACCGTGCGCCAGGCGAGACCCACGGCGCAAACCTGCCACAATGAATCGGCAAGCATTATGCGCTACAGCGTGAACCATGGTGAATGCCGTGCGAAACAGATGGAGGATTTGCAGCGCACTTCCGGCACGGATGATCCTGCTGCTGGCGGCCGTGCTCGCCTTGCTGTCGCCGCTGGCGCCGGCCACCGCCGCCCGGTCCAGCGCTGCCGCGCTCGGCCGGCCGTGCCTGCTGGCGACACCCGATCATCGGCCGGTGGCGGCTTTGCTCGCCAGTCCGCAGTCGTTCGATTGCGCGCGGTCGCCCACCGGTTTCCACGGGCCGGTGACGTGGGCGCTCTACGACCGGCTGAACCTGGTCAATGATCCGCATGATCCGCTGCAGTTCCGCTTCACCCGCCATCGCTTCGTCGACGGGGACATCCATGTGCGCTTCGCCGACGGGCGCATCGTGGCGGCCGCGCGCGATCCGAAGCGGCGGGCGCATGTGATGCCGTCGGGCATCCTCGCCTGGCGGCTGCCGCCGGGCGCGGCGCCGATCACCGCGATCCTCGTCCGCGAGGACGGCATGCAGAACCAGCGCGGCATCGCGCCCAACGCCAATGTGCTCAAGAGCAGCGTCGCGGCGCGGCAGGATGCGGTGCTGATGCTGATCTACGCTTTGTGCTGCGGCGTCGTGCTCGCGCTGTTCGTCTATAATCTCTCGCTCTTCTTCGTCCTGCGCTACCGCTTCATCCTCGCTTATTGCTGCAGCAGCCTGGCGGTGTTCCTGTTCGGCTTCTCGCAATCGGGGGCGATCTATGCGCTGCCGCCATGGCTGTCGCCGGAGCAGATCGAGGCGCTCGTGCTCGCTTCGCTCTCCTTCTACGGCGTCACCATCGGCTGGTTCATGCTCAGCTTCATCGAGCATGACCGGATCGGTCGCAATGCCGCGCGCTTCATCGTCGCGGCGATCGCGCTCAATTGCGCGTCGTCGATCGTCCGGCTGATCGACGACAGTTTCGCCTGGCAGATGGTCGACCGGGTCTATTACGCATCGATGGCGGCGGTGCTGCTCGGACTGGTGGTGACCACGCTCGTCGCAATGCACCGCGGCAGCCATGCCGCGCGCTTCTATCTGCTGGTGTGGACGGTGCCGATCCTGTTCGGTGTCGTCCGCGTGTTCTGGGGCACCGGCCTGATCGAGGAGGGCGGCATCGTCGCCGAGATCTCGCCCTTGTTCGTGCTGGCGTTCGAGACCCTGGTCAGTTCGCTCGCGGTCGGCTGGCGGATCGGCCAGCTGCGCAACGAGCGCGACGAGGCGCGCGGCCGCGAGCAGGCGTTCAAGCTGCTGTCGGAAACCGATGCGCTGACCGGCCTGCTCAACCGCCGCGCCTTCCTCGAGCGCGCGCGCGACGGCACGCATGTCAAACGGCTGATCCTGGCGGATATCGATCGCTTCAAGGCGGTCAACGACAGCCATGGCCATGATGTCGGCGACCAGGTGATCCAGGCGGTCGCCGATGCCATCGCCGCCGCCGCACCGCGCACTGCGCTCGTCGGCCGCATCGGCGGCGAGGAATTCGCCGTGCTCGTCGATGCCGCCGAACGCGACGATGTCGGCGCCCGCATCCGCACGGCGGTGGCCGAAGCGGCGATGCCCGATCGGCTGGCGGTGACAATCAGCGTCGGCGTCGCCGAAAATGCGCTGTCCAGCGAGGCAGACTGGCGCGAACTCTACAACGCGGCCGATTCGGCGCTGTACCGGGCGAAGCGCAACGGCCGCAACTGCGTCGATCACGCCCCGCCGCGCGCGGCGGCGTAGTCGCGTCTGAGCGTCACGGCGGATTATGCGCGTCGAGGAACCTGCCCACCCGCGTCAGGAAGTCGGTTGCATTCTCCGCCTTGTCGAAGCCATGGCCTTCGCCTTCGTAGACGACATACTCATGCGGCCGGCCGGCGGCCAGCAGCGCCTCGTGCAGCCGGCGCGACTGGTAGAGCGGAACATTGGCGTCCTTCGATCCGTGCGCGATCAGGATCGGCACGGTCATCCGGTCGACCGCCCGGATCGGCGAGATCGCGTCCAGCGTGACGGCCCCGTCGCCCTTCACCTGGTCGCGCCAGTCGCGGAAATAGCGCGGCGCCGCAAAGAGCTTGCGATCGTAGCGCAGCATCGAGCCGACGTCGGAAACCCCGGCGAAGCTGATCGCGCAGCGGTAGATTTCGGGGTTGCGCGCGGCCGCCCACATCGCCGCATAGCCGCCGAACGACGCGCCCATGATGCACACCCGTTTCGGGTCGATCGTGCCGCGCGCCGCCAGCCACGCCACGCCGTCGTCGATATCGTCCTGCATGCCGCGGCCCCAGGCGCCGGTGCCGCGCTTGACGAAATCGCGGCCGAAGCCGGTCGAGCCGCGGAAATTGGGCTGCAGCACGGCATAGCCCCTGGTCGCGAGGAACTGCACCCAGGCGTCATAGCCCCAGGCGTCGCGCGCGAACGGCCCGCCATGCGGCATCATGACGAGCGGCAGGCCTTTCGGGTCGCGCCCCGGGGGCAGCGTCAGATAGGCCCGGATCTCCAGCCCGTCGCGCGCCTTGTAGCGGACCGGTTCCATCGCGGCGAGCCGCTTGCCGTGCAGCGCCGCATAGGACACGCCGACCAGGTCCATCCGCCTGGCCGTGCGGTCATAGAGGAAATAGCGGCCGGGATCTTCGGCCGATCCGCTCCAGACCAGCATGCGCATGCGGTCGCGGCTCATCGAGACGACGCGGTTGATCGCGCCGGGCAGCGTCTTGTCGATCCGCGCATGCAAGGTCTTGAGTTCGGGATCGAGCCAGACGATCTCGGGCCGGTCGTCGGTATAGCGGACGGCGACGATCCTGCCGTCGTCCGCGATGTCGTAATCGTCGATGTCGACCACCGGATTCTCGTAGATGGTCTCGCCCAGCCGGTCGGCCTTGAAATCATAGCGATAGAGCGCGAAGCGCCCGCTTGGGCTGGTCGCCACCGCATAGCCCTGGTCGCTGCCGGCGATCGGCACGAAACTCTCGACGTCGCTATCGTCGTCGGCGCGCGCGTCGCGCCGGATCGTGCGCTCGAAATCGGCGGTCGCATCGGCGCGATAAATGACCCACCATTTCGTGCCCGCGCTGCCGACGCCGGCACGGACGACGCCGGTGCGATCGGCATACCAGTCCCACACCTGCTGGCGCGGCTTGACGACCTGCTCGATCGCGTCGGTCGCGAGATCGACGCGATAGACCGATGGATATTCCCAGATCGTCTTCTGCGTGCTGAGCAGCAGGAATTTGCCCTCGGGATCGATGTGGATGACATTGTCGCCGTCGATGCCTTCGCGCTTCGGGCCGATGAAGCTCAGCTTGCCGGTGACGGTATCGAGAGCGATCAGGCGGGTGATGCGGACATCCTGGCCATAGAATGTGTGGGTCCAGCCGATGCTCAGGATCAGCCGGTCGTTGCCCGCCCAGCGAAACCATTCGAGCTGATAGTCGTCGGCGAGCGCGATCCGGCGGGGTTCGAACTTCGCGCCCGCGACGTCGACCAGCAGGATGTAGGGCTTGCCGTCGATCAGCGTGCGCGCCGCGATCCGGTTGCCGTCGGGCGACAGCGACGGCGCGGTGAACGTCGACCGGGCGCCGAAATCGGCGGCGGTCGGCGGCTCGGCCGCCGCATCACCGGCCTGCGCCGGCGGCACCGCCAGCCATGCCGCGCACGCGACCACGATCGATGTCCACCAGCGCATCGGCTTCCCCTGTTCCCCGCCATGGCTTCTCTCCCGCCGCGGCCGGCGCTGCAAATGGAAAAGCTTGCCATTTGGATGGATCGCGCCGCCGTTCTACACGTTCGCAACACGATTATCCCAAGGGGTCACCGACATGAGTCGACTACGCGCGATCGTTCCGGCGCTGGCCCTGCTCGCCGCCTGCAGCCAGGAGGATGCGTCGGCTCGAGCCGAGGGCATTTCGGTGGGCGCGAAGCCGTTCACGACCACCGTCGTCGCTGATTTCGACGCGCCGTGGGCGATGACCTTCCTGCCCGACGGGCGCATGCTGGTGACCGAGAAGAAGGGCAAGCTGCTGCTCGTCGCCGCCGACGGCCAGTCGCGGTCGGTGGTGTCGGGCACGCTGCCGGTGTCGAGCGCGGGGCAGGGCGGGCTGATGGACGTCGTGCTCCACCCGAAATTCGCCGAGAACCACCTGGTCTATTTCAGTTTCTCGGAGAGCGGGCCCGGCGGCAAGGGCGTCGCACTGGCCCGCGGCGTGCTCGACGCCGCCGCTGCCGCGCCGGCACTGCGCGACGTGGCGGTGATCTTCCGCGCCACGCCCTATGTCGACGGCAACGGCCATTTCTCCGGGCGCATCGCCTTCGCGCCCGATGGGTCCTTGTTCTTCACCAATGGCGAGCGCCAGAAATTCACGCCCGCGCAGGATCTGACGATGACCTTGGGCAAGGTGCTGCGGCTGACCGACGACGGCAGGCCGGCGCCCGGCAATCCCTTCTATCCCGAGACGCCGGCGAAGGCCGCGATCTGGTCGTGGGGCCACCGCAACCTGCTCGGCATCGCCTTCGATGCGCAGGGCAATCTCTGGGAGCAGGAAATGGGGCCGCAGGGCGGCGACGAGCTCAACCTGATCGTCAAAGGCAGGAATTACGGCTGGCCGAAAGCGTCGAACGGCGATCATTATGACGGCCGCGACATTCCGGACCACAAGCCGGGCGACGGCTTCGAACCGCCGAAGGTCTGGTGGAACCCGGTGATCTCGCCCGGCGGGCTGATGATCTATTCGGGCGACCTGTTCCCGCAATGGCGGGGCGACGCCTTCATCGGCGGACTGTCGAGCGAGGCGCTGATCCGCGTCGACCTGAACGGCACGCGCGCGGCCAAAGCCGACCAATGGAGCATGGGCGCGCGCATCCGCGAGGTCGAACAGGGTCCTGACGGCGCGATCTGGCTGCTCGAGGATGGCGGCAGCGGCTCGCAGGGCCGGCTGCTCAAGCTGACGCCGGGCTGAAAAAATGGGACCGGCTCTGGAGGAAGAAGCCGGTCCCGATCATGCTCTCGGGGGAAGGCCGAGAGGAAAAATGGGCCGGGAAGGGGCAATTTCCCGGCCGGCACCGCGATCCCCGGGGGAGGAAGGACCGCGCTGCCCCTGGCACGGTCATGCAACTTGTTCCGGCGCTTCACAGTGCCGTTGGTCACACCGCGCACGATTTCCGTCGCCGCGCGAAGACCGGGCGAGCAAGCCCGTCAGCCGCCCGCGACGGGCGTCCCGGCCATCCGGCACGCTGGCCGATGGTCGGCGCGGACCGCGTCGATGGCGCGCGACAGCTCGTCTTCGCGGAACGGCTTGGCCAGTTTCGGCAGTGCGCTCGCCACGCCGGGCGGCAGTTCGGCATAGCCGGAGACCAGCAGCACCGGGAGATCGGGGCAGGCGGCCAGCGCGGCATCGGCAAGCTGCGATCCGGTCATGCCGGGCATCGCATAGTCGGTCAGCAGCAGGTCCACCGGTTGCTTCGCGAGAATCGACAGCGCGTCGCGACCCGAGCCCGCCTGCAGCACGCGGTGGCCGAGCTCCTCGAGCTGTGCGGCGGTGTTGATGAGCACCAGGGCGTCGTCATCGACGGCGAGGATGAGGAGCGAGGACGATTGCCGCGCGCGGATCGGCGGCGTTGCAACGGGCTCGGTCTCATCCCCGCCATGCTTGCTGGCCGGCATCCACAGCTCGGCGGTCGTCCCCTCGCCGATGACGCTGCGCAGGACCAGCTTGCCGCCGCATTGCTCGGCAAAGCCGTGGACCACCGACAGTCCCAGACCCGTGCCCTTGCCGACGCCCTTGGTCGTGAAGAAGGGCTCCATCGCCCGGGCGAGCGTCTCTTCGTCCATGCCCTCGCCGTCGTCGGTGACCGACAGGCATATGTAGCGCCCGGGCGAAAGCCCGTGCGCCCCGTCCTCGGCGACGCGCTCCTCGCGCGCGGCGATCACGATCGATCCCCCCTCCGGCATCGCATCGCGCGCGTTCACCGCGAGGTTGAGGATGGCGAGCTCGAGCTGGCCGGAATCGGCGTGGACGGTGGCCAGCACCAGCGGAAAGCGGGTTTCCACCGACACGCCGACACCCAGCGTGCTTTGCATCATGTCGGCCATCCCGCGGACCAGGCTGGTCGTGTCGACGGTCTCGAGCTGCAGGTCCTGGCGGCGCGCGAAGGCGAGCATCCGCTGGGTCAGGCTCGCGCCGCGTTCGGCAGCGGTCCTGGCATTGTCGAGGAAACGCTGGATGTCGCCACCCTGCGCGAGCCGACGCTGCGCCAGCTCCAGGCTGCCGAGCACCACGGCCAGGAGATTGTTGAAATCATGGGCGACGCCGCCGGTCAGCTTGCCGATCGCGTCCATCTTCTGCGACTGGAAGAAACTTTCCCGAGCCTGCTCGAGCGCCAGTTGCGTGTTCCTGCGCTCGGTCAGGTCGCGGGTGACCTTGGCGAACCCGACCAGCTTGCCGGCCGGATCGCGAATCGCATCGATCACGACATTCGCCCAGAAGCGGCTGCCGTCCTTGCGCACACGCCAGCCTTCCGCCTCGAAGCGCCCGACCCGTTCGGTGGTGGCGAGGGCCGTGCGCGGGACGTCGGCCGCGCGATCCTCATCGGTGTAGAAGCGCGAGAAATGCTGGCCGATGATCTCGTCCGTCTCGTAGCCCTTGAAGCGTTGCGCCCCGGGGTTCCAGCTCGTGACGATGCCGTCCGGATCGAGCATGTAGATCGCATAGTCGGTGACGCTCTGCACGAGCAGCCGGAACCGTTCCTCGCTGCGTCTCAGCGCCTCCTCCGTTTCGCGCCGCTCGGTCAGGTCGCGCGTGACCTTGGCGAAACCGATCAGGCCGCCGTCGGGATCGCGGATCGGATCGATGACGACGCTGGCCCAGAAGCGCGAGCCGTCCTTGCGCACCCGCCAGCCCTCGGCCTCGAACCGGCCTTCGGTCTCCGCGGTGCGCAGCGCCCTCGCCGGCAGGTGGGTCGCGCGATCCTCTTCGGTGTAGAAGCGGGAGAAATGCTCACCGACGATCTCGTCCGCCGTGTAGCCCTTGATGCGTTCGGCCCCGGCATTCCAGCTCGAGACCACGCCGGTGGGATCGAGCATGTAGATGGCGTAATCGGTGATGCTCTGCACGAGCAGTTCGAACCGGTTGCCCGCGTTCGATTCCTGTGCGGCAGACGAGTCCATTATCCCCCCAGCGCCGAACGCCCGGCCGGCTTAATCCTGCATAAAAAACCAGAACTCCCGGATCGCCGGGCAGTTCCCGGCCGTGCTCCCCACCCGCCCCGACGAGCCGGAAGATGATATGATCAGCGCCGCTGGTAGCGGAAGTACCAGACCTCGCGCCCCTGCCGCCGCGCCTTCGCCTCGTAACGCGTCTGCGGCCAGCCGCCGGGGCGGACGAGGAAATCCTCCGGCGTCTTCGCCAGCCATTCGAAGTCGCGCCGCTGGTTCATCACCATCATCGACCAGCGGCAATACGTGGGATCGTCGGTGCCCAGCCGGAACTCGCCGCCGGGCCGCAGCTTGGCGGCGATCAGGTCGAGCGGGCCGTGATTGACCATCCGGCGCTTGGCGTGGCGCGCCTTGGGCCAGGGGTCGGGATGGAGCAGATAGACGAAGCGCAGGCTGGCGTCGGGCAGGCGTTCGAGGACGTCGAGCGCGTCGCCCATGTGCACGCGGATGTTGGGCAGCCTCTTGTCGCGGATATGCAGCAGCGCGCCGACCACGCCGTTGAGGAACGGCTCGCAGCCGATGAAGCCGTGATCGGGCAGCAGGTCGGCGCGAAAGGCGAGATGCTCGCCCGCGCCGAAGCCGATCTCGAAGTGCAGCGGCCGGTCGTCGCCGAACAGCGACGTCGCGGTCAGCGGGCCGCTTTCGGGCACGCTGAGCGCGGGCAGCAACTCGTCGACCAGCTTCGCCTGGCCCTCGCGCAGCTTGTGCCCCTTGGCGCGGCCATAGAGCCGCCGGATGGTGGTGGGATCGTTCATCGCGGCGCTATGGCAAAGGCGGGCGTGCGGCGAAAGTGGCGCCTTCTATTTGACCGCGCCGAGCGCGCGGATGCGGCTGCCCTCGACCATCCACACACGGCGATTCTGCGCGGTGCCGACCGCCAGCGGCAAGCCGGCCGAGAGCGACAGGAAGACGTGGATCTCGGTGGGGATCGGATCGAGCAGGTGCGAGATCGACATCGCCGCGACCGTGTCGCCGTCCTTCGCGGCCGCCGCGACCGGCAGGGTCAGGCAGGTCCGGGTGAAGTGCCTGACCGGGCCGGCCTGCCCGGTCGCCGAGACTTCGACCAGATAATGGCCGCCGAACGGCAGGGTCGCCGCGTCGGCCCGCGGCGTGAGGAAATAGACGAGGGTCGGCGCCCCCGGCGCGGCCGGCGGCAGCACGACGCTGTTCCAGGGCTGCTCCGAACATTGCTCCGCATCGCTCGCCCGCAGCGCATCCTGCGCGATCCTGCGCGCCGCGATCAGCTTCCTGCGCGCGGGACTGAGCGAGCGATCCTCGCCGGCGCCCAGCACATGGCCGGACAGCAAGGTCTCGCCGCGGAACCGCGCGACGTAAATGACCCGCGGATCGATCGCGTCGTCGAAGAAGGTGAGCACCGGCGCATCTACCGGCCCGTCGACGATCCAGCCGCCGAGACTCGTCTTGTCCTTGAGCTTGGCGAACATGTCGTCGGTGCCGTGCCACGCCGCCTGGTCATAGGCATGGATCAGCGCGCCGCGCCGCGCCGCTTCCTTCAGGCCGGCGGTTTCTTCGGCGGACAGCGCGGTCTGGGCGATCGCGATGTTCGGCAGGGTCGAGGTGAGGAACAGCGCTCCGACAGTCAGGGCCTGGATGAGTCGTGTCAGGCGCATTCATGGTCCTTGATCTGACGTGACGGTCTTGCCGGGTTTGGCGCGATTGAATGCTTTGCCCCTAACCGGTCGGGCGTCAACTCACCGGCAGCGCCGATAATTTGCATCTATGGCGTCACCTGCCAGACCATGCTTAACCCTGCCGACCGCACCGGTTTCGGTGCCCGGCGGGAGACAAGGTGTTGGCGATACGCGGATGGGCAATCGGCATTGCGGCGCTGCTGGGCGCCGCCTCCTGCGTCGCGGTCGCCGGTGCCGGTCCTGACCCGGCCTACGACCTGATCATCCGCGGCGGCACCCTCTACGACGGCACCGGCGCCGCGCCGGTCGCAGGCGACGTCGCCGTCACCGGCGACCGCATCGTCCGGATCGCCCCGCACATCGCCGGAACGGCGCGCACCGAGATCGACGCGCATGGCAAGGCGGTCGCCCCCGGCTTCGTCAACATGCTCGCCCACCCCGAGGAAAGCCTGTTCGCCGACGGCCGCGCGCTGAGCGACCTCGCCCAGGGCGTCACGTTGGAGGTGATGGGCGAATCGTCGATGGGTCCGCTCTCGCCGGCGATGCAGAAGGAGATGCGCGACCGGCAGGGCGACCTGAAATATGCGGTCGGCTGGTCGACGCTGGGCGGGTATCTCGAAACGCTCGAGCGGCGCGGGATCGCGCCCAATGTCGCGTCGTTCGTGGGCGCAGGCACGGTGCGCGCGAACCTGCTCGGCGAGCGCAACGTCCAGCCCGACGCGGCCCAGCTCGCGGCGATGCGCGGGCTGGTTCGGCAGGCGATGGAGGAAGGCGCGCTCGGCCTGACCACAGCCTTGATGTACACGCCCGAGACGTTCGCGAAGACGCCCGAGCTGGTCGCGCTGGCCACGGTCTCGGCGCAGTGCGGCGGCATCTACAGCGCGCATGTCCGCAACGAGGGCGACCGGCTGATCGAGGCGATCGACGAGACGATCGCCGTCGCGAAGGGATCGGGCGCGCCCGCGCACATCTATCATTTCAAACAGTCGGGCGCCGACAACTGGCCGAAGATCGAAGCGGCGATCGCGCACGTCGAGGCGGCGCGCGCAGCGGGCACGCGCATCACCGCCGACATGTACACCTACACCGCGGCGGCGACCGGGCTCGACGCGGCGATGCCGCCCTGGGTGCAGGATGGCGGGATCGAGCGATGGATCGCCCGGTTGCGCGATCCGGCGGTTCGCGCCCGCCTGCTGCCGGAGATGCGCGATCCGCACCCGGCGGACTGGGACAATGCCTATGGCAAGGCTGGCGCCGAGGGCACGCTGCTGCTGGGGTTCAAGACCGCGGCGCTCAAGCCGCTGACCGGCAAGACGCTGGCCGAGGTCGCCCGGCTGCGCGGCAAGAGCCCCGAAGACACCGCGATCGACCTCGTGATCGAGGACGGCACGCGGATCGAAGTCGCCTATCGGGTGATGACCGAGGCCAATGTCCGCCGCGGCATCCAGCTGCCGTGGATGATGTTCGATTCGGACGAAAGTGCACCGGCGCCCGAGGGCGTGTTCCTGCTCTCGCACCCCCACCCGCGCGCCTATGGCAGCTTCGCGAAGCTGCTCGGCAAATATGTCCGCGAGGAGCGGCTCGTGCCGCTCGCCGAGGCGATCCGTAGGCTGACCAGCCTGCCGGCGGCGACGCTGTCGCTGACGGCGCGGGGCACGCTGAAGCCCGGCTATTTCGCCGACATCGTCGTCTTCGATCCCGCGACGATCACCGACCACGCCACCTTCGACCGGCCGCACCAGCTGGCGACGGGCGTCAGCGCCGTGATCGTCAATGGCGGCGTGGCGATGCGTAATGGCCGCGCGACGGGGCGGGCGACCGGCCGCGTCGTGCGCGGGCGCGCCTGGACGGGCGCCGCCGGAGGAGGGTGCCGGGCGGGGGCTGGTGACTGGACTTGGGCGGAGTGAGCGACCGCCGCCGACTCACCCCTTCAGCACCCCCGCCTGCGCCGCCGCCTCCAGCCACCCGCCATATTCCGTCGCCATCAGGTCGAAGAATTCCGCGTCGCTCGGCGCGTCGGGGTCTTCGAGCGAGAAGAAGTCGGCATTGTCGACCTTGCGGTCGGGCATGTCGTCGAGATAGGCGAGGAAGTCGAAGCCGCGCGGCAAGGCGCGGCGGCCGGGTTTGACGCCCTTGGGCATCGGGCCGATCGCCATGAATTTCCAGAAGATCGCCTCGTGCGAGGCTTCGCGGATGTGCTTTTCGGCCAGCTTGCGGTCGTTGGTGCCGCCGTCGGTCACGAACATCACGAACACCGGCGTCCGCCCGAAATCGGATTCGCCCGCCGCCTGCTCGCGCAGCAGCGCCATCGCCTTGCCGTAATCGGTGGTGCCCCAGATGTCCCTGCGCTTCATCACGTCGGCGCTGAAGCTCTGGTAATTGCCGGCGTTGACGCTGCCGTGGAGCACCGCCTTGTGGTCGAACAGGATCACGCCGATCTCGCCGTCATCGTCGAGGTTGAGGCCGTAGGCGAGCGCGCGCCGGGCGAGGCGGTCGACCGCGCCCTTCTTGAACAGGCCCATCATCGATCCCGAGACGTCGAGGATCAGCCACACCTTCGCCGGGCGGTCGGCACCCTTGTGCTTGGCGAGGCTGACACCCGCGGTCTTGGCGAGGCTGACGAGCTGCGAATCCTGCTTGGCGAGGTTGACGAGGCGCTGTTCCACCTTCGCCTTGTGCAGATCGACCTTCGATCCGGTGGGCGTGGCGCTCGGCGCGGCCGGTGTGTCGTCGGCGACGTCGATCCCGAACGAGCGCGCGAGCGGTGCGAGGCCGCCGGCGAAGCCCTGGCCCACCGCGCGCAGCTTCCACTGGCCCTGGCGCAGATAGAGGTCGGCGACGATGATCGCCGCCTCCCGGGTGTCGGCGACGTCGTGCCGGAAAGACGGCCCGCCGGCGACCGCGAGGTCGATCGCGCCGAGGCTGGCGGCGGACCCGCCGTCGACGACGACGCAGATCGCGATCCGCTCGATCGCCGGCGCGATCCGCCCGGTGTCGATCGCGAACCGGCCCTGCGCCTGGTCGAACCGGACGGCGCCGTCGGGGCTGGCGGGCTGGTTGTAGAAGATCATGTCGGCATCGCCGCGGACCTTGCCGGCGGCGTCGAGCAGATAGGCCGAGATATCGACGTCGAGACCGGCGGGCTTCGCATCGAAGCGGACGGTGATGTCGACCGCGCCGGCGGGAACCGGCGCGTTGGCGCCCTTCGAAAGCTGCATCGTCTCTCCCCGCTATTGTCGGTCGTGACCGATCATAGGCCGGGGCGGCGGCTATCGATAGGTGCGCGACCGGGCGCCACCGCATGGCGGCGCCCGGTCATCGCGGTTGGTCGATCAGGCGAGCGCGGCCTGCAGCTTTTCGACGAGGTCGAGCTTCTCCCACGGGAAGAAGTCGCCGTCGGGCTTGCGGCCGAAATGGCCGTAAGCGGCGGTGCGGGCATAGATCGGCTTGTTGAGGCCGAGATGCTCGCGAATGCCCTTGGGGGTCAGCCGCACGAGCTGCGGCAGCACCGCCTCCAGCTTCGCTTCTTCGACTGTGCCGGTGCCGTGCAGGTCGACATAGACCGACAGCGGCTCGGCGACGCCGATCGCATAGCTGAGCTGGATCGTGCAGCGGCGGGCGAAGCCGGCGGCGACGACGTTCTTGGCGAGATAGCGGGTGACATAGGCGGCCGAACGGTCGACCTTGGTCGGGTCCTTGCCGCTGAACGCGCCGCCGCCGTGCGGGCTGGCGCCGCCATAGGTGTCGACGATGATCTTGCGGCCGGTCAGGCCGGCGTCGCCATCGGGGCCGCCGATCTCGAAACGGCCGGTCGGGTTGACGTGGATCGCGGTGTTGTCGGTGACGAAGCCATCGGGCAGCACATCCTTGAACACGCCGACGACATAGTCGCGCAATTCCTTGTACAGCGCGGGATCGCCCTCGCCGTCATGATAGAAATAGCCCGGCTTGTGCTGGGTGGAAACCACCAGCGCGGACGCCTCGACCGGCATCTCGTTCTCGTAGCGCAAGGTGACCTGGCTCTTGCTGTCGGGCTCGAGGAACGGCGCCGCGCCCGAATGGCGGTCGGCGGCGAGCCGCTCGAGGATCTTGTGGCTGTAGTCGAGCGTCGCCGGCATCAGATCGTCGGTCTCGTCGGTCGCATAGCCGAACATGATGCCCTGGTCGCCGGCGCCTTCATCCTTGTTGCCCGCCTCGTCGACGCCCTGCGCGATATGCGCCGACTGGCCGTGCAGCCGGTTGATGAACTCGAAATTCTCCCAGTGGAAGCCAGATTGTTCGTAGCCGATCCGCTTGACGGTATTGCGGACCGCCTGTTCGATCTCGTCCTGCGCGCCCGGCGCCCACGCGCCATCCTCATAGACGCCCTTGCAGCGGATTTCGCCGGCAAGGACGACGAGCTGAGTGGTGGTCAGCGTTTCGCAGGCGATGCGGGCCTGCGGGTCCTTGCCCAGGAACAGGTCGACGATGGCGTCCGAAATCTGGTCGGCGACCTTGTCGGGATGGCCCTCGGAGACGCTTTCGGACGTGAAGAGATAATTGCTGCGCATATTCATTCCTGTGTCTGGTGCGGAACCATGGTTGATCCAGGGCGGAGTCGGTCTAGGGCATGTCAGGATATAAAGATATCCTTATGTCTCCCCTAGCGTGCGAAGCGCCGCCGCGCAATCGCTGCGCAGACAAGAAAAACTGCGAAGGCCAGTGGCAGGACATTGCCGTATCGCGCGAACGGGGTCGGCGCATGGACCGGCGGCAGGCGGGTCTCGATGAAACCGGCCGTGGCCGGTGCGACCGTCGCCAGCAGGCGGCCGTCGGCGTCGATCACCGCCGAGATGCCGGTCGGCGTCGAGCGGACGACGGGCATTCCTTCTTCGATTGCGCGCAGCCGCGCCTGCGCCAGATGCTGCGGCGGACCCCACGGGCCGAACCAGGCGTCGTTCGAGGGATTGAACAGGAAGTCCGGCCGGTCGCGGCGATCGACCACCTGTCCCGAGAAAATGATCTCGTAGCAGATCTGCACGCCGACCTTGCCGAAGCCCGGCACCTTCAGGCTGCGCGGCCCCGGACCCGGCCAGAAATCGAGATCGCCCGGCACGAGCCGCGAGATGCCGATCAGCGATAATATCGGCCGCATCGGCAGATATTCGCCATAGGGCACGAGATGCGCCTTGTCGTAGCGGCCGGCGATCCCGGCGTCGTAGCCGATCGCGAACAGGCTGTTGCGCGCGCCGATCACTCTGTCCTGATCGTCGCCGATCAGGGCGATGCCACCGGTCAGCAGCATGTCGTCCGGCCCGAGCAGCCTTGCCAGCCGGTCGCGCGCCCATGCTTCCTGTTCGAGGAAGTCGGGAACGGCGGCCTCGGGCCACAGCAGCAGGCGCGGGCCGGGCGCCGGCTTCGCCGACAGAGTGGCGAGCCGCTCGAAATTGACCCTGTCGAAGGCGGGGTCGTGCTTCTGCTCCTGGCCGATATTGGGCTGGACGACGCGGATCAGCGGACCCGCGGCCTTCACGGGGGTCGAAGCCATTGCTTTGACCAGCGCCGGCCCGCCGAGCAAGACGGTGAGCAATGCCAGCGCAGAGATCGCCGGGCCGTCCCTGAACAGTCCGGCGCGCGCGCCGCGACGGTCGGCGAGCAGCAGCAGGCAGCCGGCCAGCAGCACGACGATGCCCGACAGCGCATAGGTGCCGATGACGGTGGCCAGGAGCGCCGTGCCCGGCTTGATCAGCACCACGCCCAGCGGGTTCCAGGCGAAGCCGGTGAACAAAATCGCGCGCAGCCATTCGGTGACGATCCACGCGGCGGCGCCCACCAGCGCCAGCGTCAGGCCGTCCTTGCGGCCCCACCGCCAGGCCAGTCCCGCCGCGACCGCCGGAAATATCGCGAGATAGAAAGCGAGCAGCACGACCGCGCCATAGCCGAGCCACCACGGCATCTTGTCCTGGAAGGTGAAGGCGTGGGCGATCCAGTTGAGGCCCAAAGTGAAATGGCCGACGCCGAACCAGTAGCCGCGCGCCAGCGCGCCCCGGCGGTTCGGCGCGGCGCGCACGAGGTGCAGCAGCAGCGCGAAGGCCAGCAGCGTGACCGGCCACAGGTCGAGCGGCGCGAAGCCCACCGCGGACACGAAGCCGGCGACGACAGCGATGATCTTGGGCCGGCTGAGCACGCCGCCGCCTATCGCGCGGAGTCGTGACAATTACAATCGGCCGATTGCCCGAGCGGAGACGGACGCTTAGGCAGGCGCGATGCGTTCGTTCCCCACCGCCCTGACCGGGCTCGCCATGATCGCCGCTTTATCCGGCATCCTCTCTGCCGCGGCGCCGGTTCCGCCCACGGCTCCTCAGCCCGCCGTACCAGGCTATACGGCTAAGCCGCTGAATGCCGATCAGGCGAAGCGCATCCGCTGCGTCGCCGCGCTCGCGATCGTCGCGTCGGAGCAGGAGCGCGGCGCCGGCAATTGGGACGATTATCCGCCGCTCGCCGCCGACGGCGCGACTTTCGCCGGGATCGTCGGCGAGGCGGTGATGAAGGAGACCGGCCGGACGCGCGAGGCGGTGCGCGACGCGATATTGAGCGCGGTCGCGGCGCTGCAGAAGCAGGCCAAGGACAGCGCCGATCCCGACGCGCTCGCCCACGCCGAAGCCGATCGCTGCCTGCCCGTCCTGCGCGCCGCCGTGCCGGAAAAGCCCAGGCCGACCTTGCCGCAATGCGCGATCTATGTCGCGCTGGCCTATGACGAGGTCCGCGCCCGCGAAGGCGCGTCGACCACCGCCAAGGATCTCGCCACGATCGCGGCGGTGCTCGATCATCGCGCCCGGGAGATGCTGAAAGGCGAAGGCAAGTCCGAACCCGAATCCGACGAGGCGATGGGGCGCGAGAAGGAACGAATCATGAAAGAGACCAAAGCGGCCGCGGACGCCGGCACCGCGGTCGATGTCGATTTCCCCTGGTGCGTCGCGCTGGCAAAGCCGTGACCCCGGCGGAGACGCGCATGCGGCCCTTCCATCTCGCCTTCACCGTCCACGATCTCGGCGCGGCGCGCGCATTCTATGGCGGGCTGATCGGATGTCGCGAGGGCCGCAGTTCGGAGAGCTGGGTCGATTTCGATCTGTACGGACATCAGATCGTCGCCCATCTCGATCCGGCGATTCGGCCGGCGCCGCACGTCAATCCGGTCGATGGTCACGACGTGCCGGTGCCGCATTTCGGTGTCGTGCTGACGATGGCCGACTGGCAGGCGCTGGCCGACCGGCTCGCCGCGGCGGGCCTGGTGTTCGGCATCGCCCCGCACATCCGCTTCGTCGGCCAGCCGGGCGAGCAGGCGACGATGTTCTTCACCGATCCCAGCGGCAATGCGCTGGAGTTCAAGGCCTTCGCCGACGACTCCCGGCTGTTCGCGACCTGAGGATTCCGCAGCGGCAGATTGGCCGCTTTGTCACCGATGACGGTGGGCTGGCAATTTTATTACGAATCCGCTATATGGGTTGCCGATGCGAACCCTTGTTCGCACCCCATGGCATATCCTTGTGGAGAGATTTCGACGTAACGGACGCACCAGACCAGGCGGCCGCCCCCTTGCGGCCAGCCATTTGGCGTCTCGCGTTCCATATTCCAGTGAAAGGTTCTGATTGATGGCTGCCAAAGCGCTGAGCTTCGACGTCGGCGATTATGTTGTTTACCCCAAGCACGGTGTGGGCCGTGTCATCGAGCTGCAAAGCCAGGAAATCGCCGGTGCGCGGCTCGATCTCTACGTGCTCCGTTTCGAAAAAGAGCGGATGACGCTGCGCGTGCCGTTCAACAAGGCCGAAACCGTCGGCATGCGCAAGCTGTCCAGCGACAAGACGTTGCGCGAGGCGCTCGACACGCTGAAGGGCAAGCCCAAGGTCAAGCGCACGATGTGGTCGCGCCGCGCGCAGGAATATGAAGCGAAGATCAATTCGGGCGACCTCGTGTCGATCGCCGAGGTGGTCCGCGACCTGTTCCGCGCCGAGGACCAGCCCGAGCAGAGCTATTCCGAGCGTCAGATCTTCGAAGCGGCGGCCAGCCGCCTCGCGCGCGAACTCGCCGCGATGGAGGAGACCGACGAACCCGGTGCGCTCAACAAGATTCTCGACATCCTGCGCAAGGCTGCCGCGATCCACAACAAGACCAGCGTCGCCGCCTGATCGGCGACCCCCGAAGACGAAAGAGGGCGGTCCTGCCGGGGCCGCCCTTTTTCGTTGCCCTTGTTTTCGGGCAAGTGTATTGCATGTATAATACACAGGCATGGAGACGATGATGCGCTCATTCCCTATGGCGATCCTGATGGTCGCGCCGCTGGTGCTGGTTTCGGCCTGCCATGTCGGCGGCTCGAGCGGTGGCAAAAGCGAGGCGAAATCGAGTGGGACGAAGGGCAACAAGTCTTTCGCATTGACCGGATTCGATCAGGTCTCGCTGAGGGGGCCCGACGATGTCGTCGTCAAGGTCGGGCCGGCCTTCTCGGTCACCGCCGCCGGCGATACCGGGCTGATCGACAAACTGGAGATCGTCGTCGACGGCAGCGATTTGAAGATCGGACGCAAGTCGCACAGCGGCTTCAGCTGGAGCAGCGGCGACAGGAACGTCACCATCACGGTTACGATGCCTATGATCAAGGCCGCCGCGGTCGCCGGATCGGGCGACATGGATGTCGACACGGTGACGGGCGACTTCGCCGCGTCGATCGCCGGATCGGGCGGCTTGAAAGTCGCACAGGTCACGGCGCCCAAGGTCGATGTCGATATCGCCGGATCGGGCGAGGCCGAACTGGCGGGCACGGCCGACAGCCTGTCGATCTCGATTGCGGGTTCGGGATCAGTCGCGGCGAAGGGCTTGAGGGCGAAGGCGCTCAAGGTCTCGCTCGCGGGATCGGGCGATGTCGCGGCGACGGCGGACGCCAGCGCCGACATCTCGCTGCTGGGATCGGGCGACGTCGACGTCTATGGCACGGCGCAGTGCAAGACCAGCAAGGTGGGATCGGGCGACGTGCGCTGCAACCTGAGCTAGCGCCGCCAGCCAAGCACTGCCATGATCGCCGCCATGTGGGATGATCATGACCGGCGCGCCTTCTTCCGTCCGCTCGCAGCCCTGTTGCTGCTGCTGTTCGCAGCGCCCGCACCGGCCGCTCAGCAGAACATCGGCGTCTCGAGCTTCGACCGGATCCGGGTGGACGGTCCCTATCGGGTGACGGTGGTGACCGGCCGCGGCGCGAGTGCGAAGGCCGAGGGCGATCGCCATGCGCTCGATCGGCTGTCGCTGAGGGTCGAAGGCCGCACGCTGATGATCCGCACCGGCAATGCCGGCTGGGGCAATTGGCCGGGCGAGACCGACGGGCCGGTGACCATCGCGCTGACCACGCCCGATCTCTATTCGGCCTGGCTCAATGGCAGCGGCACGCTCGCGATCGACCGGCTCAAGGGTCCGCGCGTCGACGTCTCGCTGAACGGCGCCGGCACGATGACGGTCGGCACGGTCGCGACCGATCAACTGCGCGCTGTGATTGCCGGTTCGGGACGGCTGACGATCGGCGGAACGACGCGCGATGCGCAGGTGGTCGTCCAGGGGAGCGGCGATCTCGACGCGCGCGGCATGGCCGCAGCCGATGTCCAGCTGACGGTGCAGGGCGCCGCCAATGTGCGCATGCAGGCGACACGCAGCGCGCGGATCACCGCCGGCGGCTCGGGCGAGGTGATCGTGACCGGCAAGGCGGCCTGCACCGTCCGCCAGCTCGGTTCGGGGCCGGTGACCTGCGGGAAATAGGCTAAAGCAGCGCCAGCGCCTCGAGTTCGCCGGCCAGACCCGGCGGCAGTGCGGCGATATCGGGCGTGCCGGTGCCGATATCGGGCGGCGCATCGGCCGCCTCCAGATAACGCCAGCCCTGATGCGCGCGCTTGGGGCGCGGGCGCACCGCGATCAGGCGGGGCTCGAGCCGGATGATCGTGCGCTTGCCGTCCTCGGCCTCGGCGAAACCGATGATCGGCGATCGCGCAACGAGGCTGTGCCTGACGATCCAGTACAAGGATCCACCGACCATCTCGGCGTGGCGCTTGGGCAGATAGCGGGTGGTCATCGGCATTTCGCCATCGCTCGCCGCGCGCGCCGCGACGCGCGCCGCCAGCATGTCGAGGCTGTCGCAGCCGAACGCGATCTTGGTCAAGTTCAGGGCCATCGGCTCACCTTATCCGCCACAGCCGATAAGGAGAACCCGCGGGCAGCGGCATCGGCTCCAGCCAGTCGAAGCGCTCGTTGGCGCTCAGCCGGGCGTAGAAGCCTTTCGGGCTGCGCGCACGGTAGATCGTCGATTCGGAGAGGTTGGGGCAGATCAGCAGCAAGGTCGCGCCGTGCCTGAGCGCGATCGCGCGGGCATTCTCCGGCGTGCCGTCGAACGCATGGTGGATGTCGAGGATCGCATCGCCGTTGCGGTGATAGGGGCCGGCAATCGCTTTGTGGTGCGTGACGGTGATCAGCCGCGGGCCGAGATCGACGAAGGTCATGATCGTCGTCGCCGGCAGTTTCGCGATCGGCCGCAGCGATCCGAGCCGGGGACAGAGCGCATTCGCGGTGTTGACGGTCTGGCGGTATTTGCCGATCGGCGCGACGCCCGCCGGCAGGTTGCGCAGGATGAAGGTCACGGCGAGACCGGATACGACCAGGAACAGGCCGACCGTGCCGAACACCCGCACCACCATCAGCCGGTGGCGTCCCGCCCACGGCAGGAAGGTCCAGGCGAGCGCAGCCGCGCCCGGGATCGCCAGCAATTGCGCGCTGGGACCGGCGCGGGTCTGCCACAGCAGCAGCAGCGACGAGAAGATCGTCAGCACCGCCATCGGCAGCCAATTGCCGAACGCCACGGTGCCGCGCGCGCGCCACGTCGCCCAGATCGCGCCGATCATGCCGATCAGCGGCAGCGCGACCACCGGCAGCGAGGTGCGGATCGGATGCGAATAAAGCGGCTTGGCCTCGCGCACGTTCGACAGCCACAGCCGGTCGAGTTCGGGCGAGACCTGTTCGGGCCGGCCGAGGCAGGCGGGCCAGGTCAGCGCGAAGGCGCCGACCAAAGCCACGCCGGCCGTCACCGCCGCGCCGAGCCGGGCGAGCCGGGTCTGGAGCGGCAGGCGCGACAGGACGAACAGCAAGGCGCCCGCGACCAGCATCGCCGACAGCCAGACCGGCGTCAGCGCGTCGCAGCGGGCGACGCGATTGGCGTCGGACGCGAAGATCAGATAGCCGGCCGCCGTCCCGCCGGCGAGCGTCAGCGCATAGGATTGCAGCCGCTCGCGCTCCTCGGCGTCCCACACCCAGCGCAAGGCGACGGTGGCGCCGGCGACCGCGAGATAGACGAACAGTTCGAGTCCGATCACCAGCGACAAGGCGGTGCCGATGCCCACGGTGGCGCCGCCGCGCAGCCGTTTCGGGTCGAACAGGCCGGCGACCGTGACCATCAGCAGCGCGAGCTGCCAGCCATGATGGTCGATCCGCATCGGCATGAACATCAGCAGCGCGGCCTGGCCGCACAGCACCAGCCCGGCGCCGATCGCGAACGCGCCCGGCGCGATCAGCCGGCGGACGGTCAGCGCGACCGCGATCATCGCCACGCCCAGCGGCAGCAGCGGCGCGATCCCCGCCGCCCAGCGTTCGGCCCAGACCGGACCCAGAAACGGTTTCAGCGCCAGGATCAGCCCGGCGATAGGGATATCGACCAGGCGCGACCAGTGGATGTCGGCACCGCGCGGCGGATCGAGCTTGTACTGGCGCAGATCATACCAGCCCTGGCCGCCCAGCCACGCGCGCACCTGCGCCAGCCGCATATTGTCGTCGGTGTCGGTCAGCGTCAGCCAGTGGATCGCATTCCACTTATAGCCGATCATGAAGCCGGCCGCGACCAGCCAGATGGCGATCACCCAGTATCGCCAGTGCCGCGAGGCGGAGGATTCGGTCATCGTTTCGTCAGCCCCGGCTTATCCCCCTCCCCCTTGATGGGGGAGGGTTGCGCAGACTTGGTCGCGCCTCTTCGGCGGGGCCTAGTCGGAGCTGGGTGGGGGTGATGTTCGGCGTAGAGCCATTCGCCAAACATCACCCCCATCCAACTCCGACTAAGGCCCGCCAAGGGGCGGACCTAAGTCTCCGTATCCTTCCCCCATCAAGGGGGAAGGGTGTGGTATCTCGCTCTCCCATAAACAGAGCGATTGAGAAGATGAAGCGCGAAGCCTAGAGGCTCGCCCGATGGAAGGTTCGAACCAGGCGCCGTCGGGCGTGATGCACCTGCTGACCGGCGGCGGCGGCGTGATGGGGCAGCTCATTCGCTATGGCCTCACCGGCGGCCTCGTCACCGCGCTCGGCGCCGGCGTCTATTATGGGCTGGCCGAGTTCGTGGGCATGTGGCCGCTGCTCGCCAATGTCTTCGCCTATCTGACGGCGATGGCGTTCGGCTATGTCCTGCACAGCCGCTGGAGCTTCAAGGGCCATGGCAGCCGTGACAATGCCGCCCGGACCACCGGGCGCTTCGCTCTGGTCTCGCTGATCAGCTTCGGCCTCAACTCGGCGTTCGTCTGGGTGCTGACCGGACCGCTGCATGGCCCCAATTGGTGGCCGGTGGTGCCGATGCTGTTCGTCACCCCGTTCGTCACCTTCGCGCTCAACCGCCGCTTCGTGTTCGGTTGATGAACCGATTTCCTTTACCCTTGATCGCAATTTTTGTGGCAGGAAGAGCCTGAACATGGTGGTCCCCGTCGATATCCAGCTCTCGCTGATCGTGCCCGTCAAGGATGAGGAGGAGGCGATCGCGCCGTTCGTCGCGCGCGTCTCGGCGATCCTCGACGCGCTGTTTCCGGTCGGGCGCCGGCCGGCCTGGGAGATACTGTTCGTCGACGACGGCTCGACCGACGCGACCTTGCCGGCGATCCTCGGCGCCAACCGCGCCGATCGCCGCGTGCGCGCGATCTCCCTGTCGCGCAACTTCGGCAAGGAAGCTGCGCTCTCGGCCGGGCTCGATCATGCCGCCGGCCATGCGATCATCCCGATGGACGTCGATCTGCAGGATCCGCCCGAGGTGATCGGCGAGATGCTGGCGAAATGGCGCGAGGGCCATGAGGTGGTCTATGGCGTCCGCCGCAATCGCGAGACCGACAGTTTTCCGAAGCGGCTGACCGCCGATCTCTATTACCGCGCGCACAACTGGCTCTCGTCGGACAAGATCCCCGAACATGCCGGCGATTTCCGCCTGCTCGACCGGCAGGTGGTCGAGGCGATCAAGCGCATGCCCGAGCGCAACCGCTTCATGAAGGGCATGTTCGCATGGAGCGGCTTCCGCCAGGCCGCGGTCTATTATGATCGCGCCCCGCGCACCGTCGGCGCGACCAAGTTCAACTACTGGAAATTGTGGACGCTCGCACTCGACGGCATCACCTCGGGCTCGACTTTGCCGTTGCGCGTCTGGAGCTATGTCGGCGTCGTCATCGCCTTGTTCTCGATCGTCTATGCCGTGTTCCTGATGGTGCGGACGATGGTGTCGGGCGTCGACGTGCCCGGCTATGCCTCGATGATGACCGCGATCCTGTTCCTCGGCGGCCTCCAGCTGATCTCGCTGGGCGTGCTCGGCGAATATGTCGGCCGCATCCTGGTCGAGACCAAGGGCCGGCCGCTCTACATCGTGCGCCAGACGATCGGCATGGAGGGCGAGGCGGCGATTGCGCCGGACCATGGCGCCGCCGAACCCGATCCGGTCCCCGTCCCCACTGCCACGCCCGCCCCTGCGATCAGGGTGGCCGGCTGATGGAACGCGCCGTCTTCGATCGCATGGCCGAACAGGACGCCGTCCACTGGTGGTATGTCGCGCGCCGCGCGATCCTGTCGAACATCATCCGCCGCCACGTGAAGCCGCCCAGAGATGCCCGCATCCTCGAGATCGGCTGCGGCACCGGCCATAATTTCGGCATGCTCGGGGAATTCGGCACCGTCGACGGACTAGAGATCGATGCGCCGGCGCGCGCGATCGCCAGCCAGCGCCTCGGCCGGCCGGTCGGCACCGCGCCGCTGCCCGAACTGACTGGGATTCCCGACGGCCATTACGACCTGATCGCCTTGCTCGACGTGCTCGAACATATCGACGGCGACCGTGCGGCGCTGGCGAGCATCCGCACCAAGCTGAAGCCCGGCGGCAAATTGCTGGTCGCGGTGCCGGCGAATCCGTGGATGTGGAGCGCGCACGACGTCGTCCACCATCATCACCGCCGCTATTCGAAGGCGGCGCTGCTGCGTGTCTTCACCGAGGCCGGGCTGAAGGTCGACATGGTCAGCCACTTCAACAGCCTGCTCTTCCCGCTCGCGGCCGCGGTGCGGATCGTCGGCAAGGCGACGAAGAAGCAGGAAGCCGACGACGCGATGCCCTCGCCGCCGCTCAACCGGCTGTTCACCGGGATCTTCGGGCTGGAGCGGCATCTCGTGGGGCGCGTGCCGATGCCGTTCGGCGTGTCGCTGGTGGCGGTGGTTTCTTAAAGCCCCTCCCCTGAAGGGGAGGGGCTAAGTTCAGACGGTTCCTTCTCCCCTCAAGGGAGAAGGGTCTCCTCAATCAAGCCACCGTCGCTTTCAAAATCTTGCCCGGCTCGCGCGGCGGCTCGCCCTTGGGCAGCGCGTCGACATTCTCCATGCCGCTCTCGACCACGCCCCAGGCGGTGTACTGCCTGTCGAGGAAAGTGGCGTCGTCGAGGCAGATGAAGAACTGGCTGTTGGCGCTGTTGGGGTTGGCCGAACGCGCCATCGAACAGACGCCGCGCACGTGGCGCTCGCTGTTGAACTCGGCAGGCAGATCGGGCTTCTTGGAGCCGCCCATGCCGGTGCCGGTCGGATCGCCGCCCTGCGCCATGAAACCCGCGATCACGCGGTGGAAGATCACGCCGTCGTAAAAGCCTTCGCTCGCCAGTTCGGCGATGCGCGCGACGTGCAGCGGCGCCAGATCGGGGCGCAGGCGGATGACGACGTCGCCCTTGTCGAGGGTAAGGGTCAGCGTTTCCGGGGTCTCGGCCATGTCTCTCTCCTGCATGGAATATGAAAGGCGCCGATATAGGGCCTGGCGGCGCGGTGGAAACCCCCAGCCTGACAGAGATTGGTCGAGCGATTTGGCGGGGACGGCGCGGGTCGCGATGACGCCGTCCCCACCGGGCCCCCGGCGAGGGCCATCCTCCCGTCTAGGCCGGGCCTGTGTGCATCGTCGTCTGTCGCAAACTGACAGCGGCATTGCCTTCGCAGGCGCAGCACGCCAAAGGAGCCGTGCGCAACGGCCGGGAGGACGAGGATGAGCGAAACCCGTTTGTCATTGGCCGAGCCGCACGCGCCCAGCCTCGACGAAGACGACCGGATGAAACCCGAATTCGTCAGCGCCGTGCTCGGCCATGTCGAGGCCGGCAATGACGAGGCCGCGCGCGCGCTGGTCGCGCCGCTCCACCCCGCCGACATCGCCGATCTGTTCGAGCTCGCGCCCGCCGACAAGCGCCGCAAGCTCGCTTATGCGCTGGCCGATCTGCTCGACGGCGACGTCATCGCCGAGCTCAACGACTATGTCCGCGAGGAGCTGATCGACGCGCTCGATCCGGCGCAGGTCGCCGAGCTCGCCGCCGAGATGGATACCGACGACGCGGTCGCCATCATCGAGGACATGGAGGAGGCCGATCAGCGCGCTGTCCTCCGCGCGCTCGATCCCGACGATCGCGCCGCGATCGAGGAGGCCTTGTCCTACCCGGAGGAATCCGCCGGCCGCCTGATGCAGCGCGACCTGATCGCGGTGCCCGAACATTGGACGGTCGGCAACGTCCTCGATTATCTGCGCACCAACGAGGATCTGACCACCGATTTCTGGGAGATCTTCGTCGTCGATGCGCAGCACAAGCCGGTCGGCACGTGCAAGCTCAGCTGGATCCTGCGCACCTCGCGCTCGATCGCGGTCGCCGACGTCATGCAGCGCGAACAGACGCTGATTCCGATCGACATGGACCAGGAAGAGGTTGCGCTGCGCTTCCAGAAATATGCGCTGATCTCGGCCGCGGTGGTCGATCATGGCGGCCGTCTGGTCGGCATGATCACGGTCGACGACATCGTCCACATCATCCAGGAGGAAGCCGGCGAGGACATCCTCAAGCTGTCGGGCGCGGGCGATGGCGACATCAACCAGCCGGTGTTCGAAAGCTACAAGTCGCGTGTCCGCTGGCTGATCACCAATCTCGGCACGGCGCTGGTTGCGTCGTCGATCATCGCGATCTTCGAAGGCACGATCGCGCAGATGGTCGCGCTCGCCACCTTGATGCCGATCGTGGCGGGCGTCGGCGGTAATGCCGGCACGCAGACGATGGCGGTCACGGTCCGCGCGCTGGCGACCAACCAGCTGACCGAATCGAACATGTGGCGCACGATCCTGCGCGAGATCCGCATCGCCTTGCTCAACGGGGTGACGGTGGCGGTGGTGATCGGCCTCGGCGTCGCATTGGTCTTCTCGAACCCGTGGCTGGGCGGCGTGATCGCGGCGGCGATGCTGACCAACATCATCATCGCCGGGCTGGCCGGCGTGCTCGTGCCGCTGTCGCTCGACCGGATGGACGTCGATCCGGCGGTGTCGTCGTCGGTGTTCGTGACGATGACGACCGATTCGATGGGCTTCTTCGCCTTCCTCGGCCTCGCCACATTGGCGGGGGTCACCGGCTGATCGAAAAAAAATCCTCCCCGAGCCCGGCCCGGGGAGGATCATGATCGCCGCCGGCCAAGGGGAGGGGGGAAGCCGGCGGCAGCCGTGGTGGCTGTCCACAACCAATGCCCTGATTCGCCTGATCTGGGAAACGCAGAAATTCGGTAAGGTTGATCGAATTTCTGACTATACGAGCAGCGGCTTGCCATCGCGGCCACAGCGCCGTAAAGCGCGCGGCTCGGTCGGGGCGTAGCGCAGCCTGGTAGCGCATCACACTGGGGGTGTGGGGGTCGCAGGTTCGAATCCTGTCGCCCCGACCAATTTGCGACACCATTTCAATGGGTTGCGCGGGCATCGAAAGGTGCCCGTTTCCCTGTGGGCGCCAGCCATAAGCACCATAAGCTGGGACCCTGAATCGCTGCCCCTCACAGCAATGCCCAGCACCCGAGGGCGCTAGCGCGGAATGGCTGAAATTGGCTCGAAAGCAATCGTACAGCGCTCTAAGCCAATGCAATGGTTGATGCCCGTCAATTCAATATTCTGGACGCCGGACACTTTCTCTGCCCTGCGTGCGGCTTCCCGGATTATGCTGGCGAACCTGCTTACGACGAGCGAGGTGGGTTGGCGGGAATAACCATTTGCTCGTGCTGCATGTGGGAACCCGGTTTCGATGACGATGCAAGCGCGTCGGCAGGTGCCAAAGCATCCATCCTAGATTCGCTTCGCGCTTATCGCAGCGACTGGCACGGCGAGCCGCGATGGCAGGGTAGGCTGGCCGAGCGCCCTTCGGCTTGGGACGGCAGACGACAGCTCGCTCACCTGTTCGAGGTTGCGCCAAACGTGCGTTAAGCGGGGTCGTGAGAAGTCTCGAACACCCCACGCCCGAAGGCGCAGGGTGTTGGCAGTGTCAGGAAGCGGCGGGGATGCCGACTCGATGCCAAGCATCGCGGAATTCATCGCGCTCATAGTCGCGAGGCTCAAGCCAGTAGCGCTGCTCACCTCCCTTGTCCCGGCAGGCGATGAGACGAACGTCATCGAGCGAGAGAACATAGCAGGTAGGTGAATCTGAATTTGCGTTGACGGTAATGATCCACCAATCGGATCGTAGGTCATCGAGCGTCAGGCCGAGGCCGATGGCGTTACGCTTGCTCAGAGCCTTGGACTGCACACCGAAGAAGACGGTCTCGTCGTCGTTCGTTACGATCAGGTCAGATCCACGCGCATTGCGAATCGTCGGCATGACGTGCCAGCCCCGCCGCGATAGCTGCCATGCCGCATAGTTCAGACCGGCGTTGCCGGTAATCTGGCTGCGGCGAGGCGCGGCGGGGCGAGGGTCCAATGCAGCATCTCCATATGTAAAAATGGCTCCGATCGACAAAGCGTGGACCGCGGGAATCACGCGAGTAGCCTGATCCTGAGAGTGCGCAGCGCCGTGACGAGACTGGCTCGCGTCTCAAGTTCGACGACCGGCTCAGCGACGAGCTTCACGCCAACGGCTCGATCATAAACGGCAACGCACTCGCGCCGCCGCAATCGCGAATGATAGAGAATCCCGTCGAGGTCGGTTTCATCATGGAGTGCCTCGCTGAAGACGCGCGCTTCATCCTGGGCCTTGGCGCCGACGATATCGGTGGACACTCCCAATCTGAAGCAGCCATCGCGACGAAGGTCGAGAACACGTAAGGGTGCAAGCGCCGAAACCTCGCAAACGCCCCAATCGGCCAGGTCGCTGATGGCGAGTTCGCGAGGAGCGACGCCCTCGAAGCGATCGCGAACGACCGCCTCCACGATGCTCGTGGGCAGATCCTTTGCGACATAGAGCAGCTTGAAGCCGTCTTTGGGACTCGCAAACCGCGTCTTGCCGAAGCCCATTCCGAGCGGCGTCTAGCGGTGCGCCAGGGGTGTGCAGCGCAAATAGGCGCTCGGCTGGAACCGCCGGGTGAGCGACGTCACCGTCTTGAGGTCCAGCATCACATCACGCGAAATCGCGTTCGGCGACCTCGACGACGTCCGCCCTGCGACCCGACTTCAACACCTCGAGCGGTATGCGACCATCGAGCGCGCCATGCGCCTGACGCAGCCAGAGCCACCCGGACCGCGCGTCAGGCGCCAGACGCAGAATGTCGGCGATGCCCTCGAGGGGCCTCCCGTCGACGAACTGCTCGAGGGGATAAGCGAGCTTGCGCTCGCCGCGCAGCAATCCGACGATCGCCTTGCGTTGCTGCCACTTGCTCAGAGTCGAGCGCGGAATCCCCAGCGAAGTTTCGATCTCGCTCGCGCCAGCCACGGGGCCGGCCCAGCTCTCGATCGGCCGTGGCGTCGCATAGTCGCGCAGCCGCCGGCGGCCCTCCTCGATCGAGATGGCCTCGCCGAGTCCGGCACCGCGGCTATGGATGACACGGCCACCGCCCTCGATGTGCGTCGGGGTGGCGGCGGAACGCCCCTGCCCGGGCGCCGACTCGATCAACCTGCGGCCAATCTGGTCCTTCTCGCGTACGAGCTCATTGCGGGCAGCATAGGGCAACTCGGCGATTGCATCGGAGACGGCCAGGAGGATCTCGGCCATTGTCCCCAGGTCGCCGGCCAAGGCTTTCGGGTTGCTCTCCCGAAGCGCGATGCGGATCGTGCCTTCACTCAGCCCGCGGATCCTCCGCGCCCGTCCGGCCTCGATGGCTGGATTACCCATAATCGACTCCAAACGCGAAACTGCCAGGCCGATATGGCACCGATCGCACCGATTGTCCACTTTGCATCGCCATGCAAAGGCCCGCCGTTCACATGTGGGCGGCGCGTTGCTGATCAAGCCACATGACGAGGGAGCCGCCAGTGCTTCCTCGGCGATGGCGATCCCGTGCTCCATCGTCGCACCAGGCAGGGTCGCGTCACATCGGCGCGGGAGGCGCGCCGAAAAATCCGTCGATCAAGGGATCGGCGGCTCCCAGAGTTCGATCGCATTGCCCTCGGGATCGTGGATGCGCGCGAACTGGCCGGTCTGTGGATCGTTCCATTCCGGCTTGGTGATCACCGCGATGCCCGCCGCATGCAGCTGCTCGAGCAGCGAATCGAGATCGCGCACGCGCAGATTGAGCATGAACTGCTTGTCCGCCGCGAAATAGTCGGTGTCGGCCTTGAACGGCGCGAAGACCACCGGGCCGCCCTCGGTTTGCCACGACCATTCGTCCGGCGTCGCGTCTTCGGTGGCAACACAGCCCGCGCCGATGCCGAGATGCTCGCGATACCAGGCGTTCAAGCCATCGGGATCCTTACTGCGGAAGAACAGGCCACCAATTCCAAGTACCGGCATCGCATCTCTCCTCGCTCACGCCGCTGCCACAGTATCGATTCCCGCCGCTGCGTCGAGCGGGCGGCGTTCGGGCAGGATGGCGGTGACGTGCTGGATGACCCCCGATGTCGCAGGTCGCGGAGATCGTGGGCAAATGTGCCGGTCAGCCGGGACCGCCGGGCTGGCCGGGTCGCAAATCGAGATCGGGGACCAGCACCGCCGCCAGCGCTTCCTCGGCCACGGCGATCCGATGCTCCTGCATCGCAGGCGACAAGGCGGCGTCCCATCCGGCTTCCACCACCCGGCCGGCCAGCGTCTGCCCCAGGCCGGATGCGGTGCCGATCGCGGCGCGATAGTCGGCCGCGCCGAAGCGCCATGGCAACGCGCCATGATCGCGCATCACCTGATTGCCGATCTGGATGCCCGGCCAGTCGAAGTCGCCGTGATAGCGCAGCACCGCGCCCGATCGCACCAGCTGCGCCAGCAGGCAGCGTTGCGCCGCCGCCGGCGCGCCATCGGTGCAGACCAAAGGCGCGCAGTCGGTGCCCAGCCGGTCGGCGGCGATCGCGACGAGATTGGGATTTTCGCAGACAAAGACGATGCGGCCGGCGACGTCCCAGGCCGGCGGCGATCGCAACAGCGCGCGCAGCGATGCATAAGCGGGTTCGCCGGGCGTCGGCGCATGACCACCGATGACGGGAAGGTTGAGAAACAATACCGGGCGCGCCAGTTCGTTGACGAGGACGCCGGCCCTTGCCCAGATGTCGCGTGCGCGCTCGTCACTTGCCGTCTGGGGCGGGTCGGCCGACGCTGCCGCACCATCCTCTTCGTCATCGTGCACGGGCGCTGCGATCGTGCGCCACACCGCCAGCACCAGCGTTGCCACCGGCTGGCCGTTGTCGAGTCCATGCGCATCGCCGAGCGCGTCGGCGGCGAGTTGCGATCGCGGGACGCCGTTCGCCGGCAGGCGCCGCAGCACCGCCTCCGCCCGGCGGATCTGCCCGGTTGCCGTCGCCGGATCGCTGCCGGCGAGGCGCTTGAGCAGACCGAGGCCCGACGGCGTCCGCAGCCACGTCACCAGATCTTCATGGCCGCAGCCGCCGACGACGTCGGACCAGGCGGCCTCCAGCGCGCGCCGCGCCGTCGCGCGGTGGACGATCGGGCCGTCGAGCTGCTCGAGCGCATGATGCAGCGAGCGCGCAATGCCCGATTGCTGCAGCGCCGCGTCGAGCGCCGCGACATCGACCGCCAGCGAGCCGGCCGCGCGCGGCGGCCGCCCGAGCAGTGCCGCCAGCGCGGCATGTTCGTCCTCGCTCAACCCGGATATGCGAAAGCGCCCGATCGCGCCGTCATCGGGCGCGGTCTCGTATCGCCGGCGCAGGCGGCCGCGCAGGGCCGCGAGCGCGTCGCCGCCCAGCAGGCGCTGGAGGCGGGCATCGGGTTCGGGTCCGTCGCTCATGCCGGCGCGAACCGGCGGTCGGGATCGGCATCGCGCCGCTTGGCGCTGCCGTCCCAGGTCCAGCGCGAGACGAACACGGCGTCGATCCCTTCGCGGCGCTGGAGCTGGCAGATCGCGACGCCGGGCAGTTCGGCATAACAGCCCCATTCGCGCTCGCTGGTGACGACGAAGTCGAGGTCGAATTCGCGGATCAGGCCCATGCAATGCGCGCGCGCGGCGTCGTCGATGCCGGCGAAGGCCTCGTCGAGCAGGATCAGCCGCGGCGCCAGCGCCTGCGCGCTCTGGCCGTAGAAGCTGGCAACCGCGGCGAACAATGGCACCGTCAGGCCCAGCGCGCGCTCGCCGCTCGACGCCGGACCCGACAGCTTGCGCCAATGCCCGTCCTGCCAGCGTTCGACCCGGAAGCGGTGCCAGTGGCGATAGTCGAGCGCGCGCGCGAGCTGGTCGAACAACGAGCCGCCGCCATCCTTGCCCATCACGGCGTCGGCGCGCTCGCGCTCGGCGGCGATCCGTTGCTGCAGCATCGCGCCGACCACGCGGCGATCCTCGGCCGACCACAGATCGGCGCTGGTGTTGAGCAAGCGCCGGCGCGCGGCGTCGAGACCGACCGGCGCGCCCTCTTCCTCGGCCAGCGGCTGCCAGACGAGGCGGTAGCGGACGCCGGTCGAGGTCGGGCGCTTGTGCAATTCGGTGTTGATCGCCGCGACCTGGCGTTCGGCGACTTGCAACAGCCGCTGGATCTCGGCGGCGATCTCCGCCTGGAGATGATTCTCCAGCACCGCCCGCTCGTTCGCGCTGAGCAATTCCTCGCGCTGGGCGACCTCCTGGTCGAGCCGCGCGGCGAGACGGTCGGGGCTTTCGGGACGGTTCTGATAGACGATCTGGACGACGAGGCCCCAGTCGGTGACGTCGGCGATGGTCTGGTGGCCGAGCGCGTTGAGCGCGCGCTGCAGTTCGTCGAAATTCTCGGCGATCTGGCGCTGGATCCGCGTCCAGGCGTCGTCGTCGTCCTTGAGATCGGTCAGCGCCGCCTCGGCGCGGCGGGCGACGCCGAGCGCGGGGTCGATCGTCCAGGCGGTCGCCATGTCGGGCAGTTCGACGCTGGGCAGGGCCGAGGCGAGCAGGCCGGTCGCGGCGAATTTCTGCAGGCGGCCGATGGCGTCGCGCCGTGCCGCCGTGCGCATCAGCAGATGGTCTTCCGCCTGAACGGCCTTTTCGCTCGCGATCGCCCGCGCCTCACCCGATTTCCGCAGCGTTTCGGCGGCGGTCTTGAGCGTGCGGTCGCACTGCGCGACGGCCTGCCGGGCGTCGGTCAGCTGCTGCTTGAGGTCTTCGACCCTTGCGCCGATCGTCTCGCGCAGCACGGCGAGGCGGGCGGAGGCCTCCTCGGCGTCGGAACGGCTCGACGCGGCATGTGCAGTGCGCTGTTCGAGATCCGCGCGGACTTCGGCCTCGCGCAGCGTCTGCCGACGATGCTCGGGTTCGACCAGCCTGAGATCGTCGACGGCACGGACGATCCGGTATTGCGCGTCGTTGAAGCGGCTGCATTCGGTTTCGACCTGCTGCAGCGCGGACTCATCCTCGGGCAGACGCAGATCGGTGGCGTCGCGGACGAGGCTCGCGCGCACGTCCCGCACGGTCGCTTCGGCCGCGCGGCACCGCGCGTCGATCGCGGCGAGCCGCTCGCGGGCGGCGATATAATCGCGCGCCGCGGCGGCGGCGGTCAGGTGCGCCTGCCGCAGCGCCTCGTCACGCGGTGCTGCGCGCCATTCGCCATCGGCCTGCTGCTGCGCGGCTTCATGCGCGGCAAGCTGTTCGAGCAGCGCCGCCTGCCGGGCGTCGAGCGCCACGAGCAGCGCCGCGATCTCCGCCAGCCGCCGCGCCCGTGCCGCCGCGCGCGCGGCGAAGCCGATATGGGCGGCGGCCGGTTTGCGCCACGCACCCGCCAGTGCGCCGAGGCGGAAGCGGCCGTCGGGCGCGATCCACGCCTCGCAGTCGCTGGGATCGTCGGGTCCGCAGGCGATGCCCGCGAGCATGCGCGCGACCGTCGCGACCGCAACATCGCAGTCGGGCGCCATGTCCGGCCGCAGCCAGCCGGCGAGCGACGCCGAAGCGGCGGGCCGGTCCACCCATTGCGTGTCGAGCAGCGGACCGTCCGCTGTGCCCTGCAACCGACCGTCGGGCGAGACCCACGCATCGAGCAGCCCGGCCCCCTCCAGTGCGGCCTCGACGCCGGCGCGCTGGCCGGCCTCGACATCGTCGCGAAATTCGACGAGCCGCCAGAAGGGCGCGCCGGCCCGGGCATCGCGCGCATCGGCGGCGCGCGTCGTCGGCGCCGGCGGCGCGGCATCGACACCGGCCTCGATCCGGTGCCGCTCGTCCGCCAGCGCGCCGCGTTCGGCTGCGATCAGCGCCCGTTCGCCGTCGAGCCCATTCTGCCGGGCGGCAAGGCGCCGGCTCGCATCCTGCTGCGCGCCGTACAGCGCCTGCTGCGCGGGATTGTCGCCCTCGATCACCACCACCCACTCGGCCAGCGCGACCAGCGGTTGATCGGCTTCCAGCCGCAGCTGACGCAAGCCGGCGAAATGATCGCCCCAGCGCGCCACGAGGTGCCGGCCCTGCTCCTCCACCGCGGCGTCGGCCTGCGCGCGGCGGCGGGCTGCGGCGTCCGCGATCTCCCGGGCATCGTCGAGCGCCTGCCGGTGTTGCGCATGCTGCGCTTCGGCGGCGGCCACCTCGGCATAACGGCGGCGAAGCACCGTGATCTCCTCGCCGCGCGTTTCCGCGATGCTGCGCAGATCGGTCTCGGCCGCCTCGATCGCCGGCGGCGTCAGCGCGATCAATGTCGGCGTGTCGCCGGCGGCCAGCGCGTTGCGGGCAAAGGCATTGGCGATGCCCGCTGCACCGGCATGACCGGCCGCCGTCCGGCGGATGGCGGCCAGGCCGGCTTCGGTGCGCGCGAGCCGTTCCGCCCATTGCCGGCTGTCGGCGATCGCGCGATCGAGCCGCTCGGCGATCGCCAGGCGCGCGGCTTCGGCATCCTTCATCGTCTGGTCGCGCGCGCGCGCATCCTTCTCGGCATGGTCGAGACGATTGGCATCCTGCATTGCCGGGTCGGACAGCAGCATGTCGAGCCGCGCGCGCTGGTGCGTCAAGGCGAGGTCGGCGGCCTCATGACCGGCGACGGCGTCGGCTTCCTGCGTCCGCGCGGTTTCGAGCTGCGCCTGCGCGTCGCTGCGTGCGCGGCTGGCGGAATCGAACTCGGTCTGCGCCTGCCGCACGATCCGCGCCTGGCGGCGGGTCTGGGTGCCGGCATAGATGCGATAGCGCGCGTCGAACCGCCCGACCGCTTTGGCCAGCGCCTGATAATCGTCGAGCTGGCGGCGGTCCTCCTCGAGCTGGCCGAGCGCCTCGGCGACGTCGCCGAGCAGTTCGGCCGCCAGCGGCGGCAAGGCCTCGGTCAGCGCGTTCGACAGCGAGGCTTCGTCGGGCTTCTTCGACAATTGCGGCTGGCGCAGCTGGATCAAAGTGTCGACCAGCGCGTCGTAGCGGCGCGGGCCAAGGTGGAACAGGCGCTCGTCGACCGCGCGGCGATAGGCGGCGCCGGTGTCGAAGATCTGGCCGCGGCCGTCGATCGTGGTGCGCAGCCGGTCCCTGGTCAGCACGATGCGGTCGGTGCTGGTCAGCCAGATGTCGCGGTTGATCCGCGGCGCCTGCGCGCCACCGTCGAGGATGAAGTACCAGCTGTCGACCTGCGGCCGCGCCGCATAGGCCGACAGGCCGGCGCCCAGCGTCAGGAAATGCGCCGCGCCGTCCTCGGCGATCCGCCCGAACTCGATCCAGGCATAGCCGATCCGCCGGTCATAGCTGTTCATCAGCAGATTCCACGCCATCTTCTTGGTGGAATCGCCATCGGGTTCGATCCGCGACGATTTGAGTTGCGCGTCGAGAAGGAAGGGCAGGGTCAGCGACAGGATCTTCGACTTGCCGGCGCCATTGTTGCCGCGCAGCAGCAGATGCCCGTCGCGGAACCAGAATTCCTCGCTGTCATAGTGGAACAGCTCGACCAGCCCCAACCGCAACGGCTGCCACCGCGGCAGCGCCGGCGCCGGCAGCGGCGGCTGCGACGACGAAGACGGTTCCGCCGGGTCGAGCAGATCATCCATCACGGGTCAGAACAATCCCGGCAGCATCGTCGGAGCAGCCTGCGCGCCGCTCATCACGTTCACCGCCGCGTCGCCGAGCGCGAAGCGGGCCAGCGCCGGCAGCGGCCGCACGGCATCGCCCTCGCGTGCCAGCAGCTGCAATTTCTCCAGCCGTTCGATCGCGATCGCGGCCAGTTCATGCTCGGCCCCGGGTTCGCGCGCCGATTTGCGCCAGTAACGGCCATAGCTGTCCTTCGCCCGGCCCAGAAAGTCCGCGATCTCGCGCTCCGGCGTCGAGTCCGCCCGCGCCTTGCCGGTGCCCGCGCGGAGTCCCCTGGCGAGATATTCGGCGACCAGCAGGGTCGCGTGCGCGTCGGTCCCCTCGGCGGGCATCGCGACGTCGGTCAGTGCGCCGCCCTCGTCGACCAGCGCCAGGCCTTCGGCGCGCTGCTCGGCGATCAGCCCGGCGCCCTCGCACAGCCGCGCCGCCATCGCGCCGCGCTGGTTGGTGAAATAGCCGAGCGCCTCGGGCTCGAGCGTCGTGGCATAGACCACCGGATCGTCGAGCAGCCGGCGCGCGATCGCATGGCGCAGCGCGGTGCGATGGCCTTCGTCGCTGTCCGAGACATGTTCGTCGACCAGCGCGTGTAGCCGCTCGTCGAGCGTGACCGGCGCATCTTCGGGCGCCCAGGTCGACGGACCGCGCACCGCCGCCAGCACGCCGGCGAGCGCGCGGCGGTGGACGTCGTAGAGCGCGTCGCCCTGATCGCCCGCCGCCTGCACGAACGCCTGCTCGTCGCCGGCGACGCGCTGCAGCACGCCGAGATCGAGCAAAGTGCGGCAGACCGTCACCAGTTCGCGCCGCTCATGCTGCGCGCCGAGCGTGAAGGTGAAGCCGCGGTTCATCAGCGCGGGTTCGCCGGCCAGTTGCAGCAGCCGCTCGCCCAGCAGCCGCAAGGTGATCTGGGCGTCGGCGCGTTCGAGCACCGCGCAGGCGAGGCACAGCAGCACATAGCGGCGGCGGTCGTAACCGGGCAGGCCGCGCGTCGGATCGGTCAGGTCGGCCGGCCGCTTGAACAGCCGCGCGCCTTCGCGTTCGACCTGCAAGGTCCAGCCCGCCTCGCGCGCGAACCAGTCGCGCAAGCCATCGGCCTGGCGCCGGACGGCGACGAAATCCTCGTGCGCCGGACTCATCAGCGGCGTCATCAGCAGCGCGCGCACGGCGCCGCGGAACTCGTCGCGCTGCTGGCGCTGCTGGTGGCGGCCGATGCTGCGGCTGTCGGCAAGCGCCATCAGGCCGCCTGCATCGGCGTGATCGTGATCAGATGGTCGCGCCCGGCGAAACTGCCCAGCGGCGTGCGGATGGTCGCGTGGGCAGCGGCGTCGGCGGGTTCGAGGCGGATGTGGAGCAGGCCGTCGCCGGTCTGCCGCTCGACCGTCGCATCGGGCCCGGCCTGTTCGGTCAGCGCCTCGCCGAGCAGTCCCAGGAACAGGCCGAAGCCGTGGATGTCGAGCTCGCCGAAGTCGGACAGGCGGGTGGGTATGCCGGTGGCGAGGCGGCGGCGGGCAGCCTCGATCTGCTGCGATTCCTCGGCGAGCTGGATGGCGAGCAGCGCGCGCGCCTCGCCGCGGTCGCGCACGCGCGGCAGCGCGCCGCGCGGCGCGGCCTCGCCATATTCGCGCAGCCGCGGATGGATCAGCAGCGGCGGCGCGTCGGCCCATCGCGTCGACGCCGGCAGCGCGTCGTCGGCATCGGTGTTGAGCGCGAAATGCCGCGCCGGATTGAGCGCGAATGCGGCGCGGGCGAGACGATGCGCTTCGCCGTCGTCGGCACAGTCGACGAACCAGCCGGCGAGCATGCGGAAATCGGCCGATCGATCGCTGCGCCCGCTGCGGCGTTCGTTGAGCGCGGCGATCGCGCCGAGCAGTTGCGGGATCGCCGAGCGTCCACGCGCGCGCAGCAATTCGGCCTGCGGCGGCTCATGCCCGGTGCTGAGGAACCAGCCGCGCAGTCCCTGCCAGCGTTCGCGCCAGGCATCGAGCCGCTGAATGCGGGCATCGGCCTGCTCCTGCGCATCGCCGGGCGCGGCATCGCTCGCTTCGCGCTCGGCGACCCGTTCGAGCAGGCCATCGATGCTCGGCGCCAGCGCCAGGATCAGGCTCGCGATCGAATCGGAGCGCCGCACGAGATCGCCCATGAAGCGTTCGAGATAGTCGATCAGCCGGCGCTTGTAGCCGGCCACTGCCTCCGCCTCGGCCTGCTGCAATTCGATGCTGCGCGCGACGCCGGCCATGAAGTCCTGCGCGTTCTCGGCGAGCCCCTCGAACACGCGGACGAGATCGCGCAGCACCTCGTGGATCTTGGCGACGTCCGACGCACCCTCGTCGACCAGTGCCCGCAACGCGTGCAGCCGGCTGGTGATGTCCTCAAGCGCCACCGTCTGCAGTTCGGCGCGGCGCTGCAGGGTCTGGATGAACACCGCGAGCGCCGTTTCGACCGCCTCGCCGCCCTGCGACAGCCGGTAGAGGAAGCGCGCGCGGTAGAAATCGTTGAGGCTGGCGACGCGCGCGGTATCGGGCTGCGACTCCAGATTGCCCCACGCCGCCAGCTGCGCGAGCGCGGCATTGACCTCCTCGATCCGGGGCCGGCCCTCGGGCCACTGCGCCTCGGCCAGCACCTCGTCGGGACGCAATTGCAGGCGGTAGAGCCGCTTGGCGGCGGCGAACACCGCCATGATGCAGCGATAGAAGGCGGCCTTGTCGGCGCTGACGTGACGGAACAGATCGGCCGAACCGTTCACCATCTGCACGCGATTGGACACCTTCCGTTTCGGTTGCTTGGGATGCCATCGGACGGCTGGGCGGAGAGATCAAGGGTCATTGACGTGATCCTACTGACTGCCCTCTGAGAAGGAAGGTCAATGTCTGCAATCTTGTCCCCATGGTCGATGGCAGCTTCCGCCCCATCTTGAACGCTCGCACTCCATCTAGGAAATGACCGCTTTGGAGTTTTTCCCGCCGTCAGGCTTGCTCGGATCGCTGGTCCGGGATAGCCTCGGATAACAGGCATGGCCCGCGCCTCCCCCCTCCATCGGGGAAGTATCGCACATACGGGGCGACGAGGGTCATCAAACCATCTGTCCGGGCGTTCGCATAAGGAGGGGTTGCGTTTTTGGCTCGGAATGGAGGTTATGATGCGCCTTTCCGTACCGATCTATCAACTGAAACGCCGGGCCAAATTGCTGGCTCGGGCCGAGAAAATCCCACTGCATGAAGCGCTGGATCGGATTGCACGCGAGGAGGGCTTTACCGCCTGGAGCGCGTTATCCGCGCGAATGACGGCAAACCCGCCAGCAGCATCCGCGTTCCTACCAAATTTGGACGAAGGCGACATGCTTTTGCTTGGTGCCCGTCCAGGGCAAGGCAAAACCCTGATGGGCTTGCGGCTTTTGGTTGATGCGGCTCGCGATGGAAGGCGAGCGGTCTTCTTCACGCTGGAATATACCGATCAGCAAGTGATGCAGCGCATCCAATCGCTGGATGAAACGGCGGTTGAACACGCGCCGGAGATCGTCACGTCAGGCGACATAAGCGCTGATTTCATTGTACAATATTTGTCCAGATCACCACGGGGGTCTGTAGCCGTGATCGATTATCTGCAAATCTTGGATCAACAAAGAAGCAAGCCGTCTCTTTCCGCGCAAATGGAGGTGTTGGACCAGTTTGCCCGAGAAAGTGGGATCATCCTTGGCTTCATTTCGCAGATAGACCGAGCTTTCAATCCCGAGCGTCATCCCGTGCCCGGCCTCAGTGACATTCGCCTTCCTAACCCGATCCCGGCCGGCGTGTTCTCAAAGACCTGTTTCCTACATGCAGGCCAAACGCGCTTGAGCATGCGGGTTAACCATTCCGGAGCGTCGGCTTAGAACCTTTGCGGCCGTTCGGACACCATGTAACGAACGACCGCTCCCCACCAATTGTCGCCTTTCGGCTATGATTCAGGCTTGGCACCAAGCGTCAGATTTTGACAATCAGAGTGTCACCTCGCCATCGATCGGTGCTGCGGGGTCGAACCCGATGCCTTCGGTCAGGTCAGCGATTCGGGCCGCCAGCGACGGCGAAAGTCCGACGATGGCTTCGGGGCGTCGTTCGATGTCGCGCGCGAGGAAATCGAGAACGCGCTCGATTGCCGGGTCATTGTCCTCCACGTCGGCACGATGAAGCGTGACGCTGTGCTGATCGGCGCTAATATAAGGCGTGCCTCGCATCCGTCTCCCCCTCTCCGTCATCCCGAACTTGTTTCGGGATCCATTAACGCCGAATTTTCAGTATAGGGCAAGTGCTGGACACCACGAGTTTATGGATCCCGAAACAAGTTCGGGATGACGGCAAGGGGGCGGGGAGATTTGCCCCACCGCATCAGCTAATCTTCTAGCGCTCATGCTGGCCTACCGCCCCTCGATCGTCCCCCGCGCCGCGTCCAGCCGCGCGGCGTAATCGACCAGCACCTTCGCCGTCCGCCCCGCATAGACATTGGCGTCGTCGAAGCGGCGTTCCTCGATCGCCTCGCGCACGCCCGGCAGCGTCTTCGCACCATAGCCGGTGAAGCGGCCCGGCGCGTAGATCATGTGCTTGTACCAGGTCCGGCCGGGCAGGCCGCGCTCGTCGAGCAGCAACTGGTCGATGTCGCGCAATTGCCCGTGCAGCGCGCGCAGCCGCGCGGCATCGAGCGCGGCGCCCTTGTCGGCCCAGGCGCTGTCATAGGCGGTCGCGGCGGCCTTGAGCTTGTCGACTGCGTTTTCCAGCGCGGCGAGTTCGATGTGCGGCGTGGCCGCCTCGGGCAAGGCGGCGGTCACGGGTTTCAGCGGGTCGCTGGCGATGCGGAACGCGTCGTCCTTCAGCAGCGCCTCGCGCTTGCCGTCTTCGATGCGGCGATCGTCGGCGAGCTTCTTCACTTCCTTCAGATAGGTCGCGACTGTGTCGGCGAAATCGCCGAAGCGCTGCTGCGGCGCATCGGCGGCGGCGACACGCAGCACGATCCGGCCGACCGTCTTCGACAGCGCCGCGCCATATTTCAGCCCGGGATCGTCGAATGTCGTCATGTGGTGGAAGCTGTCATAGATCGAATGGTAGACGCCGTCGCTCTCGTCCTCGCCGCCATAGCCGATGTTGAGCGCGGCGATGCCGAGATGCTGGAGCATCGCCGAATAGTCGGAGCCCGATCCCAGCGCGCCGATCGGGATGTCGCCGCCCTTTTCGGCAGCGGCGAGCGCGGCTTCGTCGGGCCGGCCGGTCTTGTCATAGGCGCCGACGCGGATCGCGGCGCGCTGCCGCGCGGCGACGCTGACGCCGGTTTCGGGATCGATCACGTCGGCGGCGACCAGATTGACGAGATGCTGATAGTCGTGGCTGCCCTGGACCTGCAGCATGCCGCGGCCATTGCCGTCGGTGTTGATATAGAGCACCGCCTTCGCCCTGAGCTCGGCGGCATGATCCTCGGCCCATTCGGTCGAACCGAGCAGCATCGGCTCCTCGGCGTCCCAGCTGGCATAGACGATCGTCCGCGCCGGCCGCCAACCCTGTTTCCACAGCGCGCCCAGCGCCTTCGCCTCCGACAGCATCGCGACATTGCCCGATAGCGGATCCGATGCGCCGAACACCCAGCCGTCATGATGATTGCCGCGCACGACCCACTCGTCGGGCAAGGTCGAACCCTTGAGTTTCGCGATCACATTATAGGCCGGTTTCAGCGTCCAGTCCGACTTGACCGCGAGATGGACCTTGACCCCGCCGTCGCCGCCGAGGTGGTAAGTGATCGGCAGCCCGCCGCGGAACGGATCAGGGGCGACCGGCCCGCCCAGCTTCGCCAGTAATCTGCTCGCATCGCCATAGGACATCGGCAGCACCGGGATCTTGAGGATCGTCGGCGCGTCCGCCCGCTTCAGCCGTTTCGCGTTCGCCGTGGCGCCGATGCCGGGGGTCAGCGGATCGCCGGGATAGGTGGTCATGTCGGCGACCGAGCCGCGCTGCACGCCGAAATCGGGCCGCGCGCCGCCCTTGGGATAGGGCTCGCCGACGCCATAGCCGTCCTGCGCGGGATCGGAATAGATGATGCAGCCGATCGCGCCATGTTCCTGCGCCAGCTTGGGCTTGAGCCCGCGCCAGCCGACGCCGTAGCGGGCGATCACGATCTTGCCCTTCACGTCGATGCCGCGCCGCGCGAGCGCCTTGTAATCGTCGGGCAGGCCGTAATTGACGTAGACGAGGTCGGCGGTGACGTCGCCATCGCCCTGGAACGCGACATAAGGCGGCAGCGCGCCGGCGGTGTTGCCCGACGTGTCGTCGCCCGGCACCGGCGGCTCCTGCCCGCCGAGCACGATCTTCTCAGGCGCGACCATCTCGACGGTCGTCGTGATCGGCGTCGGATAGAGTATCTGATAGGTCTCGATCTGTGCGTCCCAGCCCCATGCCCGGAACTTGGCCAGCGTCGATTCTGCATTGGCCTTGTCGTGCGGCGAGCCGACATGGTTGGGCGCGGACGCCATCTCCTTCATCCAGTCGAGCTGATCCTGCGCGCTGATTCCCGCGTCGAACGCGGCTTCGGTCGCCTTGCGATCCGCCGGCGCGGCCACCGCCGCCTGTGCCGTCGCGAGCAGGCACGCGCCCGCCAGAAGTCGCCCGGATTTCATCATCTGCTGTTCCCCTGTCGTGCCGCGGCAGCATGGCAGGCGGTGGTGCAAAATCAACAGCTTCGCCGTCTTCATTCGCCGGCCTCGACAAACGGTCACGGCATCACCATTTCACGCGCCAGACGGAGGTGAATGATGACCATCTATCGCAAGACGCCCGAAGCCATAAAGGTGCTGACGGCGGAACAGTTTCGCGTGACCCAGCAGAGCGGGACCGAGCGTCCCGGCACCGGCGCCTATCTGCACAACAAGCAACCCGGCATCTATGTCGACATCGTGTCGGGCGAGCCCTTGTTCGCGTCGTCGGACAAATATGAATCGGGCTGCGGCTGGCCGAGCTTCACCAAGCCGATCGAACCCGCCAACGTCGCCGAACTGCGCGACGCCAGCCTGGGGATGGTCCGCACCGAAGTGCGCTCGGCCCACGGCGACAGCCATCTCGGCCACGTTTTCGATGACGGCCCGGCCGATCGCGGCGGCCTGCGCTATTGCATCAACTCGGCGTCGCTGCGCTTCGTCCATCGCGACGATCTCGAGGCCGAGGGCTATGGCGCCTATGCCGATCAGGTGGAGGACGTGGCATGAGCCAGGAACGCGCGATCCTCGCCGGCGGCTGCTTCTGGGGCATGCAGGATCTGATCCGGCGGCGCCCCGGCATCCTCTCGACCCGCGTCGGCTATAGCGGCGGCGAGGTGGCCAACGCCACCTATCGCAATCACGGCAACCATGCCGAGGCGATCGAGATCATTTTCGATCCCGCGATCAGCAGTTACCGCGAACTGCTGGAATTCTTCTTCCAGATCCACGATCCGAGCACGGTCGATCGCCAGGGCAATGATCGCGGCGCCAGCTATCGCTCGGCGATCTATTATACCAGCGACGAACAGCGCGCGGTGGCGGAAGACACGATCGCCGATGTCGATGCCTCCGGCCTGTGGCCGGGCAAGGTGGTGACCGAACTGGCGCCGGCCGGCGATTTCTGGGAGGCCGAGCCCGAGCATCAGGATTATCTCGAGCGCATTCCCCACGGCTATACCTGCCACTTCGTCCGACCCAACTGGACCTTGCCGCGGCGCGCGGACGCGGCCTGACGTCAATCCCTCTGCCGTCGTCGACGGGCGGTAGAGGGATAGGCCGGTCAACGCTTCGCCACGCTCGTCAGCTGCGGCGCCGCGCTGTGAAACGCATGATTACCAATTAGCCTTTCCTTGAAGGTCAGGACGCGATTAAAGGAGCGGTTGAATTCCGCAGCGCGCAAGGCGTTGCACCGGTGAGGACGATCGATGAAGCGCAACAGGATGACGCTGGAGGCCCGGCAGTTCCGCGTCGGCTTTCTCGTGCACGACGTCTCCCGGTTGCGGCGGACCCTGTTCGACAAGGCGCTGAAACCGCTGGGCGTCACCCGCTCGCAATGGTGGGTGCTGGCGCACCTGTCGCGGCACAGCGATCGGGCGATGGTTCAGACCGAGCTCGCGCGCGTGCTCGATATCGGCAAGGTCGCGCTCGGCGGCATTCTCGATGGGCTCGAGGCCAATGGACTTGTCACGCGCCGTCCCGATCTGATCGATCGCCGCGCCAAGTTCATCGAGATGACGCCGCGCGGAATCGACCTGCTCGAAGCGCTGCAGCGCCAGGCGACGCTCGCCAATCGCGAGATGATGAAGGGCTTCACGCCCGACGAGATCGAAGCCAATGAGGATTTCCTCCATCGCCTCAAGCTCCGCCTGTCCGAACTCGACGAGATCTCGCGCGATCGCGGCGTGTGGTTCGAGCCCGACGACGATGTGATACCGCAGCCCGGGGTGATCGTCGGCTGAGCGCCGGACCGCGTTCAGCGCCATTGCCGTTGAGCCGGTCGGCGCGATCGGGGCTGCCAGCACTGCACAATCCTCAAGGAGATCGTTGGCCAGCCCCGGCATATTGCCCCCGGCGCCGGCAACTTGCCATATATCGCACTGCGCCATCTGCTTCGCCATGACCCTGAGTCCGGACGTCCCGCAGTCTGGCGCCATGCGAGGTCGGCGGGCATAATGGCACAATCTATCTATCAGGGGGTGCCCGGCATGGAGGATTCCGCGATCGTACGACTGAAAGCGGTGCACGCGATCGACGATCATCTCGCGCGATGATCAGGCTGATCGGCGCGCCGACCGACATCAACAGCAGCTTCCTGCGCGGCCCGGCCAAGGCGCCGCCGCTGATCCGCGCGGCCTTGTTCTCGGACAGTGGCAACCAGGCTGCCGAAAACGGCGCCGAACTGGGGTGCGAGATCCTGTTCGACGATATCGGCGATCTGCCGCTCGATGAATGCGGCGCCGACGACGCCCTGATCGAAGCCGCGGTGTCGGCCGCGCTCGCCGCCGGCCGCGTGCCGCTGGTGCTGGGCGGCGATCATGCGATCAGCTTTCCCGTCATGACGGCGATCGCCGCGCATCACGGTCCGGTCGACATACTCCACATCGATGCGCATCCCGATCTCTACGACGCGCTGCTCGGCAACAGGCGGTCGCACGCGTCGCCGTTCGCGCGGATCATGGAGGCCGGCCTCGCCACCCGCCTGGTCCAGGTCGGCATCCGCACGCTCAACACGCATCAGCGCGAGCAAGCCGACCGCTTCGGCGTCGAGATCGTGGCGATGCGCGGTTTCGAACTTGCGAAACTGCCCAGGCTCGTCCGTCCGCTCTACATTTCGATCGACCTCGACGGCCTCGATCCCGCGCATGCGCCGGGCGTCTCGCACCATGAACCCGGCGGCCTGACGACGCGCCAGCTCCTCGACCTGCTCGACCGCGTCGAGACCCCGATCGTCGGGGCGGATGTCGTCGAATATAATCCGGACCGCGACATCAACGGGATGACGGCCGTCGTCGCGGCCAAACTCGTCAAGGAGCTTGCGGCGTTGATCGTCCGCAACGGCGGCATCAGACTCGGATTCTGATTCCGGCTTGGCGGCCATGTGTCGCGGTACCACATCTTCGGCCGTACCCCGGACTATGCGGGTCGGTTGCGGCAATCGCATCCTGTCAGGTTCGCGTCAGCTTTGCATGCGACTGGCCGATCCAGAACGGCACGGGAACTGGATCATTCGGACGGCGACGGAATAGCCAGCCGGGGATTTCGTTCTCCTGACGTCACGAGATTGTCAGGAGCGAAACGATGCCGATACCCCAGACCCGGATTCTCATGTCGTCCGCACTCGCCAGCGGCCGAGCGATTCGCTTCCTGCCCAATGCCGTCGGCGATTTCAGTGCGACGGTGACGACGCGGCCGGCAGCGCCGTGGCTCGGGTCGATCGGCGATCTCAACGGTGACGGCCGTGCCGATTTCATCTTCGGCGCGGCCGGCGACGACGACAAGGCACTCGATGCCGGCCGCATCTTCATATCGATGGATGCGTTTGTGCCCGGCACCACCAATGGCGTTGCCGATGGACTGAACCGGATCATCATCGACGGTCTGAACGCTGGCGATCACGCCGGCGCCGCGGTCGGCGCCGTCGGCGATCTCAACGGCGACGGACTCGGCGAAATCTTGATCGGAGCGCCGGGCATGGACGTCGGCGTCCGCACCGATGCCGGCGCCGCGTTCGTCATCTGGGGGCTTGCAAGCGCCGCCGGGATCGATCTCGGCACGCCGTTCGCGGGCGATGGAGATGGCTATGTCATCACCGGCCAGTCGTCGGGCGATGCGGCCGGCACCACCGTCATGGCGATCTCCGATCTCAACGGCGACGGCAAGGCCGATATCCTGGTCGGCGCGCCCGGCAACGACAGCGGCGGATCCAATGCCGGCGCCGCCTATGTCGTCTGGGGCAAGGCAAGCGACACGATCGTCGGACTCGCCAACGTCGCGGCCGGGGTCGGCGGGTTCAAGATCATCGGCGAAAGCAATGGCGATGCCGTCGGTACCGTCCTTGGCACGCTCGCCGACATCAATGGAGACGGCAAGGCCGAGATCCTGATCGGCACGCCGGACAGCGCGGCTGGTGGCGGCAATTCGGGAGCCGTCTATGTCGTGTTCGGCAAATCGACGACTTCGGCCGTGAACCTCGCCAACGTCGCCGCCGGTATCGGTGGCTTCCGGATCACCGGCATCGCGGGCGACGATGCGGGCGCGGCCGTGTCCGGACTCGGCGACGTCAACGGCGACGGCCGCGCGGACATTCTGGTCGGCGCGCCACGCTCGGACAGCGTCTATGTCGTGTTCGGCAAGGCCGACACCGCCGAAGTCGATTTGGCGAATGTGGCATTGGGACTCGGAGGTTACCGGATCGTCGCCGAAAATGTGGGCGACCTCGACAATCTGGCGGTGACCGGCGGCGCCGATCTCAACCGCGATGGGATTGCCGACCTCGTCATCGGCGCATCGGGCAATAGCGAGGGCGGCGCCGATGCCGGCGCCGTCTACATCATCTGGGGTGGCGCCGCCGGCATGGTCGATCTGTCGCTCGTGGCGCAGGGCATCGGCGGCGCGAAGATCGTCGGTGGTGCGGGCAGTCTGACCGGCGCCAGTGTCGCGATGACCTCCGATCTCAACGGTGATGGCACTGCCGATCTGATGATCGGCGCCCCGGGCGCCGGCGAATCTGCCTATATCCTCCATGCCGACGCCAGCTGGCAGCCCGACAACAATATTTACGGCACTGCCGGCAACGACATGATCGGTACCGGATTTGGTGGACGCCTCACGGTCGGCGAAGGCGCCGACATCATCCTCGGCCTCGCCGGCAACGACGTCATCCATGGCGCCGGCGGCAACGACACCATTGAAGGCGGTACGGACGACGACGCCCTGTTCGGCGATGCCGGTGGCGACACGCTCGACGGCGGGGCCGGCAACGATGCCATGGCCGGCGGTTCCGGTGACGATCTCTTCATCGTCGATTCGACGCTCGACACCGTGACCGAACTGGCTGGCGAAGGCATCGACACTGTCCAGTCGGCCGTCAATTTCACATTGTCGGCAAACATCGAGAATCTCGTGCTGACCGGCGCCGCGCTAATCGGCACCGGCAATGGTTCGGCCAACATGATCACCGGCACCGGCGGCAACAACACGCTCGATGGCGGTGCCGGCGCCGACACGCTGATCGGTGGACTCGGCAATGACGGCTACAGGGTCGACGATGCGGGCGATCTGGTGTCCGAAGCGGCGAACGCCGGCACCGATACGGTCACCACGAGCATCGATTACAGCCTTGGCGCGAATGTCGAAAATCTCGTGCTCAGCGGCGCTGCGCGGATCGGCGCCGGCAATGCGCTGGCCAACAGGCTGACCGGCACGATCGGCAACGACACGCTCGACGGTGCTGCCGGAGCCGATGTCATGACCGGCGGTGCGGGTGACGATATCTATGTCGTCGATAATGCCGGCGATGGCATCGTCGAGGCGACAACGGGCGGTATCGACACCGTTCGTTCCAGCATCAATCTCACCCTCGCGGCCAATGTCGAGAATCTGGTGCTCAGCGGCGCGGCGCGGATTGGCACCGGCAACGCATCGGCCAACGTCATCACCGGCACGACCGGTCATGACACGCTCGATGGCGCCGCCGGCACGGACACGCTGATCGGCGGACTGGGCGACGACACCTACAAGGTCGACAATGCCGCCGACGTCATCGTCGAGGTGGCCGGCGAGGGCAATGATACGGTCGTCGCGGCATTCGATTATGCGCTTGGCGCCACATCGATCGAAAACCTCACCCTCACCGGCGCGGCGCATGTCGGTACCGGCAATGATGGCGCCAACACCATCACCGGCGGCACCGGCAACGACACGCTGGACGGCGGCGGCGGAATCGACACGCTCGTCGGCGGTGCGGGCGACGATCGCTACGTCGTCGATAGCGTCACCGACACCATCACCGAACTCGCCGGTGGTGGCAGCGACACCGTCCTTTCGTCGGTCGATTTCACGCTCGGCGCCGAAATCGAAAATCTCGTGCTGACGGGCACCGCCCATGCCGGCACCGGCAATGCGCTCGACAATGTCCTGACCGGAGGTAACGAAGCAGACACGCTGACCGCCGGTCTCGGCAACGACACACTCGACGGCGGCGTCGGCGCGGACATCTTGATCGGTGGGATCGGTGACGACACATATTTCATCGACAACCCGGGCGACATCGTCATCGAGGATGCCGGCGCCGGCTTCGATACCGTCGTCGTCAACAGCGACTGGACGCTCGCCGACAATATCGAGGGCGTCAGGCTCGTCGGCACCGGTCACAGCCTGACGGGCAATGCGGCCGCCAACACGCTCGAGGGCGATGCCGGCGATGACACGCTCGATGGTGGTGAAGGCGACGATGTCGAGATCGGCGGCGACGGCAACGACCATCTGATCTCCGGATCCGGTCATGACACGCTCGCCGGCGGCGCGGGCGACGACGTCTACGTCCTCAGCGGCGGATCCGCACATATCGAGGACTTTCTCGGGCATGATACGGTCGATGCCAGCGATGCGACCGGCGACAGCCATATCGATCTCTCCGGCGACACATTGACCGAGGTCGAGGGCCAGACCTGCGATTTCGGAACGGGCGGGACGGTGACCGGCTCGCTCAACGTCCAGTTCCTCCAGGATCTGACAGGCTCTTTCGCCGATGACATCGCCAATGTCCGAACACTGGTGCCGCAGATCGTTACCGCGCTGCAGGCCGTCCAGGCAGATGCCGCGTTCGGGGTCTCCACGTTTCGCGACAAGGCGATTTCGCCGTTCGGCAATGCCGGCGACTGGGTCTATCAGACCCAGACTGCCATCGGCACGACACCGGCGGCGCTGACGGCGGCCTATGCGGGCATGGTGGCATCGGGCGGCGCCGATCTGCCCGAGGCGCAGATCGAGGCGCTGATGCAACTCGGCCTGCGCGCCACGTCCGAAGTCGGCTTCCAGGCCAATGCCGCGCGGATCGTGGTCCTGTTCACTGATGCGAGTTTCCACATCGCCGGCGATGGCGCCGCCGCGGGCATCACCACTCCGAACAATGGCGATGCAATCCTCGACGGCAATGGTCTGGGCGAGGATTATCCGATGCTCGCGCAACTCGAGGCTGCGCTGGTCGCGGCCAACATCATCCCGATCTTCGCGGTCACGGCCGGGCTCGAAACGACCTATCAGGGGCTCGTGACGTCGCTCGATCGCGGCGCCGTCGTCACGCTGACGGCCAACAGCTCGAACATCGTGTCCGCGATCACCGCCGGACTCACCGCTGCGACGACGACGCACATCGCGGTGGCGATCGGTGGCGCCGGCAATGACAGCCTGATCGGCAATGTCGGCGACAACACGCTGGTCGGCAATGCCGGCAACGACACGCTGACCGGCGGCGACGGCGACGACGCGATCGAAGGCGGCGACGGCATCGATACCGCCGTCTTCACCGGTGCGCGATCCGATTATGTGATCACGACGGTCTCGGCCACGCGTGTCATCGTCGACGATCTGCGGCTTGTCGACGATACCGATACGCTGACCAACGTCGAGTACCTGCGGTTCAGCGACGGCACGACCGCCGTCGGCAACACCAATGTTACCGCGCCGGTCTTCTCGTCACCGTCGGCTTTCGCGATCGCCGAGAATGCCATGGCTGTCGGCATCGTTGCCGCGTCCGATCCGGATGCGCTGGCCGCGGTGACCTTCACGATCACGGGTGGCGTCGACGCCGCCTCGTTCGCAATCGACGCCCTGACGGGAGCGCTGAGCTTCCTGGCCGCACCGAATTTCGAACTTCCGTTCGATGCCGGTGCCGACAATGTCTATGATCTCGTCGTCACTGGCTCCGATGGTGGCCTGTCCACCGATCAGGCGATTTCGGTGACCGTCGGCGACGTCGTCGAAGTGCCGACCATGACCTATGTCGGAACGGTGCTGGCCGATGGCTTCACCGCCACGGACGGTAATGGCTGGACGATGTCGGGTCTCGCCGGCAACGACAGCCTGATCGGCGGCGCATCGGCGGACGTGCTGATCGGCGGCCGCGGCAACGACCTGCTGGCCGGCGGCGGCGGTGACGATGTGTTCGGATTTGCGGTCGGCGATGGCATCGACAGCTTCGATGGCGGCGCCGGATTCGACCGGATCGTCGCGACCACCAACAATGCCGTCATCGGCATCGGCGCGCTCACCGCGATCGAACTGGTCACGGCCAATGGTTTCGCCAATGTCGGCATCGTCGGCACCACGCTGGCGGACGCATTGGATCTTTCGGCCACTACGCTCACCGGCATCGTCTCAATCGACGCCGGCAGCGGCAATGACATGGTGATCGGATCGGCCGGCAATGACCGCATCCTGCTCGGCGCCGGCAACGACGTCTTCCATGCCGGATCCGGTGACGACATCTTCGTCGCCAAAACGGGCGCCGGGATCGATGCGATCGATGGCGGTTCAGGCAATGACCGGATCGATGCCGCTGCGGCCAACGTCGCGATCAATGTTTCCAACCTCGTCTCGATCGAGGAGATCGATGCCGGGGCCTTCGCGAATGTGTCGCTCGTGGGCGGTGCGGCCGCTGACACCCTCGATTTCTCCGGCATGGTGCTGACCGGTATCGCCCTGATCGATGCCGGCGCCGGCAACGACGATGTGGTCGGTTCCGCCGCCAACGACACCATCGTGCTGGGTTCGGGCAACGACGTCTTCGACGGCGGTTTCGGCGACGACATCTTCATTGCCCGGCCCGGTGCCGGGATCGACACGATCGACGGTAACGCCGGATATGACCGGATCGCCGCCGCTGCCGCCAATGTCGCCATCAACGCGTCGCATCTGACCTCGATCGAAGAGATCAACGCCAACGGCTTCGCGAACGTCTCGCTGGTCGGCAGCAGCGTCGCAGACGTGCTGGACTTCTCGGCCTTCACGCTGACCGGCATCGCCCTGATCGACGCGGCCGCGGGCAATGACAGCGTGACCGGCTCGGCCGGCAGCGACAGCTTCCTGCTGGGATCGGGCAATGACAGCTTCCACGCTGGCGATGGCGACGACATCTTCATAGCCAGGATCGGCGCCGGCATCGACACGATCGACGGCGGCGCCGGCCATGACCGCGTCCTGGCGGGCGCCGCCGGCCTCGCCATCAACGTCACCGGCCTCGCCGCGATCGAAGAGGTAAACTCCAATGGTTTCGCTCACATCTCTCTGGTCGGCAGCTCCCTTGCCGATACGCTCGACTTTTCCGGCATATTGCTCGGCGGGATCGAAGCGATCCAGGGCGGCGCAGGCAACGACGCGATCACCGGCTCGTCGGCCGACGATCGCATTGTCGGCGGCACCGGGCGCGACGTCCTTGCCGGCGGCGCGGGCGCGGACGTCTTCGCTTTTGCGACCGCGGCGGAAAGCGGTGTCGGCGCCACCCGCGCCGATCACATTCTCGATTTCGTGTCGGGCAGCGATGCGATCGATCTGTCGTCGATCGACGCCGACGCGTCTCTGGCGGGCAATCAGTCGTTCAGCTTCATCGGCGCGGCGGCCTTCACCGCGCTGGGTCAGGTTCGCATCGGACTGGACGGCGACGGTCACACCGCCCTGTTCGCGAACACCACCGGCTCGCTCGCGGCGGACTTCCAGATCTCGTTCGACAGCAACCCGCTGATCGCGCCGCTCGATCTCGTTCTCTAGAGGCGCATCGTCGCTGATGATCGGGTCTGCTGGCCGGCGGCATCGTGCCGCCGGCCAGTTTCATGATCACGCTTCGATGCGCGCCGATCGACGTTCGGCAACGCGGTTGGCCAGCGGTTTGCGCAGTTCGAGAATGATCAGCAGCGCGCCGCCCAGCGCGACCGCTTACGCTTACGGAGAGAATATCCCGACGAAGCAATGATCAGCAGCACACCGGGAATGCCGATACAGCGCCCGACCCAGACGGCGGAAGACCGCCGGTCGGCTCGAGATGGAAGGAGCATATGGACCCGGCTGCGTCCTCGATGACCCGGCGTGCGATGCTAAAAGGGCGCAATCCTGGCCATGCTCCCGAAGATGCCTTGCGCGCGAACGGTGCAGCCAATGACAAATATGACCTGGACGAGGAACGAAAGCGGGATGAGGCCGAGTAGCTGAAAGGCCGTCATGAGCTGCCGCGCGTTCGCGCGCGCGAGAATCCGGTCATGAGTCGGAATTGGTTCCCGAACGGCAAGTCAATCGTCGTCGTTGCCGCGAACCGCGCCGTCGCCTTCGTCCGATTCGATATGCGCGCCCGGCGTGAAAGCCGCCGGATCGATCAGCGTGGCGCCATAGATCGCGATGCCGACTGCCGCGACCGCGACCGGTATGGCGGCTGTCGCCGGCGGTCGCGCGTCATGGGCGCCGGGGTGCTTGTCGGCACGTTTGTTGCCGGTGATGAACGCGCCGACGAGATTCTCGCGGGTCAGCAGCGACGTCGCGACGACCGCGAGGACGTGGACGGCGATCAGCGCCAGCAGACCATTGGCGATCGCCTCATGCAGACCCTCGCCGCTTTCACCGCGCATGGTCGCGCCCGTGTAGACGACGCCGGCCACCGTTCCGAGCAACGCGATGATCGCCAGTCCGCCAGCTGCGTTGTGGCCGATCGAACGTTCGGCCGTGCGCGCGAGCATTCCTCGAACATGATGGACGATCTGACCAGGTCTCAAAAAATCGGAAAAGCGCGCGTGCTCGCCTCCGATGAAGCCCCAGACGATGCGGAAAAAGATCAGCACGGCTGCGATCCAGCCTGCCGGTACGTGCCAGGCGGCGAGGGCGCTCTCTTCCTCGGCGGAGATGAAAGCGATCAGGATGGTGGCAACGAGCAGCCAATGGAACAGCCGAACGGGCAGGTCCCACACGCGGATCGTCTCGGTCGTTCGGGCAGCAGTGGCGGATAGCTGGCTCATGGTCACCTCCATTGACAGTGGACCTTTGCAGCCATTGCTGACAGCGACCTGACGGGCCGGCGAAAAGTGCATGGGGATGAGGGCTATTCGACCCGTTCCGGTGCCATCAGCGTGACGGTGAACAGCGCGCCGCCACCCGGCGCATTCTCGACGACGATCGTGCCGCCATGCGCCTGCACGAGCCGCTGGACGATGCCGAGTCCCAGCCCTGCGCCATCGGTCTTTCGGCGGTCCTTGCGCCAGAAGCGCTCGAAGATGTGCGGCAGATCGGCTTCGGCGATGCCGGGTCCATGGTCGCGAACGCTGATCCGCGGTCCGGGTCCCGCGGTGACGTCGATCGGCGTTTTGCCCGGCGCGTGGCTCAGTGCATTGTCGATCAGGTTGCGAAAAATCCGATAGATCGCTTCCGCATGGCCCAGCGCCACGGCTTCGCCATTTGCCTCGAAGCGCAGTTCGCGCCCGGCCTCGAACGCCTTGGGCGTCATCGCCGCCACGATCGCACGGCCGATCGCGGCCAGGTCGACGACCATGTCAGGTTCGACAGCCAGCGCATCCGCCTGCGCGAGATCGAGCATCTGTTCGACCAGCCGGGTCATATAGGCCGTATCCGCCTGAAGTTCGTCGCGGACCTCGCCTGGCGGCAGGCGATCGAGCGACAATTGCATGATCGACAGCGGCGTGCGCAGCTCGTGGGCGGCATTTGCGGTGAAGCTCCGCAGGATCGCGATCGCCTCGTCGAGTCGTGTCAGTGCGCGATTGAAGGCGCGAACCAGCGTGTTGACCTCGCGCGGTGCCGGCGCTTCCGACAGTCGCCGCAGTACGTCCCCCGGATCGAGCGCATCGACCTCGGCTTCCGCGCGCCGAAGCGGCAACAGCACGCGTCGCACGGCCAGGATGTTGAAGGTCAGCAGCAGCAGCGACAGCGGCACCAGCGGCAGCGCTACATGCTGGATGATTTCGTTGAGGATGACCGGCGCATAGGGCTTGATGCCCTCGCCTTCGAACTGCATCAGCAGCCAGCGGGTCGCGCCATCGCGCTTGATCGAACGGACACCGGTGATGCGATAGCCGCCCGGTACCGCCTCACGCCGCGTCCAGTCCATCAGCGTTGCTGTGCCCGGCGCCAGGCCGCCGTCCGGCGTGTTCCCGAAATTGCCGTTGCGCGGATCGATGTAGCGCGCCGACCAATGCTCGGCGCCGGGCGGGCCGAGCAGCCCGTCCGGATTCTCGGTCGGCGCGGATTCGACCTTGTCGGCCGCAAGTGTCAGCAGTTCCTGCGCCAGCGATTCCGGCTGACGGCTGTAAGTGAACACCACGATGCCGACGTCGAGCAGCGCGAACAGGATCGTGAAGGCGGCAAGCCGTGCCGCGATCTGCCGGAACAGCGTTGGTCCGGTGGGTCCCCTCCTCCTGCTGTTGCCGGCCTTATCCATCGACGGCGACAGGCGCGAACAGCGCATAGCCGACGCCATGGACGGTGCGGATCTGGACGTTCGCGCCGGCAGCGCCGAGCCGCTTGCGCAAGCGCGACACGGTGGCCTCGAGCGCATTGGGCGTCACTTCGGCATCCATCGAATAGAGCGCATTTTCCAGCGCTGGCTTGCCGATCACGTGGCCGGCGCGGCGCAGCAAACATTCGAGCAGGTCGACCTCGCGCGGGGTCGCATCGATACGAATGTCGGCAACCGCGACCACGCGCTCGGCCGATTCGAGCACGACATTGCCGACGGTGAGGCGCGTGCCGAGTGAGGCGCCGGGCCTCCGCAGCAGCGCCCGACAGCGCGCCGCCAGTTCCCGAATCTGGAACGGCTTGACCAGATAGTCGTCCGCGCCGGCATCGAGTCCGGCGACCCGATCATCGAGTCCGCCGCGGGACGTCAGGATCAGGATCGGCATCATGTCGTGACGTCGGCGCAATGATCGCACCAGATCGAGGCCATCGCCATCGGGCAAGCCGAGATCGAGCAGCATCAGATCGTAATCGTTGATCTGAAGCGCATGTTCGGCCGCGTCGACGGTTTCACACCAGTCGACGGCGAATCCCTGCTGGTCGAGGCCCTCCCTCACCAGGCTCGCCAGCCGCGCATTATCCTCGATGAGCAGCAGGCGCATGATCGATATCCGTTCCCGTGGCCGCGCGCTTGTAGCCGGTTATCATCGCGAGCGGCAGGTTCTCGCGATGGCGTATGCTTTCGACGATGGCGCCCGCCACGTGCAGCAGCGCGGCGGCGATGATGATGTTGGCAGTGACTTCATGGACGACCTCGACCCACTGCACGCCCCAGAACAGGTCGAGACTCATCATCCAGCCGGTCGTACCGACGATCGCAACCAGCAACAGCAACAGGACGATCATCGCCGCGCCTGCCGGATTATGGCCCACGTAGCGCGGTTCGCGGCACCCCATCATCGCCTTGAAATAGGACAGCAGTCCGCCGGGACCCGGTATGAAGCTCGCGAAGCGGGCATGCCGGCGCCCGACGACACCCCATAGGAGGCGTATGATCAATGCGCTGACGACGACATAGCCGACATAGATGTGCGGCGTTTCCGCGTGGCGCAGGAATGTCAGATTGGCGATCACGCCGCCCGCGACCGTCCAGTGGAACAGCCGCACGATCGGATCCCACACCTTGACCATGCCCGGGACGGGGGCAAGGTCACCGGTGTGCGGAGCGGAAATTGTCCGATCCATCGTCAATCGACATGGTTCTGGACGACCGCACCGGTCACCGGGTTGAAATAGACTTCGGCGCGCTTGCCATCCTTCGTATGGGCATAGATTTCATAGCAGCTTCCGGAAACCTGGAAGACCTTGATGTCGCGATAGCCCATCCGCGCGATTATCGCCTTCATCCGGGATTCGCCCATCCATTTGGCTTGCGGCAGGCTGGTGCAAACGGGGCTGGCGAACGCCGCCGTCGCAAACGACAATGCCGATGCCGTCAGGATCGCCCTGATCAGGGTTGAGCGCTTCATGGCAGATATCCTCGAATATTCAGGGTGAATCATTCGCCCCGACGGCGCTCACCTGCACCGTGCTGCTGACGGAAAGCTGACGGCGTCGAAAAACGGTTTTGCTCGGGCCGTTTGTTTTTCAACTGCCCGTCAGCGCCTCGTCAGAAGCCCCCGCGATACGGAGATCGTCGCATTTCCGGCGACGCAATGGAGATTTCATGATGGCTCGAATGATCTTGTCGACCGCGGCGTTTGTCGCCGCCTTATTGTTCACCGCGGCGATCGCTGCTCCGCCGGCCGCAGATCGGCCACTCGCGGAACAGACCAGAGCAAATCTCGAGGCTGCGATGCATGGCGAGGCCTATGCCAACCTCAAATAGCTCCGCTATGCCGACCAGGCGGATGCCGCCGGCAAGCCGGCGCTCGCCAGATTGTTTCGCGAATCCGCGAATATCGAAGCGAACGAACATTTCGATCGCGAAGCGCAGGCACTCAAGCTCGGCAGTTCGAACGCGACCAATCTCGAAGACGCGATGGCGGGCGAGCATTACGAGAACGTCACCATGTACATCGAATTCGCCAGACAGGCAGAAGCCAGCGGCGATCTGAAGGTCGGCGCGATGTTTCGCCAGATCGCCATCGATGAAGGTGCTCATTACGAAGCTTACCGGGCTGCGCTGGCCAAACTCGCCCTGAAGTGAGGCTGCGCATCGTGCCGGTCGGCTTGCCCCCGCCGGCCGGCACCTGACTTCCAAGCTACCGAAGCCGCGCTCGCCGCCGGGCGCGTACCGCTGGTGCTGGGCGGCGATCATGCGATCAGCTTTCCCGTCATGACGGCGATCGCCGCGCATCACGGTCCGGTCGACATCCTCCACATCGATGCCGATCCCGATCTCTACGACGCGCTGCTCGGCAACAGGCGGTCGCACGCGTCGCCGTTCGCGCGGATCATGGAGGCCGGCCTCGCCACGCGCCTGGTCCAGGTCGGCATCCGCACGCTCAACACGCATCAGCGCGAACAGGCGGACCGCTTCGGCGTCGAGATCGTGCCCATGCGCGGCTTCGAACTTGCGAAGCTGCCCGGGCTCGTCCGTCCGCTCTATATTTCGATCGACCTCGACGGCCTCGATCCCGCGCATGCGCCGGGCGTCTCGCACCACGAACCCGGCGGCCTGTCGACTCGCCAGCTCCTCAACCTGCTCGACCGCGTCGAGGCGCCGATCGTCGGGGCGGATGTCGTCGAATATAACCCGGACCGCGACATCAACGGGATGACGGCCGTCGTCGCGGCCAAACTCGTCAAGGAGCTTGCGGCGTTGATCGTCCGCAACGGATAATTCGCGCAGCCGCTGCCCGCCTCAGTCGCACGACCGGCCCTATGTATCGCAACACTTTCTGCTACGGGTTCGATCGGATTGGGTGCGAGGACGGGTATGAGTGACGAAGACGGCAAGCGCGAACAGGTCGAGCAGCTGCTCGCCACGCCCGACCTGGCCGATGCGCTGGAGAGCGAGCGGTTCAAGCAGTTCCTCGATCATGTGCCGATCGCGATCGCGGTCGCGCAACTGCATCCGGCCGAGACGATCGTCTATGCCAATCTCGAATTCGAACGGTTGACCGGCCGTCCCGCGGCCGCCGTCGAAGGGCAGAGCTGGGACATCCTGCCCGGCGTCGCGACCGCTGACGACGATAGCAGAGCGTTGAGTGCGGCGGTGCTCGACGAGGCCGAATATCTCGGCGCGTTCACGATCGAGACGGTGGAGGGTGCGGCCCGGCTCGATGCCTGGTCGAACATCATCGAGGACGATGACGGGCGCGCGACCTTCCGGCTGGTGGCGCTGGCCGCGGTCGGTCAGCGAAAGGCGTCGGATGACGGCGAATTCGAACAGCGCCTGCGCGAAAAGGACACGCTGCTGCGCGAACTCCAGCATCGCGTGAAGAACAATCTGCAGATGATCACCGCCCTGATCCGGCTCGAGGCGCGCAACCTGCCCGACGACGAGACCGGCGAACGCTTCGACCGGCTGGCGGGGCGGATCGAGGCGCTGGCCCTACTCTATCGTTCGCTTTCCGACGAGGAGAATGGCGAGAGCGTCGATCTCGGCATCTATCTCGGCGAGATCGCCGCGGCGGTGATGCGCGCCCACGCCGTCGAGGGCATCCGCTTGAACACGCAGGTCGATACCTGGCCGGTCTCGATCAACGTGGCGATGCCGACCGGGCTGGTGGTCAACGAATTGCTGACCAACGCGCTCAAGCACGCGTTCGTCGGCCGGGAAGGCGGCACGATCACCTTGCGCAGCATCGTCGACGACCGCGGTTGCATGGTCTCGATCGCCGACGACGGCGTCGGCCTTGAAGACGGCATGACCTGGCCGAAGGCCGGCAAGCTCGGCGCGCTGATCGTCAAGTCGCTGCGCCAGAATGCCAAGGCCAGCGTCGATGTGGTCAGCGCGCCCGGCCAGGGCATGCGCGTGGCGATCTTCTTCGCGCGGGAGGATGCCGCGCCGGTGGCCGCCGGGTAGCACGACGCGGGCACGCAGCCATGATCGGCTCGGCCATTTCACCAATCCCCACATGAACGCAATTTCATGCTCCGGTCAGCACGCCGCGATGCCGGCGCCGGTAGAACGGGTCCGTCGGCGGTTGCCCTGTCCGCCGACGAACGAAGGCCACGCCCGGGCGATCCGCCTGCCCGGGCGTGGCGCATGGGGGATGCCGGATCGATCGAGGGGCCAAGTGCACAAACCGATTTTCTATGACGCCACCGGGCGCCGCAATCGCTGGACGATGCGCGCGTTGCTCGCTTTGATCCTCGCGATCCTGGCCGCAGCCGCAGCCTTCGCCGTCACCGTCGTCGAAGTGCCGATCCCCACGCCGCTGGCGCTGGCGATGGAACATCCGCTGCCGCGCCCGCTGTCGCAGCAGGTCGCGCATCTCGGCCGCAGGGCCGCGCGCAAGCTCGCCGCGCTCAAGGCCGGCGTCGCCGCGTGGCTGCCGCGCGGCACCGCCGCCGGCGCGAAGGTCGATCAGATCGCGGTCGGCTTCTACGTGCCGTGGGACGATGCCAGCCGCGCCTCGCTCACCGCGCATATCGGCCAGCTCGACTGGGTCGTCCCCGCTCTGTTTTCGGTGACCGGCCCGGCGCATCAGCTGAAGGTCGTGGCCGATCCGGGCTTCGACGCGCTGCTGGCGACCACGCCGCATCGGCCGGCGATCCTGCCGCTCGTCCAGAACGACACCGAAGCCGGCTGGGATGGCGCGGGCACCGCAAAACTGCTCCATGATTCCGGCGCGCGCTCGCGGCTGCTCGATCAGATCTCGGCCGCGCTCGATGTCCGCAAGGCGGCGGGCGTGATGTTCGATTTCGAGGATCTGCCGCTATCCGCGCAACGCGATTATCTGGCTTTTCTCGCCGAAGCGCACGCCAGATTCGCGGCGCAGCGCCGGCTGGTCGCGGTCTCCGTGCCGGTCGCCAATCCCGACTGGAACCTCAAGGCCTATGCCGCGGCGGTCGATCGCGTCGTGCTGATGGATTATGACGAGCACAGCATCCTCGGCGAGCCCGGGCCGATCGCCAGCCAGGCCTGGTTCGTGGCCCGTTTGAACGACGCCCTCGCCATCATCCCCCCGGCCAAGGCGATCGTCGCGATCGGCAATTATGCCGATAATTGGACGGCGACCGGCAAGGGCGAGCCGATGTCGGTCGAGGAGGCGTGGCTCGCCGCGCATGACAGCGGCGCGACGATCCAGTTCGACAAGGCCAGCGGCAACGCGACGTTCAGCTATCAGGACGGTGACGTCGCTCATACCGTCTGGATGCTCGACGCCGCGAGCGCGTGGAACCAGCTGCGCGCGGCCGACCTCAAGGGCGTCGCGGGCGTCGCGCTGTGGCGGCTGGGCTCGGAGGATTCGGGGTTCTGGAGCGCGCTGGCGAATTTCCAGTCGGGCCGATTGCCCGATCTCCAGACCCTGCAGACCGTCGGCAATGTCGATGTCGAGGGCAGTGGCGAAATCCTGCGGATCGACGATTCGCCCACCATCGGCGCCCGCTCGATCGCCGGCGACCGGCGCGGGCTGATCGTCGACGAAGCCTATCGCAGCCTGCCGACGCCCTATGTCGTGCGGCGCACCGGCACGCGTGCCGGCCTGGTCGCTTTGACCTTCGACGACGGGCCGGACGCCGAATGGACGCCGCAAATCCTGTCGATCCTGCAGCAGAAGCAGGCGGTCGGCACCTTCTTCCTGATCGGCGAGAATGCGATGGCGCATCCGTTGCTGATCAAGCGCATCATCGCCCAGGGCAGCGAGATCGGCAGCCACACCTTCACCCATCCCGACCTGGGGCAGGTCTCGCCGCGCGACACGCGGCTCGAACTCAACATGACGCAGCGGCTGATCGAGGCCTATACCGGCCGCTCGGTGCGGCTGTTCCGCGCGCCCTATTTCGGCGACGCCGAGCCGACGACGCCGAACGAACTGATCCCGGCGCTGACCGCGCAGCAGGCGGGCTATACCAATGTCGGTCTGCATGTCGATCCGGGCGACTGGAAGCGGCCGGGCGTCGATGCGATCGTCCAGTCGACCCTCGCGCAGGTGGCATCCGCCTCGCCCGACCGATCCGAACAGATCGTCCTGCTCCACGATGGCGGCGGCGATCGCGCCCAGACCGTCGCCGCTTTGCCGCGCATCATCGACGGGCTGCGCGCGGCCGGATACCGGCTGGTGCCGGTCTCCGAACTCGCCGGCCTCAGCCGCGAGGCGGTGATGCCGAAGGTCGCGGGCGCCGATCTGGTGGCGGTCCGCGCCGATGTCGGGCTGTTCCTGCTGGTCGCGGCGCTCTCCTATCTGCTCAAATGGATCTTCTTCGCCGCGATCGCGCTCGGCATCGGCCGCGCGATCATCCTCGCCGGCCTCGCGCTCGGCGGCAACCGCCGCCGCAACCGTCCGGTCGCGCCGCCGATCGACGACGGCCAGTTCGTGTCGGTGCTGATCCCGGCCTATAACGAAGCGGCGGTGATCGAGGCCTCGGTGCGCCGCGTGCTCGCGAGCGCGCGCGTCGGCATCGAGATCATCGTCATCGACGACGGCAGCAAGGATGCGACCAGCCGGATCGTGCGCACCGCCTTTGCCGACGATCCGCGCGTAAGGCTGCTGACGCTCGACAATGGCGGCAAGGCGCGCGCGCTCAACCGCGGCCTGGCGCTGGCCAAAGGCGACATCATCATCGCGCTCGACGCCGACACCCAGTTCGAACCCGAGACGATCGCCCGGCTGGCGCGCTGGTTCGCCGATCCCGCGCTGGGGGCGGTGGCGGGCAACGCCAAGGTCGGCAATCGCGTCAATCTCGTCACCCGCTGGCAGGCGATCGAATATGTCACCGCGCAGAATCTCGAACGCCGCGCACTCTCGCGCTTCGATGCGATCATGGTCGTGCCCGGCGCGATCGGCGCCTGGCGCCGCGCCGCGCTCGACGATGTCGGCGGCTATCCGGTCGACACGCTCGCCGAGGATCAGGACCTGACGATCGCGATCCAGCGCCGCGGTTGGACCGTCGGTTACGATCCCGATGCGATCGCCTGGACCGAAGCGCCCGAAAGCTTCCGCGCGCTCGCACGGCAGCGCTATCGCTGGGCGTTCGGCACGCTGCAATGCCTGTGGAAGCATCGCGGCATCGTCCGCGCACGGCAGCCGGCGGGGCTGGCGTTCGTCGGCATTCCGCAGGCCTGGATCTTCCAGATCGGCTTCGCTCTGGTCTCGCCGCTGATCGATCTGGCGCTGGTCGTCAGCTTCATCGCCACGCTCGTCCGCATCCACCAGCATGGCTGGGACCAGACGCAGAGCGACGTGCTGCGGATGGGCGTTTACTGGCTCGCTTTCACCGCGATCGACGCGCTGTGCGGCTGGATCGCCTATCGCCTCGAGCGGCGCGAGCGCCATTATCCGGCGCTGCTGCTGATCGCGCAGCGCTTCGTCTATCGGCAGATCATGTATTGGGTGGTGATCCGCGCCGTCGCGAGCGCGCTGCGCGGGCCGTGGGTCGGCTGGGGCAAGCTCGAACGGTCGGGGAGGGTGGAGGCGACGGCGTGATCCGCACAGCGGATCAGCCCGCGCGCCCAAGCAGCGCACCGGCGCTGTTCCACAGCATATAGGCGGCGACCACGAAGATCAGCCCGGCGAAAATCGTCGTCAGCAATCCGGTGGTCTCGGACAAGCGCTTCGCGGCCAGCGCGCCGGCGAAGCTGCCGAGGATGCCGCCGCCCACGAAGACCAGCGCCAGCGGCCAGTCGATCAGGCCGGACAGCGCATAGTTGAGCGCGGTGGTCAGGCCGAAGGCGGTGACCGCGACCAGCGACGATCCGATCGCGTTCAGGATCGGCATCCCGGTCGACCGGACCAGTCCCGGCACGATCAGGAAGCCGCCGCCGATCCCGAAGAAGCCCGAAAAGAGCCCGGTTCCGAGCCCGTAGCCGATCATTTTCGGCGCCTTCCGGCGATTGCAATGCACGCCCGGATCGCCGATCGCGCCGCGTCCGCGCAGCATCAGCACGCCGACGACGAGCATCAGGATCGCAAACAGCAACAGCAGTTTCTGGCCATCGAAGGCCTTGCCGGCGGTCGATCCGGCAAAGGCGCCGGCGATGCCGGCCCCGGCATATATCACCGCGCACCGCCACTTCACCGTGCCGTTGCGGGCATGATTGACCAGCCCGGCCGCGGCATTGGCGGCGACCGCCAGCGCGCTGGTGCCGATCGCGACATGCGGGCTCGGCACGCCGACCAGATACACCATCAGCGGCACCGCCAGGATCGATCCGCCGCCGCCGACGAGGCCCAGCGTGAAGCCCACCAGCCCGCCCGACAGCGCACCGAACACATATTGGACCGGTTCGAGCGTCATGGCCGCGCGCGATCGAAGGCCAGGCGATGGCCAATCATGCCGATCAGCATCGCCGCGACGAAAATCGAGGCCGGCCCCGGCGCGATTGCGAGATCGGCGATCGCCGGCCCCGGGCAGAGACCCGCCACGCCCCAGCCGATGCCGAACAGCGTGGCGCCGGCCAGCAAAGCGGGTTCGATCCGCCGCGTCTCGGGCAGCGCGAACGCTGGCGCGGCCAGCGGTCGCGTCATCCGGATCCGCACCCGCCAAGCGATCGCCATCGGCACGATCGCCCCGGCCATGACGAAGGCGAGCGTCGGGTCCCAGTGCCCGAACAGGTCGAGAAAGGCACGCACGCGCTGCGGATCGACCATGCCCGATACCGCGAGGCCGGCGCCAAACAGTGCGCCGGCGAACAGCGCGACCATGGTCTGGCGGATCATGATCCGGCGCCGATCGCGTTCAGCGCCGCGACGGTCGCGAAGCCGGAGAACATGAACGTGAGGGTCGCAACCAGCGAGCGCGGCGACAGGCGCGAAAGGCCGCAGACGCCATGACCGCTGGTGCAGCCGCTGCCGAGCCGCGTCCCGAACCCGACCAGCAATCCGCCGAAGACCAGCGTCATCGCGTCCGGTGCGAACCGTACGACGACCGGCCCGAACGCCAGCGCGACCAGCGCGGCGCCGAGCGGCAGGCCAATGGTGAAGGCGATCGCCGGTCCGCGCGGCGCTCCGGCGCGCGCGATCCCGGTCGCGCGGGCGGCAAGGCCGCTCACCCCGGCGATGCGGCCGAGCGCGAGCAGCATGATCGCGGCGGCCGTGCCGATCATCAGCCCGCCGATCAGGCCCTGAACCGGTGTCGCATAGCCCGGCATCGCATGCATCAGCCAGCCGTCGATCACAGCACGTCCAGCGGAATCTTGAGATAGCGCGTGCCGTTTGCTTCGGGCGCGGGCAGGTGGCCGCCCCGGATATTGACCTGGATCGACGGCAGGATCAGCCTGGGCATCGGCAGCGTGGCATCGCGCGCCACCCGCATCGCCACGAAATCATCCTCGCTCACCCCGTCATGGACGTGAACATTGCCGGCGCGTTGCGCGGTGACGGTCGATTGCCACGCGAAATCGTCACGCCCTTCCGCCTTGTAGTCGTGACAGTGGAACAGCCGCGCCTGATCGGGCAGGGCCATCAGCCGGCGGATCGACCGATACAGCAGGCGGGCGTCGCCGCCGGGGAAGTCGGCGCGCGCGGTGCCGTAATCGGGCATGAACAATGTGTCGCCGGTGAACACCGCGTCGCCGATCACGAATGCGAGGTCGGCGGGCGTGTGCCCCGGCACGTGCAGCGCGATCGCGGCGAGGTCGCCGATCGCGAGGCGGTCGCCATCGTCGAACAGATGATCGAACTGCGATCCGTCGCGGGCGAAATCGGCACCCGCGTTGAAGATGCCGCCGAACACGGCCTGGACGCGCGCGATCTCGCGGCCGATCGCCAGCGTCCCGCCCAGCGCGGCCTTCAAATATGGCGCGGCCGAGAGATGATCGGCATGGGCATGGGTCTCGAGCACCCACGCCACCGTCAGTCGCTCCGCTGTCACATAGGCGATGATCGCATCCGCAGACGTCCGCGCGGTGCGGCCGGCGGCGGCGTCATAGTCGAGCACGCTGTCGATGATCGCGGCAGCCCGCGTCGCCGGGTCATGGACCACATAGCTCACCGTATTGGTCGGCTCGTCGAAGAAGCTGCGCACGAGCGGCGCGCGCGTCGACCCGCCGGCCGTGGCGGCGACGATCGCGGCGGCATCGTCGAGATGGGGATCAGGCACTGGGAAACTCCGAGTCGGCATTTCATGGTTACAATATTCATGTAAATATGTATGCATCTTGCGTCAATGACGAACCGATGGCAGTTGGGGGCGATGAACGACTCGTCTTCCGCTCCGAGTCCGCCGCCGATCCGCCCCTTGCGTCCCGGCGACGTCGCACCCGCCTTCCGGGCGCGGACGACACTCGGCGACATCCGCCTGTCCGATTTTCGTGGCCGCTGGCTCGTCTTCTTTTCGCATCCGGCCGATTTCACGCCGGTCTGCACCAGCGAGTTCGTGGCGCTCGCCCGCGCCGCCGATGCGTTCGCGGCGCTCGACTGCGCGCTGCTCGGCCTGTCTGTCGACAGCCTCCACGCCCACCTCGCCTGGGTGCGCGAGATTCGCGACCGGTTCGGCGTCGTCATTCCGTTTCCGATCGTCGAGGACCCGTCGATGGCGATCGGGCGCGCCTATGGCATGATCGATGCTGACGCCGTCGATACCTCGACCGTGCGCGCCACCTGGGTCATCGATCCCGAGGGCGTGGTGCGAGCGCTGACCTGGTATCCGATGACCGTCGGCCGTTCGGTCGACGAACTGCTGCGGCTGGTCGCCGCGCTGCGCCGCACGACGCACGACGACGTGCTCACGCCCGAGGGTTGGCGCCCGGGAGACGACGTGCTGCTGCCGCCTGTGCTGGATCAGCGTGCGGCGCTGGCAAAGGATGCCGACGAGACCTGGTTCCATCGATTGCGGGCCGACACGCCATGAGCCTCTATTCTTCCAGGTTGGCCGCCGATGCAGCCGCCGAACGGCTGAAGGTCTATGCGCAGCCGCAACGGCTGATGATCCTCTCGCATCTGCTTGGTGGCGAGCGCACAGTCGGCGAGATCGACGCGGCGACCGGCATCGGCCAGCCCGCGCTCAGCCAGCAGCTCGCCGAGCTGCGGCGAGCCGACGTCGTCCGAACGCGGCGGGCATCGAAGCAGGTCCATTACCGGCTGGCCGACGACAATGTGGAGATCTGCGTCCGCGGCATCGAGGCGATGTTCGGTGGCGGCGGCGATGTCGCCGAAACGCTCGGCGCCGCGCTGGCCGCGACGATCCCGGACTCCCAGCCGGCGCGCGCGCCCGGCGCCGCCGCATTCGCGCGGATCGGCTGATCACGGGAGGCCGGGCGGTTGCGCCCTGGATGAGTAGTGTTGGCTGACCCTGGCTCAGCGCGCCGGCCGATACGCCTCGATCAGCGCGTCGGCCGACCGGATCAGCGACTGCGCCGGCCCCTGCGATCCGAACACATGATGGGTGCTGTACGCGCCCTCGATCAGCATCAGCAGCCCGTCGGCCAGCGCCTCGGGCTCGCGCACGTCCATCCGGCGGGTGATCGATACCAGTTGCCGGCGCGATTCGATCTTGCAGCTCTCCACCACCGGGCGGCCGGGATGCCCGGCCTCGGGAAATTCGACCGCGGTGTTCGACATCGGGCAGCCGCGGAAATCGGGGCTGGTCATCTGCGCGGCATAATGGCCGACGATCGCGCGCAGCTGGTCACGCGGATCGTCGCCGGCGGCGGCAACCGCCGCATCGATCTGCGACACGCTCTCGTCGACATAGCTCTGGAGACAGGCGGCGACGAGCGCGTCCTTCGATTCATAGCTGCGATAGAGGCTCGGCTTGGTCACCCCGGCCTGGCAGACGATCTCGTCGACGCCGACCGCGCGGATGCCGCGCTTATAGAACAGCTCCCGCGCGACATCGAAGATGCGCTGCCCCGCCCCCTTGCGCGGCGCATCGCAGCACGCGTCGGCTTCGGCAGCACTCTTGCTCGCGGTCTTCATGGTCGTTGTGGTCCGGCCTGTGTGACAAGTGATGTAACGAATCGGTACGTAGATTGCAACGGCTGCATGCGGGCTGAACGAACGGGCTGTCTCGTTATGCGAATCACAGCCCCTCCCGGAGATTTGCCCATTTTTTCCCCACCCCGTTCGGGCTGAGCCTGTCGAAGCCACTTCCTTCCGCCTTTGGACATAAGGAAAAGAAAACAAAGACGTAGATACACTCCGCGTAATAGGGGCAAAACCCCGGACGCTTAAGACAGAGCAGATCGGCCGAAGACGATATCCGGGAGATATGGGACATCCGGCGAATTGGCGACTCTGAGA
>Ga0268265_10000119_pt1 | contig 99097 bp, 99 predicted proteins | sample KBSSwiS52_FD_190355 | JGI IMG/M metagenome (GOLD analysis project Ga0268265, IMG submission 190355) | Switchgrass rhizosphere microbial communities from Kellogg Biological Station, Michigan, USA - KBS Switchgrass S5-2 (SPAdes) (version 2) | ecosystem: Host-associated > Plants > Roots >... | reverse complement strand
GGCCGAACTTGAGGCAAAAGGCTTAAACCAATTTTCACCCTCACCAAGGTTCACTTGCACGCCCGTATTCTCTACCCTGACCACCACTTTGTCATCATTGGCCCTTCGACCGCTGGCCCTGATGCATCCCCCCTGACCTGCTGCCTTAATAGCATTGGTCAAGAGATTAGAAAAGATTGCCACCAGTTCTGCTCGGAACATTGGCGGACTCTTGAGCTCTGCAGGGATCTTGTTGGCGATCGAAATGCCAACCCTTTCTATATGGTGGGCGACAAGATTCACAGCCGATCCAAATGTCTCTGTGATACTCTGCCGCGCACGCCTCCGACGCGCGTCTGCTGATGCTACATCATAGACATAGGCAGCCTGCCGTTCTAAGGAGATACGTAATTCACTCATCGCAAGGGACAACTTGGCTATATTTTGGCGCAATGCTTTATCGGTGCACTCCTCAGCCAAGCGCCCAAGCGTTGTTTCCATGCTGCGCGCCAATCCTACAAGGCTTTGGATCTCGTGAACGAATGCAGCCATTTGAGTTCCGATCGATGCCAAGGTAAACACCATTGCCTGTTCATCCCGTATCTCTTTCGCCGTCTCCGGCACGACTTTAAGATACTTCTCAGCCGAGTCAAGATATTCAGAAGCTTTCGCTATATTGCCGTGGGATAGGGCACCGCGAAGTTGACGAAGAAGGGACACTCCAGTTTCGACGGAATGTTCCAAGCGTTGAGTCGCTGTCCAAGAGGCCTCTCGCGCTTTAGCGCTCCTCTCATTCCGCCACTTTTGCCGTTGACCAACCTTCGCCTCTGACCGAACGCGAACCGAAAAATCCACTCCTCGCCTCATGGTCTCCTGGATATAGGCGAAATGTGTATCGGGCAGAAATCCCTCCCTATTCACCAGCATCTTCAAACCACCGGACTGATCCAGCGTCAAGAAGACTCCTCCCAAATATGCCCTGTTGGGCAAGAACTGATAGGATTTGGAAGAATCCTCGGGCGGGATTCCTTCGAATAGGTCCGAGACATTTCTATCCTTTCTGGAGGTCCGCTCGCTGTAACGCTTGTCTATGCCAAGCCAGTCGTTGCCTCGCTCACCGTATGGCAGGACCCGAAATCCCTCTTGATAAACCATTACCCCTGACGCACTTTTTCTCCATCTCTTTGCCGCCTCAGAACCGCGCTCCCAATCTCCTTCCCTAATTAGAATACGTGCCTTAAATTTCGGATACCCTTGAGCGGCACCAGACTGAAGGGAGCGCACAATCCTCTCAGCGGTTGGTAGGTACCGTGCGTATCTTTGGGTTGGCGCTATGCCGAACGTCGAGGAGGACCCAGTAGCGTCCACTTCTAGAACCCAGGAAGCGACCTCGGCTACTGCCTGGAAGTAGTCTTCTCCGACCTCAAAATCGCCCCCCAATTCGAGCTGCCAGTTCACTATTGCTTGGCCATTACCCGAGTGCTGCCGAATCTCCTCGAACAGCAGAGGCTCTTCAAGCAGACGACCGACGACAGGTTTGGTCAGAAAATCAGGAGGAAGCGTACTCTGGGCCTCGCGGACAAAACTAATCCTCTCTTCTTCAGTCCAAGATCGGCGTAGCCGGCTGAGCTTGAGGACCGTGCCTCCCTGAGCAGCAGAAGAGGGAGAAAATTGTTCGACGCGAACTGCCTGAGCTTGAACTTCGTCGAGAGTGGAAACTTGTTCAATGAGATCCCAGTCGATTGTCGCGACGAACCCCTCCTTCACCTGGCTAGTGTTGGGATCGACTGAAATAGATTGAATCTCAAGGAGGCCAGCAAGCTTATGGGCAGCCAGACGTCCTATCCCTTTTGCTCCGGTGTAGCGTCGGCGAAATCGGGGAGAGACGCGCCGGCCCTTTTCCTTTAGGCGGGAAGCAATCCGCAGAAAACCGTTCTCGAACTGCTCGATGGTCATACCTATTCCGTTATCCCGAACGAAAATTACTCCATGTCCTGGGTCTTCAAGGTTTTCGGCGTGAACGGTGACTTGTGTCGCGTCAGCATCATATGAATTTTTTACAAGTTCTACAAGAGCCGTAGAGTCGCGACCGACGAGCAACTCCCCTAGTTCTCGAAAGAGATGCGTATCGACTGTAAAGTGGCTCATTCTGCCAAGTCTCGGGCTTCGTCGCCGTTGCCGCCGCGGTGCTTTCGGAGACTGGCAGCGGATCTGCCAGGGAAGGAGAATGCCCGGCTAATTCTGCAACCGTGCTTGGTTCCCCTCTCCGGCCCCACACCGATGGCTAAGCCGGAAAGGGGCTCTGGCTCCCGGACTCCAGCAACGCAGTAAGCGGTCCTAGTTAAAGGCATTGGAAGCCAAGCGTCCAGCGGATCGATTTTACGGCTGAAGTCGCGCATCAAACCTCCCCAATTCTGCTAATTCTACCAGTACTCGGGAAGTACCCTGTCGTCTCAAGCGAAGGAAAGGGCGTCGATCCCGACCTTAGATGGGTGCGACCTTAAGGCGCCTGCCGATTTTGAGGCACTCATTAAGAGCTGGTGCGACATCCCCGGCCCAATCTTAGGTGCCTGCCGAGTCTTGAGGCCATTAGTGAAGAGCTAGCGCGACTACCCCTTTCCACGCCGCTATACCCCTCTGTTTCCGACGTTCTGGAGAACAAGAGACGATTCAAAGGGGAGATTTCCTGGCTGCACGGCCTCAAACAGGACCTTCAGAGCCCTCTCGCCGCAGTCGAGGACAGATCTCTCCCTACCTGGAGGGTTCTCCAGCCTCAGATCGTTTGGTGAGATGCGTCCGGCGGCTATGACGCCGAGCCCGGCCAGACTCGGACGAAGGGCAAGCTGGTAAGCGCGCCCCGCCGCGCGCCGGTCTCGGCGAGCAGGATGTCGGCCGCCTGAATGGCGCGTTCCGGCTTTCGAGGAGGTGCCGAGTACCCTCCTTCATGCGGCTATGGCCTGCTTGCGGACTTTGGAGAGGAATGGGCTGTCGCGATGCCGCCAAGCCGAGGACGAGACGAAGACCCGGCTGATACTGACCTCGTGGTCCAGGGAGAGCTCGGAGATGAGATGGCCCGTGCGCTCGATCTCCTGGCCGTAGTCCGTCACCTCGTCGAGTACGATCAGGATGTCGACATCGGATTCGGGAGTCGCCTCGCCACGGGTGAAGGAGCCGAACAGATAAACGCCCGAGAGACGCTCCCCATAGAGATGCTCGAGCCCGCCGCGGAGCTTGATGAGCAGCTCTTCGATCCTGGTCTCCGGCATTGGTTCCTCCCGCAGGGTGCCCTTGGACGGTCCCGTGGACCTGAGCATCTACTCTGAGAGCCTACTCCGACCCTGGTCTGCAGGGCTAGAGCGCGAGGCAACAGCGGAGCGGTCAACACTGCGACCCGGGAGCAGGCCGATTGGTGGCCAGGACCCTGAAAAGCGCCGGCTGACGGAGATCTCCGGCATGGTGGCCGACGACCACACGGTCGTCGTCTCTACGGTCACCAGCTACAACCAGAAGGTGTTGCTGGGCAAGCTCCGGACAATCCCGAGGAAAACGCCTGACACGGGTCTCGGACCGCGAGCCTGAAAATTGTACGACCGTGCCAGAAGAAGTCAGGCGCAAGTCCCGGCGTCGCCGCCTGGACCTGGGCCGCAGCGGCGGACGGCGAAGAGCTGCCGCGGGAAGTGCCCGACGTTGTAGAGGCGCCCGTACCTCAAAGGACAGGGCGCGTACCTCAAAGGACAGGCCCCCCCTTTCAAAGGACAGGGCTCCCCTTTCAAAGGACAGCGCCCGTACTTCAAAGGACACCATCCCCCTTTCAAAGGACAGGGCTCTCCCTTCAAAGGACAGAGCCCCCTTTTGAAAGGACAGCGCCCGTACTTCAAAGGACGACGCCTGCACCACTTCCCGACCGCCTTTGAATGCGCGGATGAAGGAGCGGAGCACCTGTACTCGCGGCTTGATGCCGAGCCCCAGGGCTCCGCGCTCGTGTGATTTTCCAGACGCTTTCCAAGGGGAACGCCCGAGAGGGACCTGGACAAGTCAACCGGGAGCGGACATCATTGCGCAGAACAAAAAGAAGACCGGCCGCCTGCTCGAAGGCAGAACCTGGGACGAGATGCCCACAGCCTTCGCCTGAGGCTCCGACCAGGCGATAGACTCGCCCAAGGAGGAGGACCGATGCCCAAAACTCGGGAACAGCAGGGCCGGCGCCGCAGGGAGATCCTGAGCATCCTCGACAGCGGCATCCGGATCGAGAGCCTGGACGACCTCCTGCACGAGCTCGCAGCGCGGGGGTTCCAGGTCGGCAGGTCGAGCGTCAGCCGCGACCTGCAGGAGCTGGAGATCGTGCGGACCGACGGCCGCTATCAGGCTCCGGTCGTGGTCCGGGACGACGCGGCACTGGAGAAGGCGGCCTACTTCATCCGCAAGGTGGTCCCCTCGGGACCCTACCTGACGGTGATCCAATGCGCCCCGGGAGCAGGCCGATTGGTGGCCAGGGTCCTGAAGAGCCTCGGCTGGATGGAGATCTCCGGCATGGTGGCCGACGACCACACGGTCGTCGTCTCTACGGCCAAGAACTACGACCAGAAGTTGTTTCTGGACAAGCTCAGCACGATCCCGGGGAGAACCGACACGGTCGAGCCGCAGGCTCTCGGAAAGGAGGTGGGATAACTCCCGCTCCCGTCCCACTCTCCTGCCGACGCCGGACATGAAGCCCGCGCGAAACTCGAAAGGGAGCAAACCATGGCCACTCTCGTTCTCGAATCCCTCACCTGCGTCACGACGACCGGCGACGCCGGCAACAGCGACGAGGTCTACATCAAGCTCTCGACCGAAGGACTCTCCGGCAAGCTGCCGCAGGACGAGGGCTACTGGCCGATGAGCGCCGGCCAGACCCAGGCGATCGACAGCACCTACGAGTTCACCGGCTCGTTCACGCTCACGGTGATGGAGAACGACGGCGTCGGCGACGACGAGATCGGCGGGTTCACCTTCGAGTCGGCCGAAACCGGTCCGGAATCGCCACTGGTGTTCACCGGCGAGGGCAGCGACTACGAGCTGAACTTCACCTACAGCAATCAGTGATCGGAGAGCCGGAAGGTTCGCGGCGAGGAGGCGATGTTCGTAGCCTGAGCCGGTCGTGAAGCCGGGCGGGTCGAACCCGCCCGGAGCTCTCTTCCAACCACCCGAAAATCAATCGCCTCATTTCCGGGACGGATCTCGTCCCGATTTGGCGGCGCCGTCCCGAATCCGGGAGCTTCGGCAGCTCGGGCAACAGCAGCAGCCCGGTCGTGGCGCCGAAGCCGCCGGTCCGTGCTCCTGTCATTTCAGTAGCCGCAGTATAACACCGGCGGAGAATCAGACCCGTCCGGTGAACCGGTAGTACTCGACCCCGAGGTCCTGGAAGGCGGCGTCGTTGCGCTGGCCGACTTGGTCGATCGCGAAGCCGGCCGGCTCGCCGCTCAGGCCCGGGAATGCGCGCCCCTCGTGGAGCGCCTCGTACTGCTCGAGGTCGAGGCCGACCGCGTCCTGGAGCGCCCGCCGGACTCCGATCGCGCCGGCCGCCTCCTGCCAGCCCTCGACGACCGTGGCCGGGATTGCCTCGGCCGCGTCGCCGCTGCCGTAGCCGATCAGCAGCACTCGCTTGCCGCCGAGATCGATGCCGCGCTCGCACGCCTCTTCGAGCCCGGCGGCCAGCCATGCCGGCAGCGAGGCAGAGTAGAGGTTGCCGAGCTCCCGCACCAGCTCGCCGCCGAGACCGAGCTTGTCGCGGGCGAACGCGGCATACCCGTCGGAGGCGCGGAACTGCCGGGCGACCGCGTTGGCCGCGGCGAAGGGATCGTGATCGGGCCCGTAGCGCCGGATCTCGGCGAAGAGGTCGAAGCCCGGATCGCGTGCCAGCTCGATCTGCCGCAACACCTCGGCGAGTGGCACCCCGGTCTGGACCGCGAGCTCGGCGAGCCGGCCGCGGGCCTCCTCTCCGCGGGCCATGTCCCAGACCAGCGCGGTCGCCAGCGCCGTGGCCGGCAGGTGATGATAGGGCCGGTGCAGGAATACGGCCGCGAGCGAGTCCCAGAACGCAGGCCCGGTCGCGGCGCCATCCCGCTCGAGCCTGGCGAACATGACGTCCAGGGCCGCGATGACCTCGTCGACATAGCAGAGCGTGCTGTACTTGCCGTTGAACACAGGGTAGTCGCGCGGCCGCTCGCCGGCGCCCCAGCGCCCCGCTTCGTCGAGGAAGTGGCGGGCCATGGGCTTGCGGAAGTCGAAGCCACGGTACGACGAGGCCGAGGCGGAGCAGGCGAGATCGAGACGGAGCAGGCGCGGGTCGGTTTCGAGCGCGAAGGCGACCGCGCCGGCGCCCTGGGTCGGCTCGCCGGAGCTGCCGCGCTGGTACTCGGCGATGTCGGAGGCGACGGCGATCGCGGTCCGGCCGCTGCCTTCGCAGGCGAGCCAGCGCGCGGCGGCCTTGAGCGCATACACGCCGCCGAGACAGGCCTGCTTGAATTCGGGAACTTCACAATCGCGGGCCAGCGCGGGCAGCCCGAGCGCGCGCAGGCCCTGGTCGACCATGCCCTTGACGATCACCGCGCCGGCCGAGTTGTCGGTCGCCGATTCGGTGCCGAGGCCGAGGAAGCCGACCGCGCGCGGATCGACGCGGTTGTCGACGATCAGCCGCAGCGCCGCGCTCGCCGCCATCGTGTAGGTGTTCTCGTCCGGCCCGCAGACGCGGAAGCCGCGGCCGACGACCGCGGCGACCTTGGACCAGGTGTTGCCGGTCCACCCGCACCAGAGCTCGAGGTCCACGCGGTGGCGGGGGACGTAGACTGCGATGGCGCTGATGCCGGGCTGCGCTGCCATGGGGGCTCCTCCAAGGGTGGGCAATGTAATCGACCCCGGTCCCCGCTGGCAAGCTCCGGGCTCTACAGCGAGCTCAGAAAGACCATGAGCAGGTCCCGCTGCTCCCTGGGCAGGCGGAGATAGCTCTGCACCACTCCCCGGGCTTCGCGGTCGTGGCGCACGATGGCCTCGTGCGGCGTCAGGGCCGTGCCGTCGTGGAGCAGCCGCGAGCGGGTGCGCAGGCCCCAGAGCGGCGCCGTGCGGACCAGGTTCCGCGTCCTCTCGCCGCCGTTCTGGACGATGCCGTCGCCCGTCCCCACGTCGTGCAGCAGGAAGTCGCCGTAGGGATGGATCACTTTTCCGCCGAGCGCCGCGGGGACCACGAACCGTCCGCCGTTGAACGCCGTGCCGGCCGGCGCCGTGGTGATCGCCGGCGTGTGGCAGTGCTGGCAGCCGAGCTGTTGGAAGACCTGCTCGCCGGCCTGCGCTTCGAAAGTCCCGGCGCGGCCGGAGTCCCGGGCGGGCGCCAGGGTGGAGCGCATGAAGCGGGCGAAGATCTCGACGTCAGGGCCGAACGGCTCGGCGGCCGTGGGCGCCTCCTCGGGATCGTCGACCAGGTCCCACGCGTCCACGGAGGCGCCGTTCGAGCTGTTCTCGGCGGGCTGGAGCGGGCTCGTGATCCCCATCTCGTTCAAGTAGGCGTCGGCGGCGAAGGAAAGGAGGCTCGCGTGCTGGTCCTTCCACCCGAACCGCCCGATGCGCGTGGTGCCGGGCGCCTCCAGCACCGGGACCTGGAGGATCGTGCCCTTCATGCCGAGGGGCTGGCGCGCCTGGATGTCGTTGAAGGCGCTGTCGGGGATCGCCTCCACGAAGCCGTCGCCGAGGATGCTCAGCGACGTGCGGAAGGCACGGACGTTGTCCATGGGATGGGCGCGCTCCTGGATGGCGGGATCGAGCGCCCGGTCCTGGATCAGGGAGCCTCCGGCATGGTCGGTGAAGCGGCGGCCGTCGGAGCGGCCGGCGCGGAGCACCGTGACCTGGCTGTTGCCGCCGGTCACCGGGTTCTCGTGGCACTCGGCGCAGGCCTGGGCGTTGTACACGGGACCGAGGCCGTCCTCGGCGAATTCACGCTCCTCGAAGACCGCGCGGTCGGCGTCGAACTGCGACTGCGAGACCATGCCGTTGGTCAGGTCGTCGAAGCCCGTGGGCGCCTCGACAGCGGTGATCGCGGCGGTCGCAGCGCCCACCGGGACGGCGAGAAGAAGCAACACGACTCCCCTGGAAGACAGACGTCTCCTCTTCATGCTCAGGTCTCCTTGTCGAAGTGAACTGCGAACCTGAGCCTTGAAACCTCGAGGCGGGGATTTCCTGCGGGTGGGCGAGCTTATCCCAGGCGGAAGTACCGCGGCGAAGAGCCGACCTCGACCTCCGTGCCGTCCGGCAGCATGACCCTGGCCGGTCCCGCGGTGCTCCAGCCCACGGCCACCTGCCCGCCGTCCGGACGGCGGAGGAGCCAGAGGCGGGCGGGGGACGGGACGGGCAGGATGGATTCCAGGCGGCTCCCCTCCACCTCCCGGATCAGCTCGCGGAAGGCGTCGAAAGCCGGACGGCGCCGGAGGCCCATGGGATCGACCAGGCCGTAGCCCTTGGCGATCATCTGCCACCAGAAGACGCGCTCGACCGCGCCGGTGCCGAGCGCCAGGAGGTAGTAGCGGACGAGATAGTCGGCCTGCTCCAGCTCGCCCACGGAGACGGCCTGGCCGGCGGGTGAGTGGGGGCCTTCCCGCAAAGGCCAGTTCACCTCGGTGATCCAGAGGCGGCCGGTGGAGTTGCGGGCGGTGTCGGCGATCGCCTTGAGGAGGAGCACCTTGCCCTCGGTGTCGAAGCCGGCCTGCGGATTTTCGGGCGCGCCCCGGCGGTCCACGTAGAGCAGGGCTGAGACCGCGTCAAAGCGGAGGCCCGGACGTTTCAGGTTGAGCACCGCCGCGGTGACGTGATGCTCGAAGTCGATCACCGCCGGACCCAGGATCTCCGCTCCCTGGAGGACCTCGGACGCCTCCTGCACGAGGCGGACGTACTCGTTCAGGTTCCAGATTCCCCACTTGCTGCGATTGATCGCCTGCCCCACCTGGAAGCGCTTGCCGTAGGGGGAGAAGCGCGGCCCGATCTCCTCGAGGGCCCGGCGCCAGCGCGCGGGGTCCTTGACCAGCTCGCGGTTCTGCGGGAGGGCGAAGGTCAGCTCCAGCCCGCGGCCGTGAAGCTCCCGCGCCAGCTCCTCCTCGGCGTCGTGGTCCTCCTCCCAGGGATGGAGACGGAGGAGGACGTGCTTCGCCCCGAGGTCGTCCACGAGACCGAGCAGCGCTCCTGGGTCCTCGGGCCAGGGGCGGAGGGCGATGCCGAAGCCGTGAAACACCGCGGGCTCGCGCCGGAGCTTCAGCTCGCGGTAGCGGGAGCGGATGCGCGGCAGCGCCGCGGCAATGACCGCGGCCTCTTCCAGGTGCAAGCGGGCGTCGGCCAGGCGGACCCTCATCTTGTCGAGGCGGCTCGCGTGCTGGTGCGGCTGGTCGGAGAGATGGTCCCAGACCACCCGGTCGCGGACGGCGGCGTCCGCCGGGGCCTCGGGGATGTGCGCGTGCGCCGTGCGGGGCAGGAAGAGCTCCTTGATGCGGCGAGTGCCTCCGCGGACCTTGTTCTTCGTCTGATTTTTCAGAAGGAAGCTGCGGTGGTAGAGAAGGTAGAGCTTCTTGCCCGTTGCCCCGTAGCTGGAGACGAAGATCTCCTGGTGCTCGGGCCGGAGGATCGGCATGCGGGAGAGGTCCCGCATGCGCTCGGAGAGGCTCGGGACCTTCCCCGTCCGGGTGCGGTTCAGGTCCACCAGGTAGAGCGCGCCGTCGCGGATCAGGACGTTGCCGCTGGTGAAGTCGCGGAACCAGAAGCCCGAATCGTGGAGCTTGCGCGCGGTCTTCCCCAGCTCTTCGAGGAACCAGCGCAGATCCACGTCCGGAAACGGGGTCCCCGCGTTGGCTGCCCGGAGGAGGTAGCGGGCCTCGATCGCGCCGTCGAGGAAGCGGCAGACGTAGAGGGCGGGACCGGTTTCATCCATGGACTCGATCCGCATCACCGGCTCGGGCGTGAGGATGCCGGCCGCGAGCAGAGCCTGCGCGACCCGCCAGCTCCGCTCGGCCTTGCTCCCCTTGAAGCGGCGGTCGAGCCGGGGACGCAGGCGGTCGTGACGGAACTGCTTCACCACGACCTCCATACCGTCCATACGGCTCAGATAGAGATAGTTCCGCCCCCAGTGGAGCGTCTTGAGCGCGGAGCCCGGATCGGCGAGCCGCCGGACCTCCCCTTCCAGGTCGGAGGGACGGAGGCCGGCGTTCAGCTCGCCGGTCCAGCCGGGGATGGAGAAAGGCTCGGTCTTCACACCTCGACCACGTCGAAGCGCTCGTGGTGCATCTCGGGATCGCTCTGGAGGAGGATGTGGACGCCGAGGGACCGCTCCACCTCGGTGAGGATGGCGCGCTCCTCCTGCTGCAGGGCGCGGGCGATCTCGGGGTTGACCCGCAGCAGAAGCTCGGACTGGCCGATCCGGCTGCGCTGGTGGAGCAGCTCCTTGCGCAGGTTGAGGCAGATCGTCGCGACCGATTTGATCCGGCCGCGGCCGCCACAGTACGGGCACGGCTGGGTGAGCAGCCGCTCCAGGTTGGCGCGGCTGCGCTTGCGGGTGACCTCCACCAGGCCGAACTCGGAGATGTTGAGGACCTTGGTCTTCGCCCGGTCCTTGCGCAGCTCGCCTTCGAGCGCCGAGAACACCTGCTCGCGGTGCTCCTGCTCGGTCATGTCGATCAGGTCGATGACGATGATGCCGCCGAGGTCGCGCAGCCGGATCTGGCGCACGATCTCCTGCACGGCCTCCAGGTTCGTCTGGAGCACCGTGTCCTCCAGGTTGCTCTGCCCCACGAAGCGGCCGGTGTTGACGTCGATCGCCACCAGCGCCTCGGTCGGATTGATCACGATGTAGCCGCCCGACTTGAGCCAGACCTTGCTCTTGAGCGCCGCTTCGATCTGCTCCTCGATGCCGAACTGCTCGAAGAGCGTCGCCTCCTGGCGGAAGAGCTTCACCTTGCCCACCAGGCCGGGCTGGACCTGATCCAGGAACTCGACGATGCGCTCGTAGGTCTCCTCGCCGTCCACCCAGAGCACCGAGTAGTCCGAGCGCAGGAGGTCGCGCACCACCCGCAGCGCGAGGTCGAGGTCCTGGTGCAGCAGCGTCGGCGCCGACACCTTGCCGGCGCGCTGGCGGATCTTCTCCCAGAGCTTCGAGAGGTAGCCGAGATCGCTCTCGAACTCCTCGCTGCCCTTGTTCTCGCCCACGGTGCGGACGATCAGGCCGCCATTCCCGCCGATACCGTTGGCGACCGGGAGCTGGCCGATCAGCCCGAGCAGGCGCTCGCGCTCGGCGTCGTCCTCGATCCGCCGCGAGACGCCGAAGTGCTTCACGGTCGGCAGCAGCACGAGATACCGGCCGGGCAGGGTCACGTGCGTGCTGATCCGCGCCCCCTTGCTCGGCAGCGGGTCCTTGACCACCTGGACGATGATCTCCTGCCCGGCCTTGAGCAGCTCGTCGATCGAGGGCGCGCCGTGATGGGCCGGTGGCTCGTCCGGGCGCGCCTCCTCGATCTCCAGCTCGTCCATGGACTCGACGTCCGAGGCCACGTCGCTGACGTAGAGGAACGCATCGCGCTCCAGCCCCACGTCCACGAACGCGGCCTGCATGCCGGGCAGCACCCGGGTCACCCGCCCCTTGTAGACGTTGCCGACGAGCCCGCGGTGGCGGAGGCGCTCGACGAAGATCTCGGTGAGCCGGTCGTCCTCGAGCACCGCGATCCGCGTCTGGTGCGGATCGCTCTCGATGAGCATCTTGCTGGTCAAGCCGCTCTCCCTCGCTTCACCGGTTCACGTACCGCCGCAGATCCACCCCGAGCATGATTCCGGTCGAGAGGAAGTTCACCATGGTGAAGGAGCCGCCGTAGGACAGGAACGGGATGGGAATGCCGGTGATCGGCACGTAGCCGACCACCATGGCGCTGTTGTAGAGGATGTGGAAACATTGGACGGACAGGAGCCCCGTGACGAGCAGGATCCCGGCCCGGTCCCGGGCGCGGATCGCAATCCGCGCGGCGCTGGTGATGTAGAGGGCATAGAGCCCGAGCACCCCCAGCACGCCGAGAAAGCCCCACTCCTCGGCGAGCACGGCGAGGATGAAGTCGGTGTGGCGCGCCGGCAGGTAGTGGAGCTGGCTCTGCGTGCCCTGCAGGTAGCCCTTGCCCACGAGCTTGCCCGAGCCCACCGCGATCTTGCTCTGCCGCACCTGGTAGCCGGCGCCGAGCGGATCGGTCTCCGGCTGGAGGAAGGTGAGCACGCGCTGCCGCTGGTAGCCCTTCATGCCGAAGGTCCAGACGCCGGCGCCGAGCACGACGACCAGGATTGCGGCCGTGAGGAGCAGTCGCGGGCGGATGCCGGCCACCAGCAGCATGCCGGCGATCAGCGGAGCGAACATGGCCGCGCCGCCCATGTCCGGCTCGATGGCCACCAGGACCATGGGGAGCGCCACGATCGCCACCGCCATGAAGATCTGCGGCAGGTCGAGCACGCGCCGGTTGAGGCCCGCGAGATAGCGGGCCACGAGCAGGCATGTCGCGAGCTTGGCGAACTCCGACGGCTGGAACTGGAACGGCCCGATTTGGAGCCAGTTCGCGGCGCCGCCGCGCTCGACGCCGGCGAAGAGCACGAGCACGAGCGAAGCCAGGCCGAGCACGTAGAGCACCAGCGACAGGTCGAGGAGCACGTGGTAGTCGATGCTCACCACGATCAGCAGGAGGACGAAGCCGAGGCCCACCCAGAGCGCCTGCCGCGGCAGGTAGTCGACCGGCATCTCGGCGCTCGCGCTGTGCACGGTGAGCAGGCCGATGGCGGACAGGAGCAGAGCGGACAGGGTCAGGCCCAGGTCCACCGAGGAGAGCAGCCGAAAATGCGGCTTCTCCTCAGCGATCGGCAGGATGCTGGAGATCGACCTTGAAGTACTTTGCATGGAGAGCCTGCGCGATGGGTGCCGCCGACCTGGAGCCGGAGCCGCCGTGCTCGGCGAAGACGGAGATGACGATCTCCGGGTTCTGGGCCGGAGCGAACGAGGTGAACCAGGCGTGGTCCCGGAACTTGAACGGGAGGGCCTTGGCGTCGAGGCGGGACGATTGCCCGATGACCTGCACGGTGCCGGTCTTGCCGGCCATTTCGGCGCCGGGCACCCGGGCGGAGTTGTAGGCCGTGCCGCCGGGCTCGTTGACCACGGCCCAGAGCCCTTCGTGCACGATGCGGATGGCGTTCTCGTCGAGCGCCACGCGCTCCGGCTCCGGCATCTCGGCGTCCTTGATCAGGTGCGGGATCACCTTGTACCCGCCGTTGGCCACGATGGCGGTCATCTCGGCCATCTGGAGCGGCGTCATCAGCACCGGCCCCTGGCCGATCGACACCGAGATGGTCTCGCCGGGGTACCACTTCATGCCGCGCACCTTGAGCGCCCACTCCGGATCGGGCACGAGCCCCCTCTTCTCCCCCTCGATGTCGATGCCGGTCAGCGATCCTAGCCCCAGGAGGCGCGAGAACTGGGCGATGCGCTCGATGCCCATGCGCTGGCCGAGGCTGTAGAAGTAGACATCGCAGGAGTTCTTGAGCGCGCCGCGCGCGTTGAGGGTGCCGTGCCCGCCCTTCCTCCAGCAGCGGAAGTAGCGGCCGTAGAAGCTGGCGCCGCCGCCGCAGGAGGTGGAGGTGTGCTCGTTGACCAGCCCCTCGGTCAGCCCGGCCGTGGCCATGACGATCTTGAACGTCGAGCCCGGCGAGTAGGTGTTCTGGATCGCCCGGTTCTGGAGCGGATGGTTGGGGTCCTCGATCAGGGCCTCCCAGTCCTTCTTCTGCAACCGGCGCGCGAACAGGTTCGGGTTGAACGACGGCGACGAGACCAGGGCGAGCACCTCGCCGTTGCGCGGGTCCATGGCCACGATCGAGCCGACCTTCTCCGGGCCGGTGAGCCAGCGCGCCGCCTCCTGCTGCAGATCGAGATCGATGGTCAGCTTCAGGTTCCTGCCCGGCACCGCCTCCCGCCGCCCGTAGTCGTCCAGGAGCCGGCCGCGGCTGTCCACAACCACGGCCCGCTCGCCGTCCTTGCCGCGCAGGATGCGGTCGTAGGTCTGCTCGATGCCCTTCTTGCCGACCAGGTCGCCCGGCTCGTAAAGGCCGTCCGACGCCGCGATCTCCTTCTCGGTGGCCTCACCCAGGTAGCCGAGCAGATGGGCGGTCTGCTCGCGGTGGCGGTAGAGCCGCAGGTGCTGGACCTCGACCTCGAACTCGGGGAACTCCAGTCCCGCCACGCCGATCCGCGACACCTGCGAGAGCGACAGGTTCTCGGCCAGGAGCACCGGCTTGAAGTCGGGGATGGCGGCGTAGCCTTCCACCAGCGCCTGCAGCTCGGGGAGCGGCCGGCCCAGCACTCCGGCCGCGAACGCCAGCGCGCCCGGCAGGTTCTGGCTGCGGCTGCGGTCCACCATCAGGTTGTAGCTCGGGATGTTCTCGACCAGCAGCCGGCCCTTGCGGTCATAGATCAGGCCGCGGGGTGCCAGGATCGGCAGCTTGCGCAGGCGGTTGTTCTCGGCCAGCTCGCGGTAGTGGTCCCCCTGGACGAGCTGCACGAACCAGAAGCCGACCGCGATGAGCACGAGCAGGCCGGTCACCAGCCGGCTCAGGAGCTTGAGGCGGAAGACCAGATCGTCACGGTGCTCGCGGACCACTTGCATCGTCGTTTCCCTTCGTCATCCCATCCGCAACCGGCTCATCCGGTTGCGGCGGCGGGAGTCGGCGCCCTGCCGCCACTGGCTGCCGGCCATGTAGAGGATCATGCCGAGCACCCCGCACAGCCCGGCCTTGAGCGCCACCCCGAAAGGCGTGGGGAGCTGCGGATCGGGCAGCAGCATGACCATCAGGCCGACCACGATCGCCTCCTGCAGCGCGGCGGCGAAGCTCACCACCGCCAGCACCCCGGTGGCGCGCTGGATGACCAGCCGCTGTGCCAGCCGGGCCGTGCTGTAACCTACGATGGTATCAGCGAAACCGAACAGTCCGAAGGGGTTGTTGGTCAGCGTGTCGTGCACCAGGCCGACCAGCATGCCGGCGAACAGGCTGGCCAGGGAATTCCCGCCCAGCCCGTAGAGCACGACCACCACGAGGAAGACGTCCATCGGCCGCGCCAGCTCCGGCCAGAGCTGCATGAGGACGAGATGGAGCAGCACGGCGGCGGCGAGGCCGGCCAGCAGCTTAAGGGCGGACACCGGGCACGGCCTCCTTCACGTCGGGCGGGAGCGGCGAATGGTCGAGCAGGTAGACCTGGTCCAGGGCCCCGAGGTCGACGGCGGTGGCGACATGGATGCGGTGGAAGAGCTGGCCGCCGCTCTCGACCTGGACCACGGTCCCGATCGGGATGCCGCGCGGGTAGACGCCGTCGATGCCCGCGGTCAGCACGCGGTCGCCGGGCTTCACGTCGGCCTGGCGCGGCACGTAGTCGAGGTCGAGCCCGCCCTGGCCCTGGCCGCTGCCGCGCACCACACCCTGGCGCCGGGTGCGGAGGATCATGGCGCCGACGCTCGCGGCGCGGTCGGTGATGAGCTGGACCTTGGCATAGGGGCCGGCCACCGTGACCACCCGGCCCACCAGCCCCGAGGACGAGAGCACCGGCTGGTTCATCCGCGCCGGCGTATCCCCGGTGTAGATCACCAGGGTGCGCAGCCAGGAGGCGTGGTCCACGTAGACCACGTCCACGGCGCGGATGCCGCCCACGGGAGGGGTGGTGTACTCGACCGCGGCGCCGAGGCGGCGCATGTCGTTCTCCAGGTCGGAGAGCTGGAGGAGCCGCAGGCGCAGCTCCTCGTTCTCGCGGCGCAGGTGGGCGTTCTCGTCCTGGAGGGTGTGGCGCAGGCGCATGCCCTCGCGCAGCTCGCCCAGGCTGGTGGGGACCGAGGTGACCGCCCGGGCGGCGGGGCCGAGCACGCGCAGGCCGACCGACTCCAGCCACGTGTCGCCCGACCGGGCGCCCCGGACGGCGAGGTACACGAGCTGGGCGACCAGCACGACGATCAGCACCCAGCCGGTGCGGCGCTCGTCCACCGTCGCCTCGAGGACTAGCGGATCGAGACCTTGCGCAGGAGGTCGATGTCCGAGAGGACCCGGCCCGTGCCGAGCACGACGGAAGCCAGGGGGTCCTCGGCGAGCACGACCGGCAGGCCGGTCTCGTCGCGGAGACGCTGGTCCAGGTTGCGCAGCAGGGCGCCGCCGCCGGAGAGCACGATGCCCTTGTCCATGATGTCGGCGGAGAGCTCGGGCGGCGTGCGCTCGAGCGCCATGCGCACGGCCTCGACGATCGTGGCCACGGTTTCGGCGAGGGCCTCGCGGATCTCCTCGTCGGTGATGGTCAGGGTCTTGGGCACGCCCTCGACGAGGTCGCGGCCCTTGATCTCCATCTTGAGCTCCTCCTTCAAGGGATAGGCGGAGCCCAGGTCGATCTTGATCTGCTCGGCGGTGCGCTCGCCGATGAGGAGGTTGTACTTGCGCTTCAGGTACTGGATGATCGCCACGTCCATCTCGTTGCCGGCGATGCGCACCGAGCGGCTGTAGACCGTGCCGGCGAGCGAGATCACCGCCACGTCCGTGGTGCCGCCGCCGATGTCCACGATCATGTTGCCCGACGGCTCGGTGATCGGCAGGCCGGCGCCGATCGCGGCCATCATGGCCTGCTCGACCAGGAAGACCTCGGAGGCGCCGGCGCGCATGGCCGAGTCGCGCACCGCGCGCTTCTCCACCTGCGTGATCTCCGACGGCACGCCGATGACGATCCGCGGATGGACGTACATCTTCCGTCCATGGGCCTTCTTGATGAAGTACTCGAGCATCCGTTCCGTCACCTCGAAGTCGGCGATGACGCCGTCCTTCATCGGGCGGATCGACTCGATGTTGCCCGGCGTGCGGCCGAGCATCTCCTTGGCTTCGCTGCCGACCGCTTCGATGCGGTTGGTGAGCTTGTTGATGACGACGACGGAGGGCTCGCGCACGACGATGCCCTGGCCGGTGGCGAACACCAGGGTATTGGCGGTGCCGAGGTCGATGGCGAGGTCCTTCGAAAAGTATCTGAGGAGCGAGGCGAGGGGCATCTGGACTTGGAATCCTTTTGACTTGACGGGCCGGCGGCGCAGAGCGCCCGCCGGCGGGTTACGGCTCGTTACGGCAAACGGCTACGGCATTCTACGGGTTTTCTACGGGTTTTCGACGAAGACGCGATGCCGGCGGGACGATTGGTTCCCCCAGCTGTCGCGCGCCCGGATCTCGATGAAGCTCCAGCCCTCCTTCTCGAGCTGGACCGTCTTGGTGAAGGACCCGTCGGCGGCGACCTTGACCTGCTCTCCGTTGATCTCGACCTGGGCTCCGGGCTCGCTGGTCCCGGCGACGATGAAGATACTACCGTAGGATTTCACGTCGTCGAGGTCAAGCGCCGGCGGCGTCTCGTCCTTTTCGCCCAGGCCGGAGCGGGAGGAGCCGACCCGGAACTTCCACGTCTGGCTCCACGGGCCCTGCACGCCGCCCCTGTCGAACGCCGCCACCCGCCACTGGAAGGTGCCCTCGCCGCGCAGGCCCAGGGTCGCCTTGGGGGCCGTGCGGTTCTTGACGTCGATGATGTTGTCGACGAAGAGGTGGGTGCGGGAGACCTGCAGAGCGTACCGGGCGGCCCCCTGCACGGGGTCCCAGGTGAGGGCGACCTGCGGCACGCGGTCGAGGTCCAGGGCGACGTTGTCCGGGGGCGTGACCAGCACGGGCCGGCTCGGCAGCGGAGCGGCCTGGGAGAGCAGGTCGCCGGTCTGGACCACCTGCTCCTGCGCCTTGACCTCGCGCTTGAGACCCCCCTTCGCGGTCAGCTCGATGCCGCCGCTGTAGGCGCCGAAGCGCCCCTGGTTGGACTTCGGATCGACGCTCACGAACGCATCGGAGTCCTGCTGCACGCGCGCGGTCGCGTTCGGCGTCTTGATGTTGCTCGTCCCCTGGCGGGTGCTCAGGTCCACCCAGCCGAACTCCATCTGGATCGCCTGCTCCTCGCGGCCCTCCGCGGAGCGCGACGAGGAGACGATGAACTGGGTGTTCGGCCGCACCGTGTAGAGCGTGCCGTCGACGAACATGATGTCGGCCGAGCCGTTCTCCGAGGTGCGGACGTAGTCGCCGTTCTGGAGCGGCACGCGGGTGCGCGCCTCCTTCCACTCGCCGCCGTCGCCGCGGCGGTACTCCACGTCCCCCTGGATCGACATGAACTGAGCCTGGCCGACGGTGTCGGACAGGTGCAGGGCATCGAGGATCGACAGCAGCACGTTGCGGCTGCGCCGGGCGTTTTCGAGCGCGCCCTGGTAGTCCTGGTTGGAGTACTGGTTGCGCGCTTCCTGGAAGCCCTGCCAGGCGTCGTCGAGCTCGCCGCGGAAGTCGGCCGCCGCGCGGGGCTCGTCCTGGAGGCGCTGCAGCAGCCGCTGGGTCTCGTCCAGGACCTCGCCGGACTCGCGCTCCAGGGCGCGGCTCTCCCAGGCCCGGTAGAGGATGAAGCTGACCGCGAGCACCGCGATCATCGTCAGGATGATGAGGAACGCCCGCAGCGTCTCTTCCGAGACGCTGTACCAATCCCGCTTCCGGCGTTTGGCCTTCTGGGCGATCAACGCGCTAACGACCTCTCATGTAGGAAGGCGAATATATCACAGGGGCAGACACGGACACACGGACGAGCACGGACAAACACGGACTTACACGGACCTGACGACTGCCGGACAGCTTGCCGGGAGCCGCCAGGTCCGTGGAGGTCCGTGACCGTCCGTGTCAGTCCGTGTGTCCGTGTCCCCGTGGTAAACTCCCCGGTCCCTTGCGGGAAAGGAGCTTTTCCGATGTTGAAAGTGTTCCGCGACAATCTCAAGCACCTGAAGTGGATCCTGGTCTTCGTGGTGCTTTTGTTCATCTTCTTCATCTGGGCCGACTTCGGCACCGGCATCGGCAACCGCGGTGCCGCCGGCGGCCAGGTCGCCGCCTACGTGGGCGACGGCGAGGTCACGCTGACCGAGTTCGAGCGCCACTACCGGCAGCTCGAGGGCCTGTACGGCCAGATCTACGGCGACCGCATGACGCCCGAGATGGCCAAGCAGATGGGCCTGCCCATGCAGGCGCTCAACCAGGCGGTCAGCCAGGAGATCCTCCTCGCCGAGGCCGGCCGCATGGGCCTGGAGGTCACCGACGCCGAGCTGCGCGACCGCATCCTCCAGGAGCAGACCTTCAAGGACGAGCAGGGCCGCTTCGTCGGCGAGGAGCGCTACCAGGAGCTGGTGCGCAACCGCCTCGGCTATCCCAGCCCCGCCCAGTTCGAGCAGAACCTGCGCGAGGAGCTCCTGGTCCGCAAGCTCATGGACATCATGGAGGCCAACCTCTTCGTCTCCGACAAGGAGGTCGAGGAGGCCTACCGCAAGCAGGTCGAGCGCGCCCGCATCCGCTACGTCCAGCTGCCGCGCGCCCGCTTCGCCGAGAGCGCCCGCGCCACGGACGCCGAGGTCAAGGATTACTTTGCCCGGCACACGCAGGAGTACCGCCTGCCCGAGCAGCGCGAGGCCGCCTACCTCCTGGTCGATCCGAACCAGCTCGCCGCCAAGGTCCCGGCGGATGAGAAGGCGCTGCGCGCCTACTACGCGGAGCACAAGGACACGTTCACGCAGCCGGAGCAGGTGCGCGCCCGCCACATCCTCGTCAAGCCGGAGGGGCGGACGGACGCCGAGGCGCAGAAGGTGCTGGAGGGGGTGCGCGCCCGCCTGGCCAAGGGGGAGGACTTCGGCGACCTGGCGCGGGCGATCAGCGAGGAGCCCGCGGCCAAGCAGACCGGCGGCGACCTCGGCTTCTTCGGCCGCGGCCAGATGGCCCCCGAGTTCGAGCAGGCCGCCTTCGGCGCCCAGCCCGGCTCGCTGGTCGGCCCGGTCAAGACCTCGTTCGGCTGGCACCTGATCGAAGTCATGGAGAAGCGGCCCGCCGGCACCCAGCCGTTCGAGCAGGTCCGCGCCGCGATCGCCCAGCGCCTGTCCGCGGAGCGCTCCGCCGAGATGGCCGAGGCCAGGGCGCGCGAGCTCGCCCAGAAGCTCGCCAAGGACAAGCCTGGGAGCGCCGACGCGCTCAAGGCCATGGCCAACCCGGTGGAGGGGATCGCCTTCGGCGAGACCGGCCCCTTCTCCCGGCAGGAGCCGGTGAGCGGCATCGGCTTCGCCCCGGCCTTCACCAACGCCGCCTTCATCCTGGAGAAGGGGGGCGTGTCCGAGGCCGTCCAGACCCCCCGCGGCTGGGCGGTGCTCTACCTGAAGGACGTCAAGGCGCCGCGCGTGCCCGAGCTCAAGGACGTCGAGCCGCGCGTGCGCGCCGCGGTCGACCGCCAGAAGCAGCAGGACCAGGCCGTGCAGCAGCTCCGCCAGGCCAAGGCGGGCGGGACGCTCGACCAGGTCGCGGCCGGTCTGGGTCTGGAGGTCAAGGAGAGCTCCGAGTTCGGCCTCGACGGCCAGATCGCCGGCATCGGCCAGAATCCCGAGCTCGCCAAGGCCGCCATGGCGCTCGACCCCGGCCAGCTCGGCGGCCCGGTGAGCGACGCCCAGGGCGCCGTGCTCTTCGAGGTCAAGGAGCGCAAGAGCTGGGATCCCATCCAGTTCGCCGCCGCCCGCGAGCAGACGCGCGAGCAGGTCCGCCGCGAGAAGCTCAACGCGCTGGAGGCCGCCCTGCTGGAGAAGCGCCGCCGCGAGCTGGACGTGCGCTTCGATCCGGCGGTGCTGGAGGAGTTCGGCATCACCGCGCCGGCGAACCCGGCCGGCTGATGATCGGCTACCTGCAGGGGAGCCTCCTCAAGGCCACGCCGGAGCGCCTGCTCCTCGACGTGCAGGGGGTGGGCTACGAGGTGCACGTCCCGCTCTCGACCTGGTACGAGATCGAGAAGCGGGGCGGCACCGGCGCCGGCGGCACCAGGATCGCCCTCTACATCCACACCCAGGTCCGCGAGGATGAGATCGCGCTCTTCGGCTTCTGGACCGAGCGCGAGAAGGCGCTGTTCGAAAAGCTGATCGCGGTGGGCGGCATCGGTCCGCGGCTGGCGCGGGTGATCCTCTCGGGCATGGCGCCGGACGACCTGCTCGGCGCCATCGCCTCGGCCGACATCGGCCGGCTGAGCACGATCCCCGGCATCGGCAAGAAGACCGCCGAGCGCATGGTGCTGGAGCTCAAGGACAAGATGCGCGAGCTGGCCGCCGAGCTGCCGGAGACGGCCGCGGCGCCGCCGGCCGATCAGGACGTGGTCTCCGCCCTGGTCAACCTCGGCTACAAGGCCGCCCAGGCCGAGCGCGCCGTGGCCGAAGCCCGGCGCGAGAAGCCCGACGCCGCCTTCCACGACCTGCTGCGCGCGAGCCTCCACCGCATGTCGCGGGCTTAGAAGACCGAAAGGACCAAAAGGACGTAAACGACGTAAAGGACAGAAAGGACGGGCACGGCTTCAATCCGGGTCCTTTGTGTCCTTTACGTCCTTTTGGTCCTTGTCCTTTGTCCTTTCCTCAAGGCGCGAAGTACCCGACCACGTCGATCAGCACGTGCACGATGCTGCCGGTGCTCTGCATCATCGGCAGGACCGCCAGGGTGGCCGCGCCGTCCGTCGAGAGCGGCAGGATCGCGTTGTTCGCCCGCACCGCGCCGGTCATGAAGCTGACCGTATTGGTCGGGGGGGCCGGGTAGTTGCCCGGGAAGAACACCAAGTTCCCCGGGCTCGAGCCGCTGACCGCGGTGACGTTCACCGCCAGCGCCCGGGCCCCGGCCGGGATGCCGCAGGACCCGGCCGCGCTCACCAGCCGGGTCACCCCGGACACCAGAGGCGAGCCGGCGCGGGTGTCGAGAAGGCGACAGGGCGTGACGGTGAAGTAGTCCGTATCCAGGGCCGGGACGAGGGTGAGCACCGCGGGCAGCGAATCCGCCTGTCCCGCGCCGTTCGTGATCCGCAGCAGCACCGTGTACAGGCCCGGCGCCAGCCCCGCGGTATCCAGCCAGGCCTGGGCGCCGGAGACCTCGCGCACCAGGGCCGTTCCCAGGAACACCCGCCAGGTGTAGACGAGCGGCGGCATCCCCTTGCCGCTGCCGGAGAGCGGCACGAGCTGGCCGACCTCCGCCGTGGCCACGCCCAGGACCGCGGAGACGACCGCGGGCACCGGATCGAGCACCGTCACCGTCCTGGTGACCGTGGCGCACCCGGCCCAGCTGCAGGCCTTGAGCGTCACCTGGTGGGTGCCCGGGGTGGAGAAGGTGTGGACCGGGTTCTGCTGCGTCGACAGGGTTTGCGCCATCGCAGCCGTCGTCAACAGCAGCGCTCCGCCCCAGACGGCTGCGGCTCGTCGCATGGGTTCCCTCTTAAATTGACATTAAGCTATCTTTTTCCGGCGGCCGGGTCAAGCGGAGGAGCGGAAGGCTACAATGCAGGCATGACGGAAGACCGGATCCTCTCGGGCGTCCCTGACCCCGAGGACCTGGGCGTCGAGCCCTCGCTGCGCCCCTCGCGGCTGGAGGAGTACGTCGGCCAGAGCCGCATCATCGACAACCTCAAGGTCTTCATCCGCGCGGCGCGGGAGCGGCGGGAGAGCCTGGACCATGTCCTCCTCTTCGGCCCGCCCGGCCTGGGCAAGACCACGCTCGCCCACATCATCGCCAACGAGATGGGCGCGCCCCTGCGCATCACCTCCGGCCCCGTGCTCGAACGGGCTGGCGACCTGGCGGCCATCGTCACCAACCTCGACGCCGGCGAGGTGCTGTTCATCGACGAGATCCACCGCCTCGGTCCCACGGTCGAGGAGATCCTCTACCCGGCCCTGGAGGACTTCCGGCTCGACCTCGTCATCGGACAGGGTCCGGCGGCGCGCACGGTCAAGATCGACCTGCCGCGCTTCACCCTGGTCGGCGCCACCACCCGCGCCGGCCTGCTCTCCGCCCCGCTGCGCGCCCGCTTCGGGATCGTCCACCGCCTCGACTTCTACAAGGCCGAGGAGCTGACCACGATCGTGGAGCGCTCGGCGCGGCTGCTCGCCATCCCGATCGAGCCCGAGGGCGCGGCCGAGATCGCCCGCCGCAGCCGGGGGACTCCGCGCGTCGCGAACCGGCTGCTGCGCCGGGTGCGCGACTTCGCCCAGGTGGAGCGCGCCAGGAAGATCGACCTGCGGATCGCCCAGAAGGCGCTCGCGCTCCTCGAAGTGGACGAGCTCGGCTTCGAGGATCTGGACAGGAAGATCCTCGGCACCCTGATCGAGCAGTACGCCGGCGGACCGGCCGGGCTCAAGGCGCTCGCCGCCGCCGTCGGCGAGGACACCGGCACGATCGAGGACCTCTACGAGCCCTACCTGATCCAGGAGGGCTTCCTCCAGCGCACCCCGCGCGGCCGCGTCGCCACCCACCGCGCCTACCGCCACCTCGGCTACCCGCCGCGCCCCGGCACCACCGGCTCCCTGTTCTGAACGTGCGCGCCGCCGCCCTGATCTACAACCCGACGGCGGGCCGCCGGCGCCACGCGCAGCTCCTCGAATCGGTGCTCTCCGCCCTGCGGGACGGCGGCTTCGAGGTCGAGCCGGTCCCCACCCAGGCACCCGGCGATGCCACCCGGCTCGCCCGCGACCGGGCCGGAAGGATGGAGGTGGTCTTCGCGTTCGGAGGGGATGGCACGGTCCGGGAGGCGGCGGCCGGGCTGCTGGGGACGAAGACGGCCCTGGGAATCGTGCCCGGGGGCACCGTCAACGTCCTCTCGATGTCCCTCGGCCTGCCGCGCGACCCGCTGACCGCAGCCCGCCTGGCCGGACGGCTGGAGGTCCAGAAGCTGGACGTGGGGCTGATCGGCGGGATGCCCTTCCTGATGATGGTCTCGGCCGGTCTCGATTCGAGCGTGATGGCCGCGCTCGACACCCGGCTCAAGTGGCGGATCGGCAAGGGCGCCTACCTTCTGGCGGGGCTCCGGGAGTGGTGGCGCTATCCGTATCACCGTTTCGAAGTCATCGCGGATGGCGCCGGCGGGGTTCCCCTGGAAGCCTCCTTCGTGGCGGTCTCCAACATTCCTTATTATGGGGGTGCCTACGCTCTCGCCCCGGGGGCCCATCCGCACGACGGGAAGCTCGACCTGGTGCTGTTCCGGGGGCACGGGCGCCTCGCGACCCTCGGTTTCGCAATCGACCTGCTGCGCGGTGTCCACCTGAGGCGGAGCGACGTGACCGTCCGCCACGTGCGGGAGGTCGAGCTCCGCTCCCCGGCGGGGGCGATCGCGCAGATCGATGGCGACGTCTGCGAAGAGCGGCTCCCCTTCACCGTCCGGATCGCGCCGGACCCGCTCCTCGTGCTCTCGCCGGAGATCCCTCCTACCTGAAAGGGTGTTGGCTTGGGCTCCGCTGCTCGGGTATGGATGTGCCGGCGACCTCCGCGATGGGTGCCGGTACCAGCTTTTCGGGATGCTGCTTCTGCAGCTCCATCAGATGGGCTACCAAGCGATAGGGATCGTGCCCGAACTGTTCGGAAAGCCGGTGGCGGACCTCCCGGATGGCGGCGATTTCAGCTTCACCCTGATCGATCGAAGTGTCGGATTCGTTGCTCATGGCGTTTCACCCAGCAGCTCCAAAGGTGTCGACAGCACCGGCACATACAGACCGAGCAGGCTGTTCACCCGGCGAATGTGTCCGTACTTGTTGGCATTCGCCAAATGCTGGCAATTCCATGTTACCAGAAACTCGCACTTGTGATAGGAGGCCAGGGCCAGGTGAAGAGCGTCGAAAGAAGGATCGGCCGGCATGAGCCGGTGCTGAACGTACGCCTCGACGATCTCCGCAACAGCCGAGGTGATTTCGAGAAGAGGAAGGCTCTGGGCAAGCTCGAGGGCGGCCTCGCGGCTCGGATACTGTCCATTCCGCAGCTCAAGGAGGACCGCTTCGCTCGTCACCAACTCGTAGCGCTCGCCCGCTCCCGCCCACCAGCGCCGGGTCCAGGCGCGGCGGGCCAGCGCTTCCGCTCCTGAACGAGTCGTGTGGTAAAAGCTCGGTATCGTCGTCTCGACATAGACCTGGGCTCTCGACATGCCTCGAAGATAACCTACGGAAACCCCCATATGAAACAGAGACCTCTGGACCCGATCTTCTCCCCGGCTTCGATCGCCGTGGTGGGCGCATCCCGCCGCCGCGAGTCGCTGGGTTTCAGCCTGCTGCACAACCTCGTCGGCAACGAGTTCACCGGCGCCATCTACCCGGTCAACCCCGAAGCGAAAGCGCTCCACTCGCTCAAGTGCTATCCCACCCTCCAGGCCATTCCCGACCCGATCGACCTCGCCGTCATCCTCGTCCCCCGCCAGCTCGTGCAAGGGATGGTCGAGCAGTGCGTGGCCAAAGGGGTGAAAGGGCTGATCGTCATCTCCGCGGGCTTCTCCGAGATCGGCGAGGAGGGGGCCGAGCGCGAGCGCAAGCTGCGCGAGACCGTGCGCGCCGCGGGCATCCGCATGATCGGCCCCAACTGCATGGGCGTGATCAACACCGCCCCCGAAATCCGCCTGGACGCCACCTTCGCGCCCACCCCGGCCCGGCCCGGAGCCATCGGCTTCGTCAGCCAGTCCGGCGCCCTGGGGGTGGCGATCCTCAACGTTGCCCAGGACCTCGGCATCGGGCTCACCCAGTTCGTCTCCATGGGCAACAAGGCCGATGTCTCGGGCAACGATCTCCTGGAGCACTGGGAGGACGACCCGGAGACCCGCGTCATCTGCATGTACCTGGAGTCGTTCGGCAACCCGCGGCGCTTCACCGAGATCGCCAAGCGGGTGACGCGCAAGAAGCCGATCCTGGTGGTCAAGTCCGGCCGCACGGCCGAGGGAGCGCGGGCCGCCTCCAGCCATACCGGCGCCCTGGCGGGAGCGGACGTCACCGTCTCGGCTCTCCTGGAGCAGTGCGGCGTGCTGCGGGCCAACACGATCGAAGAGCTGTTCGACGTCTGCCGCGCGCTGGTGCGCTGCCCGCTGCCGGACGGCAACCGGGTGGGGATCGTCACCAACGCGGGCGGTCCCGCGATCATGGCGACCGATGCCTGCATCAACCAGGGCCTGCGGATGGCCGAGCTGTCGGACGCCACCCGCCAGGGCCTGCGCTCGTTCCTGCCGGCCGAGGCGAGCGTCAACAACCCGGTGGACATGATCGCCTCGGCCAATGCCGACTCCTATGCCCGCACCCTGGCCGCGGTTCTCGACGATCCGGGAGTGGACATGGCCATGGTGATCAACGTCACCCCGGTGCTGGCCAGCCCCACCGACATCCTGGAGGTGATCGGCGAGGTGGCGCGCTCGCGCTCCAAGCCGGTGCTGGCCGTGATGATGGCCACCGACGAGTTCTACGAGTCGGTCAAGCACATCCGCGACCTGCCGCCCGTCTATCGCTTTCCGGAGCCGGCGGCGCGCGTCCTCCTCCTCCTCTCCCGCTACGGCGCCTGGGTGCGCCGGCCTATCGAAGAAACGGAGCCCGAGTTCGACACCGACGACGCCGAGGTCGCGGCCCTCCTCGGCCGGACCGCGGAGGGCTACGTCGAGCCCGAGGACGCCTTCCGGGTGCTCGACCTCTACGGTATCCCTCTCGCCCGCTGGCGCAGGGCCTCGACCGCCGAAGAGGCGCTGGAGGCGGCGCAGGAGATCGGCTACCCGGTGGTTCTCAAGGCCGTGGCGCCCGACCTGGTCCACAAGAGCGACGTGGGAGCGGTGCAGGTGGACCTGCGGGACGACCGCGACCTGACCGAGGCGATCCGGCGGACCACGGAGTCGGTGACGCGCGCCGGCCATCGGGTCGAAGGCTGGCTCGTCCAGGAGATGGCGAAGGGCGGGCACGAGGTGATCTTCGGCATCACGACCGATCCCCGTTTCGGACCGCTCCTCATGTTCGGCCTGGGCGGCAAGTACGTGGAGGTCTTCCAGGACGTCCGCTTCGGAGTGCTCCCCCTGGGGCGGACCGACGCCCTGGACATGGTGCGGGGCATCCGCGGCTTCAAGCTGCTGCAGGGGGTGAGAGGGGAGGCCGGAGCCGACGTGAGCCTCCTCTGCGAGATCCTGCTGCGCCTGGCGCAGCTCGCCGAGCGCCATCCGCGCATCCGCGAGGTGGACATCAACCCGTTCCTGGCCGGACCGGATCGCGCCCATGCCCGGGCCGTGGACGCGCGGATCCGGGTGGGAGACGCGACGGCGTAAAAGACAAGGACCTCAAGGACCCCGGAGGCCAGGGTTCTCGCGTCCTTGCTGTCCTTGTTGTCCTTGCGGTCCTTTTATTTCTGCCTCAGGATGAAGAGAGCTGCCCGAATCATGTTCCGGATCAGGAAGGGGATCACGAACAGGCCGACATAGAAGCCGGCCGTGTATTCGCGGCCGGTGTTCGTGGGAGCCCAGATCTCCCGTCCGGTGGGCCAGGACAGGAGCAGGTTCTGGACCCCGAAGAAGCCGTGGAGGACTCCGCCTCCGAAGCCATACTCGCGGGCGGGGTCGATCTCCGCCCAGAAGAGCGCGATCGCGAAGAGGATGGCGAGAAGTAGAAGGAACAGCCGGAAGCGGTACAGGGCTGCAAGAACGTTGAGGACGAGCCTGCCGAGTCTCGCCACGATCGTCGGTCAGCGGCGCTGGGCGACCTCTTGCCGCGCGAGATCCAGCAGGAGACGGAGAGCCCGGTTGACCGACTCCGAGTCCTTGAAGGCCTGGGCAACATCGGGCTCGAGGAGGACAACGTTCGTGCCTTGGCGGTAGCGCTCGTAATACTTGCCGCGCACGGCTCCGGTGAAGTCATACTCCGGGAGCAGGTCGTCGTCGTCAGGTTCCTGATTCATAGCGTCTTCTTTCTGGGGCTGTGGCTTCCCTGGCGCTAATGATCCGGATGCCCTCATCGTCCTCCGTGTGGGCAACCACCAACAAGCGCCCTGTGGAAGACAACCCCATCGTCACCAACCGAAGCTCCAGCTCCGAGTGAGCTGCGTCCTTGAGAGTGGCGGCGAGCGGGTCACCGAAGACCGTGCTCGCCTCCGGAAATGAGACCCCGTGCTTCAGGAGGTTCCGGTCCGCCTTCCAAGGGTCCCATTCGAACCTCACCCCCAGAGTATACCGGGATCAGCGCGTCCGGCCGCAGGGCCTCAGGTCTTCCGGCGCATAGCGGTAGTGGCCCGTGAGGGTAAAGACGAACAGCGCATCCTCTTCCTGGGTGCCCTCGCCGATGTTATGGATGACGTACGGGACTCCCGACACCGTCTTGCGGTCCGACACGATCCCGATGTGAGGCACTCCGGAAGGCAGCCGCCAGGTGACCACGTCCCCGGGCGCATAGTCCTTGGCGTTCCGGGTGACCGGCAGCGCCTTGCCCTTCCGCGTGAAGAAGGTGCCCAGGTTGGGCACGCGCCGGTGGTCGATGTTCGAGTCGGGCCGGCTGAGCCCCCAATTCTTCGGATAGGCCCGAAACGCCGCGGACATGTCTTCATGGACCCGCACTTGGAGGTCCACCCCGAGCTGTCGATAGGCCCGGACCAGGACGTCCGTGCAGACTCCACGGTCCTGAGGGACGTCGCCGTTCGGGTAGGGGATCCGGCGGTAGCCGGAGTCGTATTGGACGGTGACGCCGATCTGCTTCCGGGCCGCTTCCACCAGGCAGCGGCCGGAGTCGGCCATCGCTGGCAGCGGAAGCAAGGCGAGCAGGAGGAAGAGGAGTCGGCGCATGAGGGGAAGGCGCGGGGGGATCAACCCGCCTGGCGCATGAAGTGCCAGCGGAGGTCGCCTTCCATGGGGCGGAAGACCTCGGCGTGGATCCTGGGCTCGAAACGGCGGAGCAGGGCGGACAGGTGCTCGCCGCGGGCAGCCAGCTCCAGCGCCTCCGCCGCGTCGCTGCCGGCCTTGCTGATGTAGGTCTGCCAGACCGCCTCGCGGATCGACACCGAGCCCAGCGAGACGTTCGGCAGCCGCGAGACACCCTTCTTGAGCAGGCTGAGCTTCTCCTTGAGGCTGCGCTCGTCGTCCATGGGCTCGCGCTGCCAGGGGGTGTAGGGCTTCGGCACCAGCACGCTCACCCCGAGATGGACGTGCCCGATGATCCCCTTCGGCACGAGCTCCTCCAGCATCACGGCCCGCGCCCGCGCTCCGAGCTCGACGATGCCCTGGACATCCTCCATCGTCTCCCCGGGCAGGCCGACGATGAAGTAGAGCTTCAGGTTCGTCATGCCGTGGCGGAAGATCAGCCGGATCTTCTGGAGCAGGAAGTCGTTGCTGATCGGCTTGCCCATCTTGATCCGCAGCTCGTCCGTGCCGGTCTCGGGAGCGAGCGTGATGCTGCGGTCGCCCGAGTCGTGGAGCGCTTCCAGCACCCCCTCCGTCACGGCGGGTATGCGGATCGATGAAACGGAAGTGCGAAAACCGAGGCCGTTCGCCTCGCGCAGGATCTTCTCGATGTCCGGATGGTCGCCCACCGCCGTGGCCACGAAGCCGAGCTGGTTCGTGACCGGGCGCGCCCGCTCCAGCGAGGCCAGGATGTACTCGGTCGGATGCCAGCGGAACTTGCCCATGCCAAAGGTCGCCCAGCAGTACCGGCACTTCTCCGGACAGCCGCGGGACATCTCGATCAAGAACTTCTCCGAGAACTCCGTGCGCGGCGTGACGATCGAGGTCGTGGGCAGATACCCAGGCTGCTGCATCTGCGCCTCGGTCAGCTCCAGCTTGTCGAGCTTGGAGAGGCCGTCGGAGTCCTCTTCCGGATGGTGGTACGCGGGGACGTAGAAGCCGGCCTGCGCTGCCAGCCGTTCGATCACCGCCTCGCGGCCGTCCTCCTCTTCCAGGGCGGAGAGCAGCGGCGGCAGGCAGTTCTCGGCCGCGCCGATGGCGAAGACGTCCACGAGCTCGGCCATGGGGAGCGGGTTGATCGAGGCGCAGGAGCCGCCCATGACGATGACAGGGTCCCACGGCCGGCGATCGCTCCGGCGCAGGGGGATGTTGGCGCGGTCGAGCATCCGGAGGAGATTCACGTAGTCCTGCTCGAAGGAGACCGAGAAGCAGATGCAGCCGAAGTCGTCGATCGGGCGCCGGGTCTCGACGGAGACCGGCATGCCCTCGCCGTCGGTGAAGAAGCGCTCGCAGCTCCACTCGGGCCGGTGGTGCACCAGCTCGTGGACACGCTGGAAAGCCAGGCTCGACATGGCCACGTGGTACGTGTTCGCGTAGGCGAGGGCCAGGCGGTAGATCCCGTGCGGGGAAAACCGCTCCACCGGCCGCTCGTCTGCGGCGAAGGCGGACCAGTCGTGGCCTTGATGCTGATGCTTCGGCTTCTTCATAAGTTATACGAGCTTGAACGGAACCTCCCAGAGATGTTCCGGCAGTTTACCTTAAGCCAAATAACCTTGCCGGCTTCCACCAAAGGGAGAACCTGGATTAGCCAAATCCCGATTCCAAGGATGGGAAGAACTTAGAGTTGCTAGTAATGCTCAGGCGCTCTAAGATAGTGCTAGGGGACGAGGATCCGCATGAAGAGAATTCTGGAGCTCGCTAAAGACTATTGGCAAGCCCTCGCACTCGCCGTTGCGGGAGTTACGACTCTTCTAACCCTTGACTCTCTGGTTAACTGGATTCGTCAGCATGGTGCCACCGATCTAGAGCCGAGCGATGGGCGTATGCTTTTAAGCGAGACTTGGGGATGGACAATCGCCATCCTCTTCATTTTATGCCTCAGTTCCGCAGCCTATACCGCTGTCCTGGCTGTACAAAGAAATCGGTTGGCGAGCATTATAACAAGAAAAGTAGAATACTACGCCAAGACTTTGACCGGAATGATGTTGGCGGCAACAAAAATCGCCAACAGATTGTACCCAATTGCAACTATACCGCCATTTTCAATCGACGCCATTCAAATTACAACCATTGTTCGCGAGGACGGCTCCTCGACCGTTAAGGCTTCATACCGGATCAAAGCCGATCAGAGCGCCGTCCATTTCTGGGAAGTTATTATTGGCGCAGAGCCAGTCGCGACCGGGGTTGAGTTCTTAGATGAAATCGACTTCAAGATTCGCGACAAAGATGGCGCTGACCGAGTTGCCTATTTGGTAACACGAAATGGAAGCCATCGCAAAGAGATGTCCGTCTATTTCCTGCCCCATCTCTCGCCGGGGGAGCCGGCCAGGGAAATTATCTACACCTACGACTCGCCTCAGATGGTGAAGAAGTTACTCGATGAGGGTAATGAGGAATTCACGTTAACGGTAAAGTCAAGAACCCCCGTAGACCAGATTGACTACGCCATGTATTTTCATCCCAACCTGCGGAGAATTCGGCGGCTTTCATGCGAAGTTGTCAATAGTGCCGCAGGAACTGGAACTCTCACCGAAGAGAATTCCCAAGATCTTGGATGGCATGGATGGAGATATCGAGTAAGTAATGCCCCTGCCCAAGGATTCGCCTACAAGCTACTCTTTAAAGCAGCAAAGAAGTAGACGGCTCGACGGTCTAACCGCCACCACCACTGCCAATGGTGTAGCTGTGACGCTGGGTGAAAGCAGCAACAAGGAGAACGATTACTAGAAAGAGAACTGAGTTCGTCATGGCTGACCTCCTCTCAAGAATGAATCCCGCCCATGAATCTTAACAGCAATGCCTGTGCCGACTCCACTGCTACTTCGTCTTACGGCCTACTCGGGCAGAAGTTCACTCCAGCAGAGCATCATAGGGCATTTCGGCTAGGAATGCTAGCCCAAATCGGCTTCTTCATCTTACCCTTACCCCGAAAGGCGCCGGAAGGCCTTAACTCGACTTTGGCGACCCCACAAGGGAAAACTCGGATCGGGTCGCCCCCATTCCATGTAGCGGATCGTGGCACCCCCTAGCATCGACCTGATAAGTGTAGGGTACGGGAGAAAGCGGTTCACGCCGCGACCAGCCGCCAGGCGAGCTTGAGCGCGCCATCGATTCCCAGGCGGCGGGGTGGGAGGGTACGGCCGTGGATGCCGAGGAGGCGGGAGAAGAGCGCGGGCTCGGCGGCGAGGGCGCGGATCGCGCGGCGCCGGAGACCGGGACGGCGTTCCAGCCCGAGCACCAGCGCGGTCATGAAGTCGGGCAGGCGGGCGATCCGGCGGTGGGCCCTGGCATAGGGGGAAAGATCGCCCGCGATCAGCGCGTCGACGAGAGCGGCCGAGTGGTGGAGCGCGATCGCCAGGCCCTCGCCGGTGATGGCATCGAGATAGCCGGAGGCGTCCCCCACCAGGGCCACGTTCCCCCGGTAGACCGCGAGGACCTTCTGGTGCAGCGGCCCGGCGCCGCGGTCGCGCGAGCCGACCGGCGCGCCCGCGAGCCGCTCCTGGAGAGTAGGAAGGCGCTCGAGGAGGTCGTCGAAGTCCGACTTGCCATCGCTCCAGAGCAGGGCGACGCCGATCTCGTCCGGTCCCACCGGGGTCACATAGGCCTCGCAGGAGGGACCCCAGTGGACCTCCACGAGATCGGTCCAGGGCGGTATTACGTAGTGGCGGCGGACGCCGAAGCGCCGGAGCGGTCCGGGTCCGCCTTCGAGGCCGGCCCACTTCCTCACCCGCGACAGGAGACCGTCGGCTCCCGCGATCCAGCGCGCCCGGATCTTTCCCTGGTCGGTCATGACACCGTCGGTTTCGAGCCCCTGGGCGGAGACGCCCCAGAGCAGCTCGACGCCGGTCTCCTCCGCCCGGCGGACCAGGGTCTCGTGGAGCTGGACCCGGCGCACGCCGAGCCCGCCCGCCTGAGGGAAAACCCCCTCGGCCATGAGATCGCCGTCCACGTAGCGGATGCCCCGGAAGGGGAAGCCTCGCGGCTCGACCCCGATCTCCCGCAGCCGGGCCACGGCGTCGGGCATCAGCCCCTCGCCGCAGGCCTTGTCGATCGGGGGATGGAAGCGCTCCACGACGGCGGCTTCGAGCCCGGCCAGCCGGGCGCGGATGGCGGTGGCGAGCCCGGCCGGACCGCCGCCAATGACGAGAAGGTCGAGGAGGTCAGTCATCGCGGCTCCACCGGTACCGCGCATAAGCCAACCCCGACCGCGCCATGGCTCCGGCGATCCGCAAGGGAGTCACCGGCTCGGGCGGCAGCAGCTCGTCCGCGAGCCAGAGGCGCAGCGCCTCCTGCCTGCGGAGCTTGCCCGAGGAAGTGCGGGGCAGCGTCCCCGGCTCCAGCACGACGACCTCGTCCACCGCGAGCCCGATGGCGCCGAGCACGGCTTCCCGGCAGGCTTCCGGGAGGGCTTCGAGCTGCCGGGGCGTGGCATTGCGCGCCTCTTCCACGAAGAGCACGAGGCGCTCGCCGTCGGCGTCCTCGGGCAGCCAGCTCGCGGCCACGGCGCAGCCGGTCCGCACCCCGGGGACTCCTTCGAGCGAGCGCTCGATCTCCTCGGGTGCGTAATTCCTTCCCCGCAGGATGATCACGTCCTTGGCGCGTCCGGTCAGGAAGAGCTCGCCGCCGCGCAGGAAGCCGAGGTCGCCGGTATCGAGCCAGCCGTCCTGCAGGGCGCGGGCGGTGGCCTCGGGAGCGTCCAGGTAGCCCTCCATCAGGGACGGACCCTGGATCCAGACCCGACCCACCCGGCCCGGCGGCAGCACACGGCCGTCGTCGCTCCGGATCTCCAGGCCGAACCCGGGCAGCGGCCGGCCCACGGAGACGATCTCGCGGCCGTCCTCCACCTCCAGGGCGAGCCCTTCGCGGGCCAGCCCCTCGCGCTCGAACCGCACGGAGCGGAAGGGCCGGGAAAGGTCGGAGAAGGTCACGGCCAGGGCCGCTTCCGAGAGGCCGTAGACCGGAGTCATCGCCTCGGGCCGGAAGCCCCAGCGGGCGAAGCGCTCGGAAAAGGCGCGGAGCACCGACGGGGAGACCGCCTCGGCGCCGTTGAGCGCGATCCGCCAGTTCGAGAGATCGGCCCCCTCCATGTCGGCGTCGGAGACCCGGGTGAGGCAGAGGTTGTAGGCGAAGTTGGGGGCCGGCGAGATCGTCGCCTGCCAGCGGGAGAGGGCGCGCAGCCAGAGGGCCGGCCGTGCCACGAACAGCTCCGGTCCCAGCAGGGTCAGCGAAGCCTCCCGCGACAGGGCCGGAAAGACGCAGCCGATCAGGCCCATGTCGTGGTAGAGCGGGAGCCAGGAGACGGCACTGTGGCGGACCTCGCCCGTGTCCGGCAGGCAGACGTTCAGGATCTCGGTCTGGGCGACCAGCGCGCGGTGGCTGAGAGCCACGGGCTTGGGCTCGACCGTGGTGCCCGAGGAAAACTGGACCAGGGCGAGGTCGGACGGATCCGTCCACACCGCTTCTCCACCCTCGCCGCGGACTTCCTCGACCGTGCGGCAGCCGAGCGGCGGCCGGGCCAGGGCGATCGCCTCGCCCAGGATGCGGCGCACCCGGGCGTCGGCGAGGACCAGCCGGGCGCGGGTGACCTCCAGCATGCGGGCCGTGCGCCGGAAGTACTCGTCCAGCCGGCCGAGCCGGACGGGCGGATAGAGGGGCACGGGCACCGCGCCGGCGAGGAGGATCCCGAAGAAGGCCTCGAAGAACTCCAGCCCGGTCGGGAAGACCAGGGCCACCCGCTCGCCGCGCGCGATCCCGAGGTCGCGCAGCCCGCCGCAGACCGTCAGGGCGCGCTCGCGGATCTCGGCCCAGCCGAACCAGGTGTCGCGCTCCGCCCGGTCCAGGAAGCGGATGCCACCGTCGGGACGATGACCGGCGCGCTGGAGGTAATCGATCAGGGTGTCAGGCACCGAGCTTCCTCCGGACGATGGCGACGAGGTCGCCTACCGTCTCGATGGCGAGCTCGTCCGCCTCGTCGAGGAGGACGCGGAAGCGGTTCTCGACCTCGGCGGCCAGGGTCAGCAGCCGGACCGAGTCGAGGCGCAGATCCTCCACGAGCCGCATGTCCGCGGTGAGCGGACCCTGCCATCCCAGGTGCTCGTGCGCCACCTGCGCGATGCCTTCGAGGATGATCGTATCCATCATCGTCCACCTGGAATCAACCGCGGCCGGCCTGCGAACGCCTCATCATAGCCGGACAGCCGCGAGAGCCCCTCTTCCTCGGCCCGGATGCGGACCCTCAACAGGATTGCATCTAGCAAGGAGAAGACCAGGGCGGTCAGCCAGGCCGTATGGACGAGCGGCAGCGAGACGATTTCCAGGACGACGGCCAGGTAGTTCGGGTGCCGCAGCCAGCGGTAGGGTCCGCCGGTGATCGGAGGCACTCCAGGCAGGCAGATGATGCGCGTGGTCCAGCGCTCTCCCAGGGTGGAGATGACCCAGTAACGCAGCGCAAAAGCGCCGAGGAAGACCGCCAGCGCCGGGATTCCAAGCCAGAGAAGGAACGGCCGGTCGAGCAGCCAAACCTCCGCCACGCAGGCGATCAGCCAGGTGATATGGAGCGCGACCATCCAGGGGTAGTGGCCGGGAGAGATCTCGATCCCGCCGCGCGCCAGGAGCAGCCGCCGGTTGCGGTTCGCGATCCGCAGCTCCAGCAACCGCCCCACCGCGGCCAGAACCACCAGGGCGGTGAAGAGGGCGCGGGAGCTCATGGTTTCACCAGCGGAGCAACACCAGCTCCGAGCAGAATCCCGGTCCCATCGCCGTGATCATGCCCCAGCTCCCGGGATCGGGGCGATGGTTCTCCAGGGTCTCGGCGAGCACCAGCAGGACCGAGGTCGAAGAGAGATTCCCGACCTCCTGCAAACAGCGCCAGGTCACGTCGAGCGCCCCTTCGGGGAGCTCCAGCGACTCCTGCATCGCCTCCAGCACCTTGGGACCGCCCGGATGGCAGACCCAGGAAGAGATATCGGCGCGGGTCAGGCCGTGATCGGCCAGGAAGGCATCGACATCCCGCCGCAGGAACTGCCGCACCACTTCCGGAACGTCGGCCGAGAGCACGATCTTGAAGCCTTCGTGGGAGATGTCCCAGCCCATGACGCGCTCCGAATCGGGATAGAAGATCGAGCGAGTGGCGACGATCTCCGGGCCGTCGGCGGGGCGGTCGTCCCCCACCACCAAGGCGGCGGCGGCGCCGTCTCCAAACAGGCCCGAGGCGATCAGGTTGGGAATGGACAGGTCCTCGGCCTGGAGCGTCAGCGAGCAGAGCTCGACCGAGAGGAGGACGGCGACCTGGTCCGGAAAGCCGCGGACGTAGTCGGCGGCCCGGGCGATCCCGGCCGCGCCGGCCACGCAGCCGAGCCCGAAGATGGGCATCCGCTTCACCCGCGATGGCAGGCCGAGCCGGTTCATGAGCCGTGCGTCGATCGACGGAGTAGCCACGCCCGTGACCGTGACGAAGATGAGGGCGTCCACATCCGCCGTCGAGAGACCGGCCTTGGCAAGGCCATCAAGAACGGCCTCGGCTCCGACCTCCTGGGCCACCCGGATCCAGGCATTGTTCGCGTCCCCCCAGGTGGCGAGCTGGTCGTATTCCTCGATCGGCAGCGCCAGGTGGCGCCCGCCGACCAGGACGTTGCGGTGCAGGCGCTCCAGCCGGTCGAGATTGAAATAGCGGTCCGCCCAGCGCTTCTGGAGTGCGGCGAGCAGCTCCGCCTGATCGTAGTAATGAGGGGGGAGCGCCCGCCCGACAGCAGCGATCTTCAAGGATGAGCGACCTCGTCCTGTTCGAGACGCTCCTCGGCCTCCGGCTCCGGCGGGACGGGCTCTTCGATGATTTCTTCTACCCTCGTCTCCGGCGGAGCCTCGCTGCCGAGCCCTACGCCGGCCGCCACTCCGCTGAGCAGCAGCCCGCACACGGAGTAGAGGACCCACCAGGAGAGCGCGAGCGCCCACCAGGGCCGCGGAGGCAGCCCGGCGAGCCCTACCACCGCCACCACGAGGAGCGGACCCCGGAACACCCAGGCGATCCAGCCGGTGAGCAGGCCGGACGTCCACCCTCCGTTCCGGCCATGAACCAGGAGGAAGAGCGCGGCCAGGCCGAGAGCCTCCAGGCCCCAGGTCGCCAGGGTCACATAGCCCGGCAGGGCGATCCCGCCCCCGGGCGCGAGCCGCGACGGGTCCACCTGGAGCCCGAGCATCTCCATGGCGAACTGGAACAGGCCCATGGTCAGGATGAGGAGCGGGAGGGCGAGGAGCAGGAAGCGTCTCAAGGGATTGCGATCATAGCGCAAGGTATACACTGGAGGACCGCATGAGCCTCGCCGACCTGCAGCCCGACCCGGCTCCGCGCGTAGAGCTGAAGTCCCTGGACACCCTCTGGTTCCAGGTCGGGGGGACGGTCTGCAACCTCGCCTGCACCCACTGCTTCATCTCCTGCTCCCCGACGAACCACACGCACGAGCTCATGCCCGCGGGCCAGGTGCAGCGCTACCTCGACGAGGCGGCCCGGCTGGGCGTCCGCGAGTACTACTTCACCGGCGGCGAGCCCTTCCTCAATCCCGACATGGAGGCGATCCTGGAAGCGACGCTGAAGGTCGGCCCGGCCACGGTGCTGACGAACGGCCTCCTCCTCGACCGCGCCCGGTGCGCCCGGCTCCGCGAGCTGGAGCGGGCATCCGACTACTCCCTCGACCTGCGGGTCTCGCTGGACGGCTGGGACGCCGCCACCAACGATCCGATCCGCGGCGAGGGGACCTTCGAGCGCATCCTGAGCGGGGTGCGCAACCTGGCCGAGGCCGGGCTCAACCCGGTGATCACGGTGACCGAAGTCTGCCAAGAGGCGGGGACCGACGCGGGCAAGGAGCGATTCTTCGAGCTCCTGCGCTCCCTGGGCATCGACCGGCCGCGGCTCAAGATCCTCCCGGTCTTCCAGATCGGCGCCGAGGCCGAGCGCGGCGGCGCCTACGAGAGCTGGCAGCGCCTGCGCGAGGGCGATGCGCCCGACGGCGCCTGGGACCATCTCCAGTGCAGCGCCTGCCGGATGGCCACGGACCAGGGCGTCTGGGTCTGCCCGATCCTGGTCAACGAGCCCTCCGCCCGCATGGGCGAGACCCTGGCCGATACCCTGGGGAGCTTCCCCCTGGACCATCAGGCCTGCTGGACGTGCCACGCCTATGGCGTGAGCTGCAGGACATGACGAAGCTCACAAATCATCGCGGCATGGCCACCTGGGGAGAGAAGCTGGTCCCCCTGGAGCGCTTCCGCCGGGCCGCCGCCGAGGCGGGGCGGACGCTCGCGGCGGGCGAGCGGGAGGCGGCGCTCCGGTCCTATCGCTCCCCCGAGCCGGACCCGACTCCGGTCGAGGGGCCGTACTCGCGGATCGCGGTCTTCGGCGGGATCTACAGCAATCACCACGCCCTGGCCGCGCTCCTGGAGGATGCGGCCCGGCGCGGAGCCGAGGCGGTCTACTGCCTGGGCGACCTCGGCGCCTTCGGGCCGAATCCGGAGAAGGTCCGGCCGCTGCTCGACCAGGGGAGCGTGCTCTCCATCCAGGGCAACTACGAGGAGTCCCTCGCCGCGGGCCGGGAGGACTGCAACTGCGGCTACACCGATCCGCGGGACAACCACTTCGCGGAGATCTCGTACCGCTACACCGAGCGCAACTGCTCGCCCGCTTTTAAGACCTGGATGGGCACCCTGCCGCGGCGCCGGCGCGTGCGGATCGGGGACCGCGAGCTGCTGCTCATCCACGGCTCCCCCCGGCGCATCAACGAGTTCCTGTTCCACAGCACCTCGCCGGTGCCGTTCCTGGAGGTGCTGCTCGACCAGAACGGGTGCGACGGCATCCTCTGCACCCACACCGGCCTGCACTGGCACCGCCGCCTGCCCTCGGGGCGGGACGTGGTCAATGTCGGAGTCATCGGCCGGCCGGCCAATGACGGCCGCACGAACGTCTGGTTCTCGATGCTGGAGGCGAGGGAACACGGTCTCGCCGTCGACCTTCTCCCCCTCGCCTACGACCACGAGTCGCTGGCCGCGGAGATGCGCGGAGAGCGCCTGCCGAAGGAGTTCGTCGAGACGGTCCTGACCGGTTGGTGGACCACCTGCCTGGAGATCCTGCCCGCCCGCGAGAGGGCAGCTTCTAGATATTGAGGAGACGAGACATGAGCAAGCCCCGCATCGCCATTCTGGGAGCCGGACCCGTCGGGCTGGAGGCCGCCCTGGCCGCCGCCGAAGGAGGGTATCCCTTCACCGTCTACGAGGCCGCGCCCTCGGCCGGGGGCAACGTGCGCTCCTGGGGGCACGTGCGGATGTTCACCCCCTGGGACCTGAACGTCTCTCCCCGCATGCGCCGGAAGGTCGACGCGCCGTCCGGCTCCGAATGCCCCACCGGCCAAGAGCTGGCCGAGCGGCTGCTCGATCCGCTCGCGGAATTGCCCGATATTGCGCCGAGCCTCCGGCTCGGGACCCGGGTGCTGAGCCTCGGCCGCGAAGGGCTGCTCAAGCACGAGGAGATCGCCAACGCCGAGCGCGGCCGGCACCCCTTCCGGATCCTGCTCTCGAGCGGCGACCGCGAGTGGACCGAGCGGGCTGACGTGGTGATCGATGCGACCGGCACCTACGGCAATCCGAACCGCCTGGGCGACGCGGGCATCCCGGCCCCGGGCGAGCGCTCCCTGGATTCCGAGATCCGCCGGCAGATCCCCGACTTCGCCCGCGAGGGTGCCGACTGGGCCGGCAGGACCGTGCTCCTCGCCGGCGCCGGCCACTCGGCCCAGACCGCCGTCCGCGAGCTCGCGCGGCTCGCGCAGGAAGCCCCGGGCACCCGGGTGATCTGGGTCCTGCGCCATGCCGAGCCGGACTGGGGAACCCACGAAGGCGATCCGCTCCCGGAGCGGGCCCGCCTCGCCGCCGAGGCGCAGTCCCTCGCCAGCGGCTCATCCCCGGCGGTCGAAGTGCGGCGGGGCATGGCCGTTGAGGAGCTGTCGCGGCCGAACGGCAAGATCGAGGTGACCCTGCGCAACGGCTCCCATTCGGAGAAGGTTGCCGTCGACCGGATCCTCTCCCTCACCGGCTTCGTCGGCGACCACGAGCTCTATCGCCAGCTCCAGGTGCACGAGTGCTACGCCACCTGCGGCCCGATCAATCTCTCCGCGGCCCTCCTCGGCGCCGCGGCCGGCGACTGCCTGGCCCAGACCACCCACGGCGCCGAGACCCTGCTGAACCCCGAGCCCGGCTTCTTCATCCTGGGCATCAAGTCCTACGGCCGCAACAACACCTTCCTGATGCGGGTGGGCTGGGACCAGGTCTCCGAGGTGTTCGGCACGCTGGGGTAGACTCCCCGGGCCATGCAGTATTTCGGTCAGCCCGACTTCCAGCACTCCGAAATTCCGGCCGTCGGCGTCCTCCTATCCAACCTGGGGACGCCGGACGCGCCGGATGCTCCCGCCCTGCGCCGCTATCTGCGCGAGTTCCTGCTCGATCCGCGGGTCATCGAGATGTCGCGGCCGCTCTGGTGGCTGATCCTCCACCTGTTCATCCTGCCGTTCCGGCCGAAGAAATCCGCCGCGCTCTACAAGAAAGTCTGGACGCCGGAAGGCTCGCCGCTCCTGGCCATCAGCCGGCGGCAGGCCGAGGCGATCGAGAAGGCTCTGCGCGCCCGGACCGGCACGCCCGTCCATGTCGCCCTGGGAATGCGCTACGGCAATCCATCCGTCCGGTCGGCCTTGCGCGAGCTGGCGGAGAAGGGATGCCGGCGCATCGTGGTGCTGCCGCTCTACCCGCAGTACGCCGCGGTCACCTGCGGCTCCACGTTCGACGCCGTCGCGGCCGAGCTCCTCGGCTGGCGCTGGGTGCCGGAGCTGCGGGTCGTCCAGCACTACCACGACGAGCCCGGCTACGTCCGGGCCCTCGCCGCGACCATCCGCGAGGCCTGGGCCGACGGCTCGCAGCCCGACAAGCTCCTCTTCTCCTTCCACGGCATCCCTCAGCGCTACTTCGAGGCGGGCGACCCCTACTTCTGCCACTGCCACAAAACGGCCCGGCTCGTCGTCGAGGAGCTCGGCCTGCCGCGCGACCGCTACGAAGTCTCCTTCCAGTCGCTCTTCGGCCGCGAGGAGTGGCTCAAGCCGTACACCGACAAGACGATGCAAGCCATGGCGCGGACCGGAGTGCGCAGCCTGGACGTGATCTGCCCCGGCTTTTCCGCCGACTGCCTGGAGACGATCGAGGAGATCGACGAGCAGAACCGCGAGATCTTCCTCCACGCCGGCGGCGAACGCTACCGCTACATCCCGGCCCTCAACGACCGGCCCGACCACGTGCGCTTCCTGGCCGACCTGGTGATCCGCAACCTCCACGGTTGGGTGGACGAGGATGCGGAGGCGGCACGGCGCGATCCGGAGGCGACCGCGCGGCGCGCCGAGGCCCGGAAAGCGGCCGCCGTCGGCGCCGACGGCGGCTACGGAAGCTGATAGATTCCATTTCCCACAGAAGGAGGAGGCAATGAAGAGATTCTGGACCCTTCCGGCCGCCGGACTGTTGACCCTGGCAGCCGGCGCCTTCGCGCAGCAACCGCAGCTCCAGCTTCCCCGTCCCAGCCCGAACGCCACGGTCACCCAGACCGTCGGGATCACCGACATCTCGATCCATTACAGCCGTCCGGGAGTGAAGGGGCGCGCGATCTGGGGCGGGCTCGTGCCGTATGGCGAGGTCTGGCGCACCGGCGCCAACGAGAACACCACGATCCGCTTCAGCACCCCGGTCAAGGTCGAGGGTCAGGAGCTGCCCGCCGGCCTCTACGGCCTGCAGACGATCCCGACCGCGGACCAGTGGACCGTGATCTTCAGCAAGGACGCCGACCAGTGGGGCGCCTTCAGCTACAAGCAGGAGAACGACGCGCTCCGCATCCAGGTCAAGCCGCAGCCGGCCGAGTTCCGGGAGCGCATGGCCTTCGACATCGAGGACATGACCGACACGGCCGCCAAGGTCGTGCTGCACTGGGAGAAGCTGAAGATCCCCTTCACGGTCGAGGTGGATACCACGAAGCTGGCCACCGATGCGGTGAAGAGCACCCTCCGCTGGCAGAACTTCGTCCAGGCCGCCAACTACTGCATCCAGGCCAACGCCTGCCTGGACGATGCCGGCCGCTGGCTCGACGCCTCGATCGCCCTGGAGCCGGCTTTCTCGAACCAGCGCGCCAAGGCCATGCTCCTGGCCAAGCAGAACAAGTTCAAGGACGCGGTGACCTGGGGCGAGAAGGCCCTGGCCGCCGCCAAGGCCGCCGCCCAGCCCCCCCAGCCGCAGCAGGTCTCCGAGCTGGAGACCAGCCTGGCCGACTGGAAGAAGAAAGGCTAGCGACATCCGGCTCCCGGGCCGGCCGGTCCAGAACGGACGCGCCTTCCCTGGGAGCGCTGGCGTCCCGCCGGCCTTGTCCGGAGAAATCGGCGGAACGCCGGCAATTGTTGGCGGCTTCTGCAAGAAGGCCGGCGAGACGCCGGCGCTCCCAGGGAAAAGCTCTACCGCACCGCCGGTTCCCGGGCGGCGGCGAGCCAGCCGGGAAGCTCCACCACCCGTTCCAGGCAGGCGAGCGGAGCGAGCCGCTGGAGCTCCTCGCGGCAGTGCGAGCCGGAGCAGACGCCGATCGCGCCGGTTCCCGCGTTGTTCGCCATTTCTAGGTCGAAGGTCGTGTCCCCGACCATGACCGCCTCGTCCGGCAGCACCCCCAGGTCGTCCAGGATGTCGAGGAGCATCTGCGGGTGGGGCTTGGAGAAGGCCTCGTCAACCGTCCTCGTCGAGTGGAAGAGGTCGTCCAGCCCGGTCTGGTTCAGCGCGAACTCCAGCCCCCGCCGGGTTTTTCCGGTGGCGACGGCCAGCAGGTAGCCCTCTTCCGCGAAGCCGCGGAGCATGTCCGCGACGCCGCCGAAGAGCAGAGGGAGGTCGCGGAAGGTCCGGTGCCAGTGGAGGCGGTAGGACTCGATGATCCTCGCGAAGAGCGCGTCGTCACAGCCGGGGACGATGGAATCGATCGACTCGCGCAGGCCGAGCCCGATGGTGCCGCGGATCTTCTCCTCCGGCGGCTCGCCCAGCTCCAGGTCCCGGATCACCTCCTGGGTGCAGGCGACGATCGTACCCACGGAATCCATGAGGGTGCCGTCCCAGTCGAAGACGAGAAGACGGGGGTGGCTCAACTGACGAGGCCTCCCGGTCCAAAGGGGGTGAACACCGCTCCGCCCACGACCGAATCGTCGAGCCCCGGGGTGAAGCCGGCGCGCTGCGGCATGATGATCCGGCGCTCGACCCAGGTGCCCGGCGGCACCGCGGCGCCGAAGCCCAGGATCGACTCGCGCACCACGCTCCCCTTGCCCACCCGCGAGCCGGGCAGCAGCACCGACCGCTCGACCACCGCGCCCTCGCCTACCTTCGTTCCCGCTTCCACGGCGGAGCGCCGGACCCGGGCTCCCGGCTCCACCACGGCCTCCGGCGAGATCCACGCCTGCCGCCAGAGCCGCTCCGGCCAGCCGGCCCGCGCCCAGTCGATCACCCCTTCGAGGAAGCGCTGCGGCGTGCCCAGATCGTGCCAGGCCCTCGTGGTGACCAGCGAGGTCAGCTTGCCCTCGGGCTCCGCCAGCAGCGGAATGTAGAGATCGCGGACGATGTCCGATTTTCCCGGACCGACCCACTCGAGGAGCCTGGGCGAGATCACGTGGGCGCCGGCGAAGACGTACCGCCGGATAACCTCCCCTCGCTCCGGATCGTTCGGACGAAAGGAAAGGATGCGGCCGGCGCGGTCGATCCCCACGCCGCCGCCGAAATCGGCGGGCAGGGCTTGGGCGGTGAGCAGGAGAGTGGCGTAAGCGCCGTTGGATTGGTACCGCCGGATCAGCTTCTTCAGCGGCCAGCGGCAGAGGCTGTCGCCGTTGATCAGCAGCACCATCTCGGCTCCGGCGAGGAACTCCTTGAGCGGATGGATGGCGCCGAGCGTGCCCAGCAGCTCCGGCTCCTCGGAATAGAGGAGCTGCATGCCGGCGAAGCTGTCGCCGAAGCGCTGCCGGATCTGGTCGCCGCGGTGGTGGAGGTTCACCGCCGCGGCCTCGCAGCCCACGGCGGCAAGCTGTTGCAGGGTGTGCCCGAGGATGGGCAGCCCGGTGACGGGCAGCAGGGGCTTGGGAGCGACGTCCGTCAACGGCCGCAGCCGCGTGCCTAGCCCCGCCGCCAGGACCAGGGCCCTCAGACGACTCCCTTGCATGAATTTCAGCGGTCTCCGAAGACCATCTCGGGAGGTGCGTCCGGATGCTGCTTCAGGTAGTCCTCGTAGAGGCGCAGGTAGGAGCGCCGCTCGCCTTTCTCGGGGTCGAAGCCGCAGCGCTTCGCCACGACGTCGGCGCGCTCGCCCTCGAACTCGGCGAAGTCGCCGATCGGAGTGTGGTCGAGGGCGATGGTCACGCCGCCGAGCTGCCACTCCTCCCGCATCTTCTGATAGCGGCGGACCACGACGAAGCCCAGGTTCTCGAGCAGCGACCGCGCCTGCTCGGCGCTCTCGACCTCGATCTCGTGCTCCTGGCGGATCTTGAGATTCCCTTCGAGCCGCATCGGACCCTTGAAGGTGAGGCGGGCCTTGCCGCCGTCGGTGCGCAGCCGCAGGATCTTGCCCTCCTTCATCAGCTCGGTGCCGCGGTCGAGGATCCAGTTGTCCTCGAACGCCGAGGGACCCTTGCGCTCGGCTTCCAGCTCGAGGAGACGGTCGCGCAGCTTGTCCAGCTCGACGCCCGGAAACTTGATCTCGCGCTCCAGATTGTCCTTGCTCCTCATAGCTCGCCCAGGCGATCCAGCAGCCGTGCGACGGAGCGGATCCCGTTGTAGTAGTGACTGATGTTGAATTTCTCGTTGGGAGCGTGCAGACCGTCGTCGGCCAGGCCGAAGCCGAGCAGCAGCACCGGCGCCTTGAGCTCCGAGGCGAAGGTGGCGACGATCGGGATCGAGCCGCCCTCGCGGATGCGCACCGGCCGCGCGCCCCAGATCTCCTGCATGGCATCCATGGCGGCTTCGACGATCGGCCCCTGGGCCTCGACCACCACCGGATCGGCGCCGTGCAGCGACTCCACCTCGACCTTCACCCCGGTCGGGGCGATCGAGCGGACATAGTCGGCGAACAGCTTCGCGATCTTCTTCGGGTCCTGATCGGGCACCAGGCGCATGGAGACCTTGGCGCCGCCCCAGGACGGCAGCACGGTCTTCGCGCCCTTGCCCATGTAGCCGCCGAAGATGCCGTTGACGTCGCAGGTAGGCCGCGCCCAGGTGCGCTCGCGGGTGGAGTAGGTCTCCTCGCCGAACAGCTCCGGCACGCCGAGCTCCGTCCGGTAGTCGTCCTCGTTGAACGGCAGCGCGCCGAACTCCTTGCGCTCCCACTCCTCCAGCGGACGCACGTCGTCGTAGAAGCCCGGGATCAGGATGCGGCCGGTCTTCTCGTCCTGGAGCTTCGCAATGATCTGGCAGAGGGCGTTGAGCGGGTTGCGCACCGCGCCGCCGAAGGTGCCCGAGTGCAGGTCCCGGTTCGGGCCGGTGACCTTGATCTCCATGTAGGCGAGGCCCTTGAGGCCGTAGATCAGCGACGGCTGCCCGGGCGCGTAGAGAGAGGTGTCGGAGATCACCACGGCATCGGCCTTGAGCTTCTTGCCGCCGTCCTTGCGGACGTACTTGTCGATGGCCTCCCCGCCCGCCTCTTCCTCGCCCTCGACGATGAACCTGACGTTGACCGGGAGCTTGCCGCGCTCGGCGAGCAGCGCCGCCACTCCTTTGACGTGGGTATACGACTGGCCTTTATCGTCCGTGGAGCCGCGGGCCACGAGCTTGTCGCCCTCGACGGTCGGCTCGAACGGCGGATTGCGCCAGAGATCGACCGGATCGACCGGCTGCACGTCGTAATGCCCATAAAAGAGAACTGTCGGCTTGCCCGGCGCGCCGAGCCATTCGCCGTAGATCAGCGGATGGCCGTCGGTCTCGATGCGCTCGGCCGTGAGGCCCGCGTCGCGCATCTTGCCCAGCAGGAACTCGCTCGCCCGCCACACGTCGTCGCGGTAGGCCGGATCGGTCGAGATCGAGGGGATCCGGATATAGTCCTTCAGCTCTTCGAGATAGCTCTCTTTTTCGGCCTCGATGCGGTCCAGCACGTCTTGTGAACTGTTTGCCACGGTTCAGACCTCCTCTTCGCTCCGCGGGAGTCTAACAGAGTCACCTGCCCGGCTGGCGAGGCGGCGGAGGTTCACCCCGTTGACCAGAAAGTGCCCGATCACCGGCGCCAGAAGGTTGCCCCGCCACACCATCAGCCCGCCGAAAAGCCCTCCGGCCACGACCGCGAACAGGGTCCAGGCGCGGAAGGCCTTGCCCGGTCCGGTGTGGAGCACGGCGAAGAGCACGGTCGCGGCGATCCATCCCCACTGCCCCTGCACCGCGCCGCGGAAGAACAGCTCCTCGGCGAAGCCCGAGAGCACGGCGAGCGAGATCGCCTCGGCCGCGGTCAGCGGACCGAGCACCGCGGAGAGCTGCTCCTCGAGCTGCCGCGCCAGGGGGGAGAACCGCTCGCCCACCCACCACAAACCGAGGAGCAGCAGGCCCGACCCGATCCCCAGCAACAGGTCGAGCCACCAGCCGTCGCGGTCGAGGAACAGGCCGAGCGGAATCGGGCCGTCCACCCGGAACCCGATCCACAGGATTCCCGCCACGGCCATGAGCAGGTAGATCACCCAGCCGAGGCGATAGAGGCGCCCCGGCTCGGGAGGGGTTGGGGACGGCGGCTGCAACGGGCCCTACTCGTCGAACGTCTTGCCGGTCTTTTTCCAGTCGGAGAGGAAGCGGTCCAGGCCGGCGTCGGTCAGCGGGTGCTTGTAGAGCTGCTCCAGGACCTTGAACGGCAGCGTGGCCACGTCCGCCCCGAGCTGTGCGGACTGGACGATGTGCACCGGGTGGCGCACCGAGGCGACCAGCACCTTGGTGTCGAAATCGTAGGCGCGGTAGATGGTCACGACCTGGTCGATGAGGAGCATGCCGTCCTCGGCCACATCGTCCAGCCGGCCGATGAACGGCGAGATGTAGGCCGCGCCGGCCTTGGCCGCGAGCAGGGCCTGGGCGGCGGAGAAGCAGAGGGTCACGTTGCAGCGGATCCCCTCCTTGAGGAGCTCGCGCACGGCGCGCAGCCCCGCCGGCGTCAGCGGCACCTTGACAACCACGTTCTCGGCCAGTCCGGCCAGGCGGCGGCCCTGCTCCATCATGCCGTCGAGCTCGGTCGCCAGCACCTCGCCCGACACCGGGCCGGGCACCAGGCGCGCGATCTCCTGGACGGTCTGGAGATAGGGCTTGCCCATCTTCGCGATCAGGGTCGGATTCGTGGTGACGCCGTCGACCATGCCCCATTCGAGGCCGGTCGCGATCTCCTTGACGTCCGCGGTGTCGAGAAAGAACTCCATCGCTGTCTCCCCTCCTCTAGTGGACCGTCTCCGGCCCTTCGTCGTCGTCGAGAGGCTCGTCGTCGAGATCCTCCTCCGGTACGGCCTCCATCTCCAGCTCGGGAGCGAAGACGTCGGCCACGATCTCGCCGTCTCCACCATTGCCGCCCTCGCCCTCGATACCCTCGATACCCTCGGTGCCCTCGACGAGCACCTCCTCCTCGCGCTCCACCTTGGCGATGGCCACGAGGCGGTCCTCGCCGTAGGGGTTCATGAGCCGGACGCCCTGGGTCGAACGGCCGACCACGCGCACTCCCGAGACATTGATGCGGATGATCATCCCCTCCTGGGTGATGAGCACCAGGCCGTCGCTCTCGGTCACGAAGCGGGCGCCGACGACCTCGCCGGTCTTCGGGGTCACCCGCAGGTTGATGATGCCCATGCCGCCGCGGTTCTGCTTGCGGTAGTCCGCGATCGGCGTGCGCTTGCCGTAACCGCGCTCGGTGACGGAGAGGATCTCGCCGTGGGTCTCCAGCGCCTCCATGCCCACCAGCCGGTCCCCCTCGCGGAGAGTGATGCCGCGCACGCCGTAGGTCGCGCGCCCCATGGGCCGCGCGTCGCTCTCCGGGAAGCGGACGGCATAGCCCTTGGCGGTCGCGAGGAGGATGTCCTTGGTGCCGTCCGTCTCGCGCACGGCGAGCAGCTTGTCCCCCTCGTCGATGTTGATGCCGATGATGCCGCCCACCCGCGGGTTGGCATAGGCCGAGAGCTCGGTCTTCTTGACCGTGCCGTTGGCCGTGCAGAACACGAGATAGCGGTCCTCGGGGAACTCGCGCACCGACACGGTCGTCGCGACCCGCTCGTTCGCCTCCAGGTTGAGGAGGTTCACGATCGCCTTGCCGCGCGCATTCGGACCGGCCTCGGGGATCTCGTGCACCTTGAGCCAGTGCACGCGCCCGCTCTCCGTGAAAGCCAGGATATAGCTGTGCGCCGAGGCCACGTACAGGTGCTCGACGAAGTCGTCCTCGCGCGTGGCCATGCCGGTGCGGCCGCGGCCGCCGCGGTTCTGGGCGCGATAGAGAGTCAACGGCGAGCGCTTGACATAGCCGGTCTTGGTGACCGTGATCACCATGGGCTCGTCCGCGATCATGTCCTCGATCGAGATGTCGAGCATCTCAGGGATGATCTCGGTCCGGCGCTCGTCGCCGTAGGCTTCCTTGAGCTCGCCGAGCTCGCGCTTGATCTCCTCCAGCACCAGTTGATCGGAGCCGAGGATGGCGCGCAGCCGCTCGATCGTGATCATCAGCTCGCGGTACTCTTCGACAACCTTTTCGCGCTCGAGGCCGGTCAGGCGCTGCAGGCGCATGTCGAGGATCGCCTGCGCCTGGACCTCGGAGAGCGCGAAGCCCGACATCAGGTTTTCGCGCGCTTCGCTGGGAGTGGCGCTGGCGCGGATCGTGGCGATCACCTCGTCCAGGTGATCGAGCGCCTTGAGGATGCCCTCCAGGATGTGAGCGCGCTCCTCGGCCTTGCGCAGGTCATAGCGCGTGCGCCGGATGATGACCGTCTTGCGATGGTTCAAGAAGTGATAGAGCAGCTCCTTGAGCGTCATCACCCGCGGCTGGTTGTCCACGATGGCCAGCAGGATGATGCCGAACGTGGTCTGCATCTGGGTCATCTTGTACAGCGAGTTCAGGATGACCTCGGGCACCTCGCCGCGCTTGACGTCGAGCACGATCCGGATGCCTTCGCGGTCGGACTCGTCGCGCAGGTCGGAGATCCCTTCGATCTTCTTTTCGCGGATCAGCTCGGCCATGCGCTCGATCAGCTTGGCCTTGTTGACCTGGTAGGGAATCTCGGTGACGACGATCGACTGGCGCTCGGTTTTCGCATGGGTTTCGATCCCGGCCCGGGCGCGCACCTGCATGATGCCGCGGCCGGTGGTGTAGGCCGCGCGGATGCCGGCCAGGCCGTGGATGTAGGCCGCGGTCGGGAAGTCCGGGCCCGGGATGACCCGCATGAGCTCGTCGATCGTGACGTCCGGATTGTCGATCATCAGGAGCAGGGCGTCGACCACCTCGCCGAGGTTGTGCGGCGGGATGTTCGTGGCCATGCCGACCGCGATGCCGGAGCCGCCGTTGACCAGGAGGTTCGGCACGCGCGCGGGCAGCACCAGCGGCTCGGTCTCGGAGCCGTCGTAGTTCGGCCCCCAGTCGACCGTCTCCTTGTCGATGTCGTCGCGGAGCATCTCCTCCGCGATCTTCATCAGGCGCACCTCGGTGTAGCGCATGGCCGCCGGGTTGTCGCCGTCCAAGGAGCCGAAGTTGCCCTGGCCATCCACGAGCGGGTAGCGCAGGGCGAAGTCCTGGGCCATGCGCACGACGGTGTCGTAGATCGCCGAGTCGCCGTGCGGGTGGTATTTGCCCATGACGTCGCCGACGATGCGCGCCGACTTCTTGTAGGGCCGGTCGGAGCGGTTGCCGCTCTCCCACATGCCATAGATCACGCGGCGGTGCACCGGTTTCATGCCATCGCGCACGTCGGGCAGCGCGCGGCCGATGATCACGCTCATCGCGTAATCGAGATAGCTGCGCTTCATCTCCTCTTCGATGTCAACCGGGATCGGCTGCTCGAAGGGGAGGTTCTGATCGTTGTCGCTCATCGATTCGCTTTCTTTCCTCGGGTCAGGCGACCTGCTTCACTTCCCTGCCGATCTCGTACAGAAACTCGGGAGCGAAGTCGGCTCCGTTCGGCCATTCGATCGTGCGGGTCTCCTGGCTTACCTTTACCTTGCTGAAGAAGCCTGGGTCCCGGAGAGGCTCGAAGACCTCTCCATAAAGCTCGCCGCTCAGATCGACATCCTTCACGACGCCGTCAGAGAACTGGATGCGGAGCTCGAAACCTTCTTTCGGAGTGACCCGTTCGACGTGTAGAAACATCTTCTTCCCCTCAGAGCAGCGGTGAAACCGGCTCCAGGGGCTTGCGCTCCCTGGCCAGCTCCCAGTTCCTCATCAGCTCGTCCTGGTGCTTCTCCGACCATTCGAAAATCATCTGCAGGGCCCGCCTCGACATCTCGCCTTGCACGACCCCGGTCTGGATCGCGACGGTCACTTCCTGCTCCTGGTAGCGGGCATGGAAGTGTGGCGGGTTGTGATCGTTGTAGTTCATGAAGATCACGATGCCATAGAACCGGCTGATCGTCGGCATCACACGTCCAGGTTGCGCACGTCGAGCGCGTTGTCCTGGATGAATTCGCGGCGCGGCTCGACCTCGTCGCCCATGAGGATGGTGAAGATCTGATCGGCTTCGACGTCGTCCTCGACCTGGACCCGGAGGAGCCGGCGCTTCGTGGGGTCCATCGTGGTTTCCCAGAGCTGCGTCGGGTTCATCTCGCCCAGGCCCTTGTAGCGCTGGATCGAAAGGCCTTTCTTCGCGCCTCCGTAGAGCTTGTCGAGCGCCTCTTCCAGGGTATCGAGGAGCGAGACGTCCTCGCCCTTGACCAGGGTGAAGCCGTCGGCCAGGTGAGCGTCGATGCCCATCTGGTTGTGGGCCATGGCCCGGTACTCGGCGCTGGTCACCAGGTGCCAGTCGATCCTGCCCTCGCGGTCGACGCCGTCGCGCCGGCTCCAGAAGCGGACGAAACGGGTGCCGTGCTCCTCGTCGAGACCGAGGCTCACGTCGCGGTAGCCGGCCGTCTCGAGCTCGCCGGCAACCCGGGCCAGCCGGACCTCGTCGAGGAGCGATCCCTTGTCCCGCACGTTATTGCGCAGCGCGATCTTGACTGCCTCGGCCGGAAGGCCGCGCGAGATCAACCTGTCGAGATTCTGCCGGAAGGCCTCCACCTTCTCCAGGAAGGACGCCAGCCGCACTCCGGTCAGCCTGCCGTCTCCATTGCCTTTGCCGCGGCCCACCTCCAGCTCCCACTGGTCCTTGATGCGATCCACCAGGAACGCCTGGTACTCGCGGTCGTCCTTGAGATAGGTCTCGCTCTTGCCATGGCTCACCTTGTAGAGCGGCGGCTGCGCGATGTAAAGGTAGCCGCGCGCGATGATCTCGCGCATCTGGCGATAGAAGAAGGTCAGGATCAGCGTGCGGATGTGGCTGCCGTCCACGTCGGCGTCGCACATGATGATCAGCTTGTGATAGCGGACCTTCGAAGCGTCGAAGTCGTCCTTGCCGATCCCGGTGCCGAGCGCCGTGATCATGGTCTTGATCTCGTCGGAGGAGAGCATCTTGTCGAAGCGCGCCTTCTCGACGTTGAGGATCTTGCCCTTGAGCGGCAGGATGGCCTGGAAGCGCCGGTCGCGCCCCTGCTTGGCCGAGCCGCCCGCGGAGTCGCCCTCGACCAGGAAGAGCTCGGCGATCTCGGGATTGCGCTCCGAGCAGTCGGCCAGCTTGCCGGGTAGGTTCGAGGCGTCGAGCGCGCCCTTGCGCCGGGTCAGGTCCCGGGCCTTGCGCGCGGCCTCGCGGGCGTGCGCCGCTTCCACGCACTTCTCGACGATCCGCCGCGCCTCGCGCGGGTTCTCCTCCAGGAACTGGGCGAGCCGGTCGTTGACCGCCTGCTCGACCCAGCCCTTGATGTCGGACGAGACCAGCTTGTCCTTGGTCTGGGACGAGAACTTGGGGTCCTTGATGCGCACCGACACCACGGCCGTGAGGCCCTCGCGGACGTCGTCGCCGGTCAGGTTCTCCTTGAGGTTCTTCGCCAGGCCCGAGGACTGCGCGTAGTTGTTGATCGTCCGCGTCAGCGCCGTCTTGAAGCCCTGGAGGTGGGTGCCGCCGTCGCGGTTGTTGATCGTGTTCGTGAAGCTGTAGATGATCTCCTGGTAGCCCTCGTTCCACTGCAGGGCCACCTCGATCATCTCCGGACCGGTGCCGTCGTCCCGCGTGTCGGCCAGGTAGATCGGCTTCGGGTGGAGCGCCTGCTTGTTGCGGTTCAGGTGCTCCACGAACGAGGAGATGCCGCCGGCATAGGCAAACTCGGCCTCCTTGTCCGTGCGCTCGTCGCGCAGCCGGATGCGCACGCCCCGGTTGAGGAACGACTGCTCGCGCAGGCGCTGGGCCAGCGTGTCGTAGTGGAACTCCAGGATGGCGAAGATCGACGCGTCCGGCCAGAAGCGCACCTTGGTGCCGTGCGCCGTGGTCGTGCCAATGGCCTTGATCGGCTCCTCGGGCAGACCCCGGTGGTAGACCTGGAACCAGACCTGGCCGTCGCGCTTGATCTCCAGCTCCAGGGTCTCGGAGAGCGCGTTGACCACCGACACGCCCACGCCGTGCAGGCCGCCGGACACCTTGTAGGAATTCTTGTCGAACTTGCCGCCCGAGTGCAGCTCGGTCATGATGACCTCGGCCGCCGAGCGCCCCTCTTCCCTGTGCAGGTCCACCGGGATGCCGCGGCCGTCGTCCTCGATGGTCACCGAGTTGTCGCTGTGGATCACGACGTCCACGACCGAGCAGTAGCCCGCCTGGGCCTCGTCGATCGAGTTGTCGACCACCTCGAACACCATGTGGTGCAGGCCGGAGGCATCGTCCGTGTCCCCGATGTACATGCCGGGGCGGGTACGGACCGCCTCCAGGCCCTTGAGGACCTTGATGTTCTCGGCCGTATAGGTAGGAATAGGAGTCGTGTTGTCCAGTTCTGCCAAGTCGGATCTCCGCGCTGGGATCGCCCGCGGACGGCGCGGGCAGGAATGTAGAAATTATAGCACGCCGGAAGGCTTTTTTCGAGCCCTCTAGCCCCGAAAATTCAAGGGTTTACGGCTCCCTGATTTCAACAAGAAAACCGTGAAAAATCTTCCCTCACGAAAGCAGAGAGAGCTTTCCCTTCTCCATCTCCCAGATCTTGCCGATTTCCAGGGTGAGCCAGACCTGCGGACGGTTCGAGCTGGCGAGAATCTGGCGCTTTTCATCCCCCTGAAAGACCTTCCAGACCGAGGCGTGGGTCGGGGGCGCCAGTTCGGCATCGGCGTCGTCGAGCAGGTAGACGGGACGCCGGTCCATCCCCTCCAGGGTCCGGCCGTGCGCGGCCAGGAGCAGCAGGGAGAGGGACTTGCGCTCGCCGGCCGAGGCCACGCGCCGGATGTCGTGCCCACCCCAGAGGATCTCGAGCTCGTCCCGGTGAGGTCCCAGGAGAGGCATCTGGCGGCGGCGCTCCCGCTCGGCAATGGCATCCAGACTGTCCGCGATCGACTCCGCGCCCTGGAGGCCCGAAGCGGGAGAGGGCCGGTAGCGGAGCTCCACGGGAGGAAACGGGAGGCCGGACTCCTCCAGGACCGTCAGCAGCATCTCCTTGAGCTTCTCCGTGTACTCGTGACGGAGCTGGATGACCTCCGCGGCCAGGGAGGCGAGCAGCTCATTCCAGATTTCGATGCCGACACCTTCCTGGAGCAGGAGCTGCCGCTTCTGGCGCAGGGCCTCGCGGTAGCGGCCGAGGACCTCCAGGGCGGCGGGCCTCGCGCCGACGATGCCGCGGTCCAGGAACCGCCGGCGGGCCTTGGGCGCGCCGATCAGCACCTCCGCCTCGGCCGAGGTCCAGGCCACGACGGGCAGGGCTGCCAGATGGTCGGAGAGCGGGCTGATCTTGCCGTTGAGCGACCGCTCGCGCTTGCCTTCCGACCAGGAGACCTCCAGGCTCGACCGGTGGTCGGTGTCCACCTCGGCATGGACCCGGAACGAGTCGCTGCCATGGCGGACGCAGTCGCCTATCTGGGCGGCGCGGAAGCTGCGGGTGGTGGCGACGACGTAGACCGCCTCGAGGAGGCTGGTCTTGCCGGCGCCGTTGCCGCCCAGGAGGAGGTGCGAGCCGCGCCCGGGCCACCAGTCGAGCGGCTCGAGGTTGCGGAAGTCGCTTGTCAGCAGTTGGGAGATCAAATCCGCATGGGCATGATCACGCAGAGATAGCGGGTGTCAGGCCCGTCCTGCGGGTAGCCTACGCACTGCGTGTTCTCGTCCTTGAGCTCCAGCCGGATCTTCTCGGTATCGACGGCGCCGAGGAAGTCGCGCAGATAGTCCGGGTTGATCCCGACGCGGAACTCCGGCCCGTCGTAGGTGCAGGAGACCTCCTCGACCGCCTCGCCAAGGTCGGAGTTGGCGGCGGAGATCACGACTTGATCGGCCGTGAACTGGAGGCGCACGGCGCGGGCGCGATCGCCGGTCATGAGCGCGGCGCGCTGGACCGCCTCGGAGAAGGCCTTGCGGTCGAACAGGACCTTCTTGTCATTGTCCTTGGCGATGACCCGCTCGTAGTCGGGGAAGGTCCCTTCGAGGATGCGGCAGATGAGCTCGCGCCGGCCGAGGCGGAAGGAGAGATGGTGCTCGCCGCGGCGGTAGCCGAGGTTGCCGTCGCCTTCGAGCCGCTGCAGCTCCTGGAGCGCCTTGCGCGGCACGAGGACCGAGTCCTGGGCCTCGCCGTTGCCCTCCAGGCCGCCTTCGACGAGCGCCAGGCGATGGCCGTCGGTCGCGACCATCTCCATGCCGCCGTCCTTGAGCTTGAGGAGAGCGCCGTTCAACTGGAAGCGCGACTCCTCGGCCGAGACCGCGAAGAGGATCTTCGAGACCATGCGCCGGAAGTCCCCGAAGGGGATCTCGACTTGCGGGCTTTCCTCGACGTTGGGCAGCGTCGGGAAGTCGTCGGGCGCGAGGCCGTGGACCTTGAAGCGCGACTTGCCGGCGCGGATGGTGAGGACGCGCGGCTCCTCCTGGACGAGGTGGACCTCGTCGCCGGTGAGCGAGCGGATGATCTCCATGAGCTTCTTGGCCTGGACGGCGATGCCGCCCGACTCCTTGACGTCGGCCTCGCACCACGAGGTCAGCGAGACGTCGAGGTCGGTGGCCGCCAGGTGGAGGCGGTCGTCGCGGGTCGTGAGGAGCAGGTGTGAGAGGACCGGAATGGTCGTCTTGCGCTCCACGATGCCCTGCATCGGGATCAGCTCGCCCAGAAATTCACTGCGGTTGACGCGGATTTCCATTCCCTCTTCTCTCCCTAGAAGGCACCTGAATATAGCATAGCCGTAGAAGCAGTAGGTGGCTGCGGAATTCCGGAAAAGGGGTCTAAGTCCCCTGGGACCAGGGGCTTGGATTCGTGGCCCGGCCTGCGGACAGGCTGTGGACGGCCTGCGGAGGAATGAGGAGAAATCCCGGAGGGCGGAAAATATCCGCAGCCCCTCCACAGCGGCTCAGAAGAGTCCTCCACAGCCTTTCCATAGGCCGCAGGAGTCCCTACCTGTAGAGATGCAGGCTGCATGCCTACACGAAGTGGTTTTCGAAGCCGAGCAGGATGCGATCGAGGTCGGGGTCCGTCTTCCTCAGCTCCGCCACCTTGTCGGCCGAGTACATGACCGTCGAGTGGTGCTTGTCGTTGAAGAGCTTGCCGATCTCGGGGAAGGACAGGTCCGTGAGCTTCTTGCACAGGTACATGGCCACCTGGCGCGGGAAGACGATCGTGCGCGCGTTGTTCTTGCTCTTGATGTCGGCGACCTTCAGGCCGTAGTGGCGCGCCACGGCCTTGATGATGTCGTTGGCCGCCGGCTTCTTCCCTTCCTCGGGCAGGATGTCCTTGAGCGTCTCGCGGGCGAGCGCCGGCGACAGCGGCTTGCCGGTGAGCGACGAGAAGGCCAGGACCCGGTTGAGCAACCCCTCGAGCTCGCGGATGTTCGACTTCACCTGCTGGGCGATGAACTCGGCCACGTCGTCCGGCAGCGGGACGTTTTCGAGGTACGCCTTGCGCTGCAGGATCGCCACCTTGGTTTCGAGGTCCGGCTGCTGGATGTCCGCGATGAGGCCCCACTCGAAACGGCTGCGCAGCCGCTCCTCCAGGGTGGGGATGTTCCGCGGCGAGGAGTCCGAGGTCAGGATGATCTGCTTCTGGCTCGTGTAGAGCGTGTTGAAGGTGTGGAAGAACTCTTCTTGAGTCCGCTCCTTGTTGGCCAGGAACTGGATGTCGTCGATGAGCAGCACGTCGATGGTGCGGTAGCGCTCCCGGAAGTCGGGCATGCGGTCGAAGCGGATCGAGTTGATGAGCTCGTTGACGAACTGCTCGGCGGCCAGGTAGAGCACCCGCATCTGCGGCCGGGTGCGCAGGATCTCGTGGCCGATGGCGTGCAGCAGGTGGGTCTTGCCCAATCCCACGCCGCCATACAGGAAGAGAGGGTTGTAGCTCTGCGACGGGTTTTCCGCGACCGCCTTGGACGCGGCATGGGCGAACTCGTTCGACTTGCCGACCACGAACGTGCTGAACACGTACTTCGGGTTGAAGTGGGAGGGGGTGATGAGCTCGACGCTCTCCTCCGACTCCTCTTCCTCCAGGGTGAAGAGCACCTCGAAGCCCATGTCCAATCCGGCGAGCGCGCGGTCCACGGTCGAGCGGTAGCTCTCCTCCAGCGTGTGCAGGAAGCGGGCGTTCGGAGCTTGCAGGACCAGCCGGCTGTCCGACTCGCCGCGCACCTTGAGCGGCAGGAACCAGGTGGCGAACTCCTCGGGATCGAGCTCGTGCTGAAGCTGTCTTTGAAGGAGCGGCCAAAGGGATGCGGGCATGAAACCTCGGTGGGCAGAGCGCTCGAATTCCACAGATTTTCCACAGGATGTGGAAATCCTCTACACAAGGAGGGACTGCGGGAGCGGTGGTCTATGGCTTCACAGCTACGTCTGGAGAGGATGATAGCAACACGCTCCAGACCCCGCAAGCCCCCTCTCCTCGCAAAGAGGAAGTAAGTCCTTTTTTTCGGCACGGGGCTGAATGAAAGTTGCCTGCGCCGGCCATCGGGATCATACCTGGATTGGACCCGGTTTTGGGGGTTTCGGGGGACTTCCGAGCCAGTGGGATTCCCAGGCCGCGAGCTCTCCGGCTTCCAGACGGGCGATATGGCAGACCGGGTCGCCGGTGTGCACGAGCGGGAGTTGGGTGAGGCCGAGGACGAGCCCGCCGTAGGGCGACTTGAGCTGGCTGCGCCCGCGGCCGAAGGGGTTCGTGTTCAAGGAGATCGGCGCCCCCCGGCGCAGCGGCTGGCCGAGCTCCACCTGGAGGTCCAGGATGCCGCCGGCCTGGGCGCGGACCCAGTGGGTGCGCTCGATGCGCAGGCGCAGCAACGGCGCGGCCGGCTCGCCGGGCAGCATGCGCAGGAAGCGCAGGACGTTCAGGATGCCGGCGATTCCCACCTCGATGAACGGCCGCTCCAGCCGGCGCGCGCTCCCGGCCTCGTAGACCACCGTCGGCACGCCGGCGGCGACCGCCACCCGGCGCAGCGACCCCTCCGGCCCCTCGCCGCCCACGACCATCGGGATGCCGAAGGCGTCCGCCAGCTCCGCCACCCGGGGATCCGCGAGGTCCGCCCGGATCTGCGGATAGTTCGTGCGCTCGCCGCCGCCGGTGTGCAGGTCGAGACCGTAGTCGCTCTGCCGGATGACCTCGCGGAACAGGGTGTCGGCGAGGCGCGAGGTGAGCGATCCCTTGGGGCTGCCCGGAAAGCTGCGGTTCAAATCGCGGCGGTCGGGCAGGCGGCGGTCCTGGACCAGGAAGCCGGGGACGTTGACCACCGGCACCGCGATCAGCGTGCCGCGCAGGCCGGAGAAGTCGGTGTCGTTGAGCAGGCCGCGCAGGATCCCGACCCCGTTGAGCTCGTCGCCATGGACCGTGGCGGTGACGAAGAGGGTGGGACCGGGGCCGCCCCGCACCACCGTGATCGGCACGGCGACCGGCTCGGAGGTGTAGGACTCGCCCACCCGCAGGCGCAGCTCCGCGGTCTCGCCCAGGCCGACCGGGTTGCCGCAGAAGCAGAGCGGCTCCCTGCCGGACGTGGTCCGCGCGTCAGCCCCGCGAGCGGTTGTCCGGGTCGGCATCGGCGGGGTGGGCGGGGTGGTGGGCATGGGCGAGGACGAAGTCGATCATGGCGCCGGCGACGTCGGCACCGGTGGCGCGCTCGATCCCCTCGAGGCCGGGGGAGCTGTTGACCTCCAGCACCATGGGGCCCTCCTTGGACGGGAGCATGTCGACGCCGGCGATGTTCAGCCCGAGCACCTCGGCGGCATGGATGGCGGTCTTCTCGAAGGCCGGCTCGAGGGTGACGCCGGTGGCGGTCGCGCCGCGATGGAGATTGCTGCGGAACTCTCCCTCGCCCGCGGTGCGCGCCATGGCTGCCACGACCTTCCCGCCCACCACGATGGCGCGGTAGTCGGTGCCGCCGGCCTCCTCCACGAAGGCCTGGATGAGGATGTTCTGGCGCAGGGTGCTCATGGCGTCCAGGACCGACTCGGCCGATTTGACCGATTCGGCCAGAATGACACCCATCCCCTGCGTCCCTTCGAGCAGCTTGAGGATGACCGGCGCGCCGCCGACCTTGCGGATCGCGGGGCGGATGTCCTCGCGCCGCCGGGCGAAGGCGGTGGGCGGGATGCCGATGTCGTGGCGGGAGAAGAGCTGCAGGCTGCGCAGCTTGTCGCGGCTCCTGGAAATGCCCTGGCTGCCGTTGGCCGCGAAGACTCCCATCATCTCGAACTGGCGGAGCACGGCGAGGCCGTAGAACGTGATGCTCGCGCCGATGCGCGGCACCACGCCGTCGAGCCCGGTCACCCGCTCGTTGCCGTGGAAGACCTCCGGCCTCTTCTTCGAAAGCTTGACGATGCACTCGAGCGGGTCGAGCACCATGACCTCGGCGCCGCGCTGGCGGCAGGCCTCCACGAGGCGCGAGGTGGAGTAGAGGGTGGCTTTGCGGGAGAGGATCGCGATCTTCATCGGTTCTTTCGGTGCCAGCTGCGCAGGAGGTACTTGCGCGAGGTGTCCACGACGAAGTCCCCCTCCAGGGCCTTGCGGGCCAGAATCATACGGAAGAGCATGCCCGAACGGTCGGTCAAGGTGAGGCGGACGCGCTTGCGCACCGGTCCGAGGACGATCTCGGTCTCCAGATAAGGACGGAGATCCGGGTGGCCGCCCGAGTCCTTGACCCGCACGCGGCCGAGCAGCGCCACCCGGGCGGTGACCGTCCGCCCGGGATGGCGGCGGTCGGTCCCGATCACCACCTCGGCGATCTCGGTTCCGTCGGGCAGCGTCTCCACCACGGTCAGCGAATCCACGTGGAGCGCCGAGGTGCGGGCCCCGGTATCGATCTTCGCCTTCAGACGGAAGATTCCCATCTCCGGCAGGTCCAAGTACTCCTTCCAGCCGATCCGGAGAGGCCCGGAGCCCTCCATCAGCGCGGCTCCCGGTGAAACGGCCGGTGGAATTGTAGAAATGCCATGAGAGAGAGGAAGCAATTGCACGAGAGAAGCCGCCGGTCCGGAGCCCGATCCGGGGGAAAAAACGGGAGAGCACCCTGTAAACCGCTGATTCTGCGCGGATCGCCGGGTTCACCCGGATTCAGGTACAAGCTTTGCATAAGATAGAGACACCTTAGTAAGCGTACATAGGGGGAGGTTGCCGCCAACCAGTAGTCATCCTGCCATCTTTGGAGATCCTTTCGATCTCGACCATCTCATGTTCTTTCCTGAAGCCCCTTTGCAGGGGTAGATCCTCAAAATCCAACCGGAAAAGGCGCCTCCCCCCTTGGCGCTCCTCGGCTGAAAGCCGGGGGGCGCGTTTCCTTTTGGGCGATCCGCAGGGCAAATCGTACAAACTGTCCGGAAAGCAGGTAGGAACGGCCCGGGCGAGATCCGCAGAGAGCGGCTGTCTCCATCCCAGGGCTGCGGAGAGGAGATCAGAGGGCCGGGCATGGCTGTTGCAAAAGATGGGAGTCGAAGAGAAAACACGGGAGGCTCTAACCTACCAACCTTATCCTACCCAACCGAGGTCCTAGAGATCTCAACCTCTTTGAACCTACCTGATTCCCCTGAAAAACAGGGGTATATCCACGGAAACCCAACCGGAGAGACGGGGCCTCCCCCCAGACCTCCCAGCCTGAAGGCTGGGAGGTTTTGCTTTTGGGGAAGGGGTGGCATGGGCGTTGCAGAGTAGCGAGGACAGAAACAAGTAGGGGAGGTTCCAACCTACCTAATTCGATCCTACCTGTTTGGAGGTCGTTAGACGGCCTCACCCTCTCTACAGCTTCCTGAATCCCCTTTCTACAGGGGTAAAAACATAAAATCCAACCGGAGAGATGGGGCCTCCCCCCCTTGTCTCCTCTTTTTTCAAAGAGGACGCCCCCCAGCCCAAGGGCAACCCGGGCGCGCCGTCCCGGCACTGCCAAAATGACCTGATGTATAGAATGGCGCGTATGAGTCGGGCTGCTTCCGATCTCCTGACCTGGTTCGACCGGCACCGCCGCGACCTTCCGTGGCGCAGGAGCCGGGATCCCTACCGCATCTGGCTCTCCGAGGTCATGCTGCAGCAGACTCGGATCGAGACCGTGCTCCCTTATTACCAGCGCTTCCTGGAAAAGTTTCCCACGGTGGAGGACCTGGCCCGGGCCGGCATCGAGGAGGTGCTCGCGCTCTGGTCCGGGCTGGGCTATTACCGCCGCGCGCGGCAGCTCCACGCAGCAGCGCGCCAGGTGGTGGAGATCGGCGGCTTCCCGCGCTCGATCGAAGGGCTGCGCGAGCTGCCTGGGATCGGCGCGTACACGGCAGCGGCCGTGGCGAGCATCGCGTTCGGAGTGGCGGAGCCGGTGCTCGACGGCAACGTGGAGCGGGTGCTCTCCCGCTGGCTCGCCCTGGAGCTCGACCCGAAGAGCCGTCCGGCGCGGGAGCGGATGCTCGCCGCCGCGGCCAGCCTTCTCGATCCGGAACGTGCTGGCGACAGCAACCAGGCGCTGATGGAGCTGGGAGCCACGGTCTGCGTGCCAAAACGGCCGCGCTGCCTGCTCTGCCCGATCGCCCCGGGCTGCCAGGCCGCAGGCAGCGACCCGGAGCGCTTCCCCGTGGCGCGGGCCAAGCGCGAGCGGGAGCTGCACCGCCTGCTGGTCGCAGTCGTGGAGCGGAACGGCGGAGTGCTCCTCTTCCGCCGGGCGGAGGATCGCGCCCTTCTGGCCGGCACCTGGGAGCTGCCCTGGACGAACCTCGCGCCCGCTCCCGAGGAAGGCCTTGCCGAGCGCTACGGCGGGCTATGGTCCCTCGGACCGCGGGTCGGAGAGGTTCGGCACTCCATCACCTACCGGGATCTCGAGCTTGACGTTCACCGGGCCGAGGTTGTGACTCCGCAGGGGACGTGGGGGTGGTTCGGGGAGAGCGAGCGGGCCGGGATGCCGCTGTCGTCGCTGGTGACCAAGGTGCTGCGGGCGGCGGGGGCGGATTGACACGGACGAACACGGACCAGACACGGACGCACACGGACGAATCTTCCGGTGTCCGTGACGGTCCGTGTTCGTCCGTGACTGTCCGTGTCAGCTCCCCAGAATCTCGGGCAGCCGGCTCCCGATAGCCGACCGCCGGCCCTCCTCCCGTGCCCAATTGGCGCGCTCGTCATCCCCGAAGGCGGCCCAGAGCTCCGCGGCCTGGAGGAACCACTCCGCGAACAGCGGCTCCCCTCCTCCCAGGTCGGTGCGCAGCTTGTTCTCCAGGGAGGTCTCGACCTCGTCGAACAGGTGGCGGGCCTCGCGGAGGTCCTTTTTCCTCAGCTCGACCCAGGCGCGATGGAGGGTGATGGACTCGGTGAGGTCCGATCTCCGGGCCGCGGCACCGGCCAAGGCGCGCTCGGCCGCGGGCCAGTCGCCCGCGTAGGCCGCGGCGAGCCCGGACTCCAGGCAGGCCTCGCCATCCGAGGGATCGCGGGCGAGGATGCGCGCGAGCAGAGCGCGAGACTCGTCCAGCCGGAGCAGGTGCTTGGCCGCCACGGCCGCGGCGAGCAGCTCGTCGCGGCTCGCGTTCGGACCGGTCCTGGCGACGGCCAGGGCGGCCGCGAAGTCGCCGCGGCCCACGGCCTGGACGGCCGCGCTCGCCGGCGCCCGCCGGAGCACGGCGAAGAGGATCAGGGCGCCGGCGGCGGTCCCCGCGATGATCAGGAAGGTGAGCAGCCCTTCGAACGTCGGCATGTCTCAATATCTCAGACGCCGAGCAGCGGGAGCTGGGCGGGTCGCAGCCGCTGCCAGACCTCCTGCTCGACCACGTCGAGCCACTCCGCGCGGCGGCCGGGGTCGAGAGAGAGCGCTTCGAGGCTCCGGTCCCGCAGCTCGCGGACGACGCGCTCGTCCACCGCCCGCTGGAATGCCGGATCGGCCGAGCGGATGCCGTCCGGCGACGGCTGCTCCACCAGGGGCACGTGGACCAGCAGGTCGTAGGTGCGGATCCAGAACTCCATCAGGTCTTCGAGCGTCTGCTGCCGGCCGGCGGCCAGGAGCAGGTAGACGTAGTTGTCGAGGACGCTCCGGTCGCAGATCACCACGGGATAGCGCGCCTGCGCCACCAGCTCCTCGGCGATCTGGGTGTGGAGGATCCACGACTGGGCTGCGATCGACGTCTCCTCGTTGATCGGCAGCGGGCACCGGCGAGCCACCTCGTGGACCACGTCGATGGACACATCCCGCCGTTTGAGCCGCGAAGCCAGCCCATAGCACAGCGTCGTCTTGCCCACCCCGTGGGTGCCGATGAAGGCGATCTTGGCGTTGGGGGAGCTCAAGGCAGCTCCCCACCGCTGGCGAGGAGCGAGATCAGCTCGACCTGGTCTTCGTCAAAGCGGTAGTAGGCGACGTGCTCCGCGTCTCGAATGTAGACGGGCCAGATGTGGAGAGGGCCGTCCTCGACGGCGAAGCCGCGCTCGGGGTGGCGAGCCAGGGCGAACTCCAGGGCCGCGGCCACGTCGTCGGCCCGCCGCGGGTCCGGCTCGGCCTTTCTCAGCTCCCGCTCGAACCGATGACTCTGGATGACGACTCGGAATCTATCCACCCAGCTCCTCGGCCAGCTTCCTTCCGTGTTCGACCTCCGCGGGGGTCGGCGGCCTGGGTCGGCCCAGGAGGGCGGTCGAGTAGGGGATCTCCTCGCCCTCGGCGGCGAGCTGCCAGCCGAGGAACTCGTGGGAGAGCTCGCTCACGCCGGTGGCATTGAGGTCCCAGAGCTTCCGGATCACGTCCTGGACGATCGCGATCTCCGCTCCCGAGAAGAGAGAGAGGTCGGGCTCCCGGAGGGCGACCAGGATCTTCTGCGTCCGTCCGAAGAAGTCCCTCTCCGCCGAGGCGCAGACTCGCTCCCTCTCCATCTTCCGGACCACCGGCACCAGCCGCTTGGGAGCAGGACCGTGGGCGAGCTTCTGGTACTTCTCTCCGGTGATGGAGCGACCGAGCTTCCGATAGGCCCAGAAGTCCGAGTAGAAGAGGATCTTGTTCAGCTTGGTCGCGCCGAAGTGCTCGTCCCGCTCCGAGGCGCGGGCGATGAAAAGGACCAGCTCGCGCAGCTTCCGATCGTCGGTGGGGTTTGCCTTGGCCATGGCATCGAAAGTATACACTCCGGCGGTAAACAGGCGAAACTAACCCAGAGTCTCCTCCAAAATCTCCAGCGCCCTTTCCAGAACATCCTCGGGGATCGTCAGCGGCGGCACGATCTGCGCCACCCGTCCTTCCGGTCCCCCGGCCAGGAGGATGATCCCACGGTCGAGAGCCGCGGCGGTCCACCTCTTGGCGATCTCGGCCGAGTGCAGCTCGACACCCCAGAGGAGGCCGCGCCCCCGGACGGCCACGCCGGGCCAGCGGGCCAGCCGGTCGCCCACCCACTCCCCGAGCCGCGAAGCCCGGGCCGGGAGATCCTCCTCCTCGATCACGTCGAGCGCGGCCAGGGCGGCGGCGCAGGCGACCGGGTGGGCGACGAAGGTGGCGGTGTGGAGGGCCTCTCCTGGAGTCTCCCAGCAGCGGAAGAGGGAGCGCCGGCCAAGCACGGCGGCGATGGGCATCCCCCCTCCCAGCGCCTTGCCGCAGCAGAGGAGGTCGGGGCGTACCCCCTCGTGCTCCACGGCGAACATCCGCCCGGTCCTCCCAAAGCCCGTGAAGATCTCGTCCGCGATCAGGAGAGAACCGTGCTCGCGGCAGAGGCGGGCCAGCTCCGCCAGCCAGCCGGGCGGCGGGAGGATGACCCCTTCCCGCCCCACGATCGGCTCGACCAGCACGGCCGCCACATCCTCCAGCTCCACGCGGGAGCCGTAGGGAAAGCGGCGGACATGGCTGTGAAGGTGCGCGGCGAACGGCTCCCGGAACCCGGACCGCGAGGTCACGGCGAGCGAGCCCATGGTCAGGCCGTGGTAGGACGGCTCGAAGGCCACGATCCCCGGCCGGCCGGTGGCGGCGACGGCGGTCTTGATCGCGATCTCCACCGCCTCCGAGCCGGAGATGGAGAAGAAGACCTGGGCGTCGTCCACCGGCGCGAGCCTCACGAGCCGCTCCGCCAGCTCGACCCTCAACGGATGGCCGTGGACGTCCCCGAGCCCGTGGAGCAGCCGGCCGGCCTGGGCGCGGATCGCCTCCACCACCCGCGGATGGCGATGGCCCACGGCCGCGACTCCGAAGCCCGCGGTCAAGTCGATATAGAGATTGCCGTCGACGTCCCGGACGTGCGAGCCCTCGGCCTCTTCCCAGAAGAGAGAGGAGGAGCCGGCGCCGGAGAGCGTGTTGATCCCGGGCGCCTCGGCTTCTGCAATCCGTCGAGAGAGCTGGCGCGACAGCTCGCGCGAGCGCGGGCCCGGGAGGGTCACATCTCCCGCCGGCCGGCGAGCGAGCGGGCCAGCGTCACCTCGTCCGTGTACTCGATATCGCCGCCCACGGGCATGCCGAAGGCGAGGCGGGTCACCCGCACGCCGCGGGGCTTGAGCAGCCGCGCCAGGTAGAGCGCCGTGGCCTCCCCCTCGACGTTCGGGTTGGTGGCGATCACGACCTCCTCCACCCCTTCGAGCCGGGCCATCAGGCCGGCGATCGCGAGGCGGTCCGGGCCGATGCCGCGGTGCGGGGAGAGCGCGCCGAGGAGCACGTGGTAGACGCCCTGATACTCCCCGGTGCGCTCGATGGGCTCGATGTTGAACGGCTCCTCGACCACGCAGATGCGGGTGCGGTCGCGGCGCTCGTCGGTGCACCAGCGGCAGGGATCGACGGCGGTGATGGCGTTGCAGGAGGAGCAGTGGAACAGCTTCTCCTTGACCTCGACGATCGCCTGGGCGAGGTTCTGCGCCTCGCCGGCGGACACCTTGAGCAGGTAGTGGGCGAGGCGCGTCGCGGTCTTGGGCCCGATGCTAGGAAGCCGCGACAGCTCCCCGATGAGACGGGCCAGTGGATCGGTCATCGCGGTTAGAACAGGCCCGGGAGGTTCGACGCCATGGCGCCCATCTTGCCCTGCATCGTCTCCTCCACTTTGCGGCCCGCCTCGTTGATGGCGGCGACGATGAGGTCCTCCAGCATGGAGGGATCATCCTTGTCCATGGCCTCGGGATCAATCTTCACGGAGACCACCTGCTTGTGGCCGCTCATCCTGACGGTCACCATGCCGCCCCCGACGCTCGCCTCGACGATCAGCTCGTTGAGCTCGCGCTGGAGGCGCTCCTGCATCTCCTGGGCCTGCTTCATCAACTGGCGCATGCTGCTCATGTCAATCCTCCCTGGGACGCTCTTCAACCCGTTCCACCCGGCCCCCGAAGATGTCGAGGACCGTCTGCACGGTGGGATTCTCGTTCACCACGGCCCCGGCCGCGGAAGCGGCGGAGGCCTGGGCCTGCATGGCGGCGGCCTTGTGGCCCTGACCCTGGACAGTCCGCCAGGTCGCTTCCGCTCCCCAGACCGCCGCGACCGCCTCGTCGATCACCTGCCGGTTCGCCGACTGCCCGAGCCGCGACTCCAGCCAGGTGTCGCCGGGCGCCCGCGCAATCGTCAGCCGGCCTTCTGCGAACGAAATCTCGTCCGCGTCGGAGAGATAGGCCGCGAGCGGCTGCTTGCGCCGGCTCACCTCGTCGAGGAACGCCTGGATCAGATCTTCGCCCGAAGCGCCGCCGTTCGAGCGCGGTGGCGCTGGGGCGGGCGGAGGCGCGGCAACCGGGGGAGGGGCTGGTGCCGGAGGCGGAGCGGGACGAGCGGGCGCCGCCGCCTTTTCCGGCTGTGCTCCCCCTCTCCCGGCCGGTTGGGAGGGGATGGGAGAGGGGGCCGGGGGGTGAGGTTTCCGGGCCGGAGCCGCCGCCGTCACTCCTCCCCCCGCCAGAATCTCCTCCACCCGCCGCAGCTTCGGCAACTCGGCCGCGCGCAGCCAGGCGATCTCCACGGCCAGGGCGCCGGTCTCGCTGCGGCGCACCGTGGTCTCGCTGTTCAGGAGCTGATGCAGCAGGCGCAGCACGTTCTCGTACCCGGCCTCCTTGCCGAGGACGGCGAGCGCCTGGGCCTCCTCGGCGGGCAGGTCGGCCTGTTCCGGATCGCCGCCCATGGCCAGGTGGAGCGCGTTGCGGCAGAAGACCAGGAAGTGGCCATAGACATGGCGCGGGTCCCAGCCCTCGTCCTCGACCCGCCGCACCGCCCGGGTGACCGCGACCCCGTCGCCCTGCAGGATCGCTTCGAACAGCCGGTGGAAGAGCGCCGTGTCGAGACCGCCCAGGAGCCGGACCGCGTCCTCGTCCGAGATCGTCCCCGATCCGAACGTGGCGAGCTGGTCGAGCAGGGCGACGGCGTCGCGCACGCTCCCCTCGCCCGCCCGGGCGACCAGCCGCAGGGCCGTGTCGGTCGCTTCAATCCCCTCCTTGCCGCAGATGTCGCGCAGGAGGTCTGCGACGTCCTGCGAGCTCACCCGCCGGAAGTGGAACTCCTGGCAGCGGGAGAGGATCGTGGCCGGGACGGCGTCGATCTCGGTCGTGGCGAAGATGAAGACCAGGTGCGGCGGCGGCTCCTCGACGATCTTGAGGAGCGCGTCGAACGCCTGCCGGGAGAGGCGGTGGATCTCGTCGAGGATCACCACCTTGTAGCGGTCGCGCGCCGGGCCGTACTTGAGGCTCTCCGTGAGCTCGCGGACCTGCTCCACCTTTGAATAGGTGGCGGCGTCGACCTCGATGACATCCAGGTCCGAGCCGCGGGTGATCTCGATGCAGGGCGTGCACTCGTTGCACGGATCGGCGCCCGGTCCGCGCTCGCAGTTGAGCATCTTCGCGAGCAGCCGGGCCGTGGTCGTCTTGCCCACGCCGCGGATGCCGGAGAAGAGGTACGCCTGGGCGATGCGCCCCTCCTGGACCGCGTTGCGCAGGGCCGTGACGATCGGACCCTGGCCGACGAGGGTGGAGAAGCTCTGCGGGCGCCACTTGCGGGCGAGGACCTGGTACGCCATGGTGACGGTAATTAGATAAGGGCCTGGATAAGGATCGTTACGACAGCGGCCCACGAAGGGTTCCGGTTTGTCTGCGGCACTCGACCGGATACCTTATCGCTGCTCCCTTCCGGGCCTGACGAGGTTCGGTAACGACCGATGCACAGGACCCGAACCCTTCATGGGCCGCTGCCAGGAGCACATGCTATGTCCTGGTGTCCGCTAAGTAAAGGTTGGGGCGGGCGGGGGAAATTCCCCGGCCGCTCCCGCCGTTCCCCAGATGCCCGGGGCTCTTCCCGGAGCCGGGATTTGCCCCTCCGCCCGCCTTCGGGTAAGATACCCCGCCTGCCTGGAGAAGGCGGAGGCTCGTGCAGACGGAGAGACCGGAAGATCGGATCTGGATGCAGGAGGCTCTCGCCGAAGCGCGGCGGGCGGCGGAGATCGGGGAAGTGCCGATCGGCGCCATAATCGTGCGGGAGATCGTGCGGGAGGGGGAGTCGGGGGTGGAGATCATCGGCCGCGGGCACAACCGGCGCGAGATCGACCGCGACCCCCTGGCCCATGCCGAGATCCTCGCGATCCGGCAGGCGGCCGAGCGGATCGGCGGGTGGCGGCTCACGGGATGCACGATGTACGTCACCCTGGAGCCCTGCGCCATGTGCGCCGGCGCCCTGGTCAACAGCCGCGTGGAGCGGCTGGTCTGGGCGGCTCCCGATCCCAAGGCAGGCTGGTGCGGGACGCTGGGCAACCTGGTCCAGGACCCGCGCCTCAACCACCGGCTGGAGATGACGGCCGGGGTCCTGGAAGAAGACAGCGCCGCGCTGTTGCGCGGCTTCTTCGCGTCGCTCCGGAAGAGGTTCTGAGCGGCCCTCCTTCTTCTGAGGGGAACAGTTCTTTGCAGAGTTCCGGAGAGATGTCCGAGTGGCTTAAGGAGCACGCTTGGAAAGCGTGTGTAGGGGAAACTCTACCGTGGGTTCGAATCCCACTCTCTCCGCCATCTATAGACAGAGACCGGAGAGGTGCCAGAGTGGCTGAATGGGACGGTCTCGAAAACCGTTGACCGGGCAACCGGTCCGTGGGTTCGAATCCCACCCTCTCCGCCAATTTTTTCAGTTGTCTTCGACGAACCCGGGGCGGGCCCGAGCCCTCTCCTCAGCCGGAAGGAAGCACGAACGTGAAACGGACTTTTCAGCCCAACAACCGTCGCCGCAAGCGGACCCACGGCTTCCTGGTACGCATGCGTACCAAGAACGGACGCGCCGTGATCGCGCGTCGGCGCCAGAAGGGCCGCAAGCGCCTGTCGGTCTGATGTCCGGCTCCGGGCTTCCGGCAGAGCGCGGAAGCCAGCGCCTGCTCCCGAAGGAGCGGCTGCGGCGCAGGGCGGACTACCTCAGGAGCTACCGGACGGGACGCCGGCGACACGGCACGCTGGCCATCCTCTACTTCGTTCCGAACGAGCTCGGGCATCCCCGCATCGGGATCACCGCCAGCCGCAAGGTCGGCCCGGCCGTGGTGCGCCACCGCATCCGCCGCCGGATCAAAGAGGTTTACCGCCAATGGAAGGATCGAGGCAAGCTCCCCGCGCTGGATCTCGTGGTGCATCTGAAGCCCGAGGCCCGGCAGTCGGACTTTCGGACCCTGCGGGCCGAGCTGCTGCGCCTCTTCTCCGGGCTCCTGCCCCGGCCGCCCGAAACCCGGGAGACCCGGGCCTCGTGACCCGTGCAGCCGTCCGTCTCCTCGAGCTGTACAAGCGCCGGGTGTCGCCGCTCCTGCCGCCGGCCTGCCGCTTCACTCCCACCTGCTCGGAGTACGCGCGGCTCGCCCTGCTCAAGCATGGCCTGGCCCGCGGCAGCGCCCGCGCAGCCGGGCGGCTCCTGCGCTGCCAGCCGTTCCACCCGGGCGGGGTCGATCTTCCATGAACACGACACATTGCGCGACGCAGGATCTCTAGAGAGGGACTGAATTTCCGTGGACATGCGCCGGTTTCTGATCTTCATCGTCCTCACCGTGGCCATCATGGCCACCTGGACGCACTTCTTTCCGCCTCCGAAGCCGGCCCCCAAGCCGGCCGCCGTACCGGCGGCCACCCCGGATCGAGCGGCGGGCGCTCCCGCCGCGCCGGGAGCGGTCCCGGCGGGTCCAAGCACGGCCCAGCCGGCCAAGCCGGCGGCGGCCCTCCCCGCCTGGGCCGGACAGGCGGTCCAGGCCGCGGCCGAGGAGCAGGTGGTCCTGGAGGATGCCGACACCCGCGCGGTATTCACGAACCGCGGCGCCCAGCTCGTCTCCCTCCAGTTGAAGAACCAGAAGACCCACCAGGGCGGCGCCGTGGAGCTGGTGCGCAAGCGCGCCCAGGGTCCTTATCCGTACGGGCTCGTCCTCAAGAAGGGACTGGCGCCGCACCCGCTCGATCAGGCCCTGTTCCAGGTCGAGCGCGGAAATGGCCAGCTGGTCTTCCGCTACCGCGGTCCCGCGGGCGTGGCCGAGAAGCGCTTCCGCTTCGACGACCACGGTTTCCTGGAAGCGTCCGTCAACGTCCCGTCTGCCGGATGGGGGCTGGTCGTGGGGCCCGGTATCGGCAATCCGACGCCCGAGGAGATGGGCAGCCGCTATGGCCGCCGGGGCGCCGTGTACAAGCGGGGGGGCGAGGTCGCGGCGCTCAACGCCCAGGGCGAGGAGAAGGTCAAGACTCTCCCCGCCGTCGACTGGGTCGGCCTGGAGGACACCTACTTCCTCGCCGCCGCCATCCCGCGCGCCGGCCTGGACGGCGTGGTGATCCAGCCGCTGATGACCGAGGGCGCCGCGGCGAATGCCCGCTTCCTGCCGCTCCCCGGCAAGGACGACATCACCTCGGACCAGAAGAAGCTGCCGCGGGAATTCCGGTTGATCCTGGAGCCGGAGGGCGACAGCCTGTCGCTGCTCTCCTACTGGGGGGACAAGAACTACGACCGGCTGGCATCGCTCCCCTACGACCTGGAGGGCGCGGTCAAGCTCGGCAAGTTCGCGTTCCTGGCCAGGCCGCTGCTCATCGCGCTGCACTGGATCCACGACAACGTGGTGGCCAACTACGGCTGGGCGATCATCCTGCTGACCGTGGTGATCAAGATCCTGCTGCTGCCGCTCACGCACACCAACATGAAGTCGATGAAGCGGATGCAGGAGCTCAACCCCAAGGTGCAGGGGATCCGCGACAAGTACCGCGCGAAGCTCAAGGACAAGCAGGGCCGGCCGAACCTCGAGGTGCAGCGCAAGATGAACGACGAGGTGATGGCGGTCTACAAGGAGGCCGGGGTGAACCCGGTGGGAGGCTGCATCCCCATGCTCCTGCAGATGCCGATCCTGTTCGCGTTCTTCAACCTGCTGACCGCGGCGGTGGAGCTGCGCAACGCGCCCTGGATGCTGTGGATCCTGGACCTCTCGTCCAGGGACCCCTATTTCGTGCTGCCGATCGTGATGGGCGCCACGCAGTGGCTCCAGGTGCGGATGGCGCCGCAGTCCGGCGATCCGATGCAGCGGCGCATGTTCGAGCTGATGCCGGTCATCATGACCGTGATGTTCATCAGCGTGCCGAGCGGGCTGGTGCTGTACTGGCTGACCAACAACGTCTTGACTATCCTGCAACAGGCGGTTTACAAACGCCTCGAGAAGCGCAAGGCCTGAGCGCCCAGCGCGGAGATCCATGCGGCGGATATGAACGACCCCAAGAGACGCTTCTTTTCCGGTGACACGCTGAAGCAGGCCTTGATCCAGGCCGCCAACCAGTTCCACCTCGATCCCGAGGAGATCGCGTACCGCAGCATCGAGAAGCGGCACGGGTTCCTGAAGACCCGGCGGCGGGTGCTGATCGAGGTGGACCCCGACGCGCCCCGGCGGGACCCCGCCGCGGCCCCTCCCCCGGCTCCGGCCGCCCCTGTCCTGCCCACCCGGCCGATGCAGGCGGCGCCTCCAGGATCGCCTCCGGAGGGGGAGGACGAGGGACCCCAGCCCGGCAACGAGGTCCGTCCGCCGCGGGGCCGCGGTCCCGCGGTCCCGCCCGTGGGCCGCGACGACCGCGGGAACCGGGCGTCGCGAAGCGACCGTGGCCCTGCCCGGGGCGATCGTGGCGGGGACCGGGGACGGGGGAGACCCCATGGCGACCGCCCGCCGCGGCGGGACGACCGGGGGAATCGGGACAATCGGGGGAACCGCGCTCCGCACCAGGACCGGGGCCCGCGCGGCGCTGGAGACCAGCCGCGAGGCGAGCGTCCGGCGCGGTTCGAGGGGCACGTCCGGCCGCCGCAGCCATCGGCGGAGCGGCTGACCCGGGTCGAGGCGGAGACGTTCGACATGCCGCCCGCGAACGGCCTGATCCCGCTGCCGGAGATCCCGCGCCGGCCGTCCGAGCGCTTCCCCGAGGCGGCCGGCGCCCAGGCGGAAGCGGCGGCCCGGGGCATGGAGCTGCTGCTCCGGATCGCGGGCCTCAGCCTGACGCCGCGCATCCTGCAGGGGGAGGAGCGGCTGGAGGTGGACCTCTCCGGCGAGGACGTGGACTGGTGCTTCGCCGACGACGGCGAGTTCGTGGTCTCGGTGGAGCACCTGCTGCCGCGCCTGGTCCGGAGCCTCTCCGGCGAGGCGCCGCTGGTGCGGGTGGACTGTGACAACTTCCAGGAGATCCGCGAGGAGCGGCTGCGCAGCCTGGCGCAGCGGGTGGCGGAAGAGGTCCGGCGCAAAGGCCGGCCCCGCATGCTGGAGCCCATGAACCCGGCCGACCGGCGGATCATCCACATGACCCTGGCGGACGATCCGGGCGTGGTGAGCGAGAGCAGCGGCGACGGTTACTTCAAGCGCGTGACGATCAAGCCGGCCTGACCGTTTCACGGGAAACATTGGGGGACCACGTTCCACGTGGAACGTGGTCCTTTCTGTATCATCTCCCTCCCATGCCGTTCGCGCTTCCTCCCTTCTCCCGCATCTCCCTCGCCCGTCTCTCGCCCGAACCCTTGAGCGCTCGCGCGCTCGACGCGCTGGAGGCCCACTACGAGGAGCTGTCGGTCTGGAACCGGCGGCTCTCGCTGATCGGGCCGGGCACCCTGAAGGAAGTTTTGGAGCGCCATTACGGCGAGTCGCTCGCCGCGCTCCCGCTGGTGCCGGAGGATGCCCGTACCGGGTTGGATATTGGTTCCGGCGCCGGCTTTCCGGGGCTCGTTCTGGCCGCGGCGCGGCCAGACATGGAAATGACGCTGGTCGAGGCGCGGGAGAAGAAATGGGCGTTCCTTTCCGCGGCGGCGCGCAAGGCGTCGTTGCCCTGCCGGTGCCTGAATGTTAGAGTGGCGGTCCCCCTTCCCGCCGGGATCCCGGCGAGCCTGGACCTGGTCACGGCGCGTGCCCTGAAGCTCGATCCCGACGTGCTCGGCCTGCTCGCCGGGCGCCTGGGACCTGCCGGCCGGATCCTGCTCTGGTTGGGGGAGGAAGACCCCGCGCTGCCGGCCACGCTGGCGCCGGGACGGACCGTCAAGATCCCGGGAAGTCAGAGGCGCCGCATCCTGGAGCTGAGGCGCATGGAGTCCTAAAAAGCCGGATGAGCACGATCCTCGCCATCGCGAACCAGAAGGGCGGCGTGGGCAAGACCACGACCGCCATCAACCTCGGGGCCGGCCTCGGCGCCCTGGAGCGCCGCGTCCTGCTCGTGGACTGCGATCCCCAGGGCAACGCCACCCGCGGCCTCGGCGCCCAGGCCGAGCCGCCGCATCTCTACCACGCGATCATCGGCGAGGTGCCGCTCGCAGAGACGATCCGCCCGTCCGGCTTCCCGAACCTCGACCTCGTCCCCGCGCAGCGCGACCTGGTCGGCGTCGAGGTCGAGTTCGTCGGGGAAAAGGGTTGGGAGGGGCGGCTCAAGAAGATGCTCGGCGAGGTCTCGGGCCGCTACGACACGATCCTCCTGGACTGCCCGCCGTCGCTCGGCCATCTCACCGTATCCGCGCTCACCGCGGCCGACGGCGTTCTGGTTCCCCTGCAATGCGAGTACTTTGCGCTGGAAGGGATCTCGGAGCTCATGTCCACGGTGAAGCGCGTCCAGGGCGGGCTCAACGCCCGCCTCGCCATCAACGGCATCCTCCTCACCATGTACGACGACCGGACGAACCTGTGCAAGGACGTCGCCGACGAGATCCGCCGTCATTTCGGAGCGAAGGTGTTTGAAACCGTAGTCCCGCGCAACATCCGGCTGGCCGAGGCGCCGAGCCATGGCCTTCCCATCTTCCAGTACGACATCAAGTCGCGCGGCGCCGAGGCCTATCTCGCCCTTGCCCGTGAAGTCCTGCGGAGAGCAGCATGAGCGCCTCGAAGAAGTTCGGGCTGGGCCGCGGCCTGGACGCCCTGATCCAGAAGGAAGAGGAGGCTCCGGCGGCTCCGGCGCCGATCCAGTCCCTGCCCATCGGGCAGCTCAAGCCGAACCGCTTCCAGCCGCGCACGCAGTTCGACGACACCGCGATCGAGGAGCTGGCCGCCTCCATCCGGGCGCAGGGGGTCGTGCAGCCGCTCGTGGTCAGCCCGGACGAGGATGGCACCTACACCATCGTGGCCGGCGAGCGCCGCTGGCGCGCCTCCCGCCGCGCCGGGCTCGAGACCGTGCCCGTGGTGGTGCGCCTGGTCACGGACGACCGCGAGATGCTGGAGCTGGCGCTGGTCGAGAACCTCCAGCGCAGCGACCTGAACCCGCTCGAAGAGGCCGAGGCCTACCTGTCGCTCCAGGAGAAGTTCGGGCTCTCCCAGGAGGACATCGCCGGCCGCGTGGGCAAGGCGCGCACCACGGTCACGAACGCGCTCCGCCTCCTGCGGCTGCCCGAGGAGGTCCAGGATCTGCTGCGTGAGGGCCGGCTCACGGCCGGGCAGGCCCGTCCGCTGCTGGGGCTGCCGAGCCGGGAGGCCCAGCTGGCTCTCGCGGACCGCGCCGTGCGCGAGGGGCTCACGGCCCGGGACCTGGAGCGATTGTCCTCCGAACCCGCCCGCGAGAAGCCGAAGAAGAAACCGAGGCCGGTCGAAGTGCATACCGCTGCCGCGGAGGAGAAGCTCACCCGCCGCCTCCAGACCCGTGTGGAGATCCGGAGGCGCGGCAAGGGTGGGATCCTGCACATCCACTTTCACAGCGAGGAGGAGCTGATGAGGCTCTACGACATGCTGGTCGAGCGGGGGGACGCGCCATGAAATTCAAGTCCGACGGCGGCAAGCAGAACGACCTCAACGGCTTCCTCGACACCGGCAGCCATGTCGAGGGGGAGCTCCGCTTCGAGACCTCCTTCCGCGTGGACGGCCAGTTCTCGGGCAAGGTGAATACCGCGGGCGACCTGATCGTGGGCGAGGGCGGCGAGGTGGAGGGCGATCTGCGCGTCGGCCAGGTTTTCATCTCCGGCACGGTGCGGGGCACGATCCGTGCCGCGAGGAAGATCCAGATTTCCGCCCGCGGCAAGGTCTTTGCCGAAATCGACACGCCAGCGCTGGTGGTGGAGGACGGCGCCTTCTTCCAGGGCCATTGCACCATGGCCCGCGAGGAGCGCGAGGCCAAGGCCGCGGGCCCGAAGCTGGTGGCGCAGAAGGTCGCGGGCTGAAAGGACGACACGGACTGACACGGACCAACACGGACACTCACGGACACCCCGGGCTCTTCTGTCCGTGAAGGTCGGTGTTCGTCCGTGTCAGTCCGTGTTGCTCCTCGCCAGCCCCTCGTAAGACGCCACTATCGTCAGCGGGTGCCGCGCCAGGAAGCGCTTGTCGAAGGCGGCCCGGAGAACCTGGCCGTCGAGATCCTGCGCGACCGGAAACCCCAGGGCGTAGAGCAGAGTCGGAGCGACGTCGACCAGCCGCGCTCCGGTCAGGAGGGCTCCGGGCTGGATGCCCTCGCCGTAGAGGAGCAGCACGCCGTCCGGCCCGCCTCCGAAGCTCCCTTCGATCGCGGTCCGCTCCCGCTGGAGCGGATCCTGGCGGCTCTCGGTGCCATAGGCGGAGACCACCGCCAGCACTCGGGGACCGTCCACCCTCAACCAGAGCTCGCCGAGGAAGCTGTCGAGCAGCGCGTAGTAGGCAGCCAGCCGCTCCGCCGCCTCTCGGGCCGCCGGCGTCTGCTCGCCCTCGAACTGCACCGCCTGGAAACCTCCGAACGCCTGGCGCGAGGCCTCCCGCAGGCCGGGGAGGACCACGAAGACCGCCCCGGTCCCGGGATTGCGATCGAAGAGCGACAGGGTCAGGGACTCGCGCCAGGCGTCCGCCTTCAGAGCGTTGACCAGGCGCGCCGGCGGGTTCGCGCCGAGGCGGGCCTTCAGCGCGGGATCGAGCTTCGGCCCCTCCCCCGAGCCGAAGAGCTGCTCCGGCACCGTGAACACGGTCTCCCGGGAGGCCGGCCACGATGCCGGCCAGCCCACGGCCCCGGCGGACATCCCCAGGCGGGGGAGGATCTCCCAGAGCGCCAGCGCCTGGCGGGGGAAGGCCCGCGGCGTGCGCGGCTCCGCGCCCAGCGTGCCCCAGTCGCGGAAGCGAATTCCCACCGGCAGCAGCCGCAGCTCCGCCGGCAGTTCTGGGGACGGGGAAGGCTGAACCCAGCGGGCATCGTAGACCTTCCCCCCGGTCACCCCGTGCTTGAACGGGTGCTTGCCCGTGGCGAGCGTGATCCACACCCCCTCGCGCCAGGCCGGCACGAGCGACTCCAGACGGCCGTACGCCCCCTGCTGGAGCACGGTCGCTAGGAAGGGGAGCCGTCCCTGCCCGGCCAGCGGGAGCAGCGCGTCCAGCGTGGCCGAGTCGAGGCCGACCACGAAGAGCACCGGCCGCGGCCCGGGCTCCACCACGGCTGCCCGGTGCACCCGGGGCGGCCGGGCGTGGAACGCCTCCCGGCGCTCGATCATCGCAAAGACCGACAGCACGGCCAGGAGCACGTAGGCATAGCGGCTCTTCCATCCATAACGTCTGCGATGCAGCGTATGGAGCAGCGCTGTATAGAAGGAGATCAGCGCGAACAGGGCCAGCCAGGCCGCCGTGCGCACGAGCCGGTCGTTGATCCCGGCGGGCAGGTAGAAGGCATACAGGGCGGCGTGGCTGGCGTCGAGCCAGGCGGCGGCCGCGAGGGAGAGGGTGAGCGCCCAGGGGAGCCACCTCCGGACGCGCCGCGGATGCCGGAAGGTGAAGGGGAGGTGCAGGACCAGGGAGGCGAGCCCCACCAGGCTCCCGTACACGAGGACGCCGCGCGCCACCGGCCCGGAGGAGAAGGGCAGGTGCGGGTTGAGAAAGAAGATCAGCCCGGCGATGTGAGTACCCAGGAGGGCCCCGGGAGCGAGGCCCGCCAGGATTGTCGAGAGCTTGCCGGGCCTCAAACCACGAAGATCGGACGCTCCATCTCGTGGAGGAAGTGCCATTGATAGGTATAACCCGGGAACTCCACCGGCACGGTGTACTCGGCCCGCATCCGGAGGAGGTCTCCGACCCGCTCCACGGTCACGTGGTCCTTGTCCAGCGGCAGCTTCAGATCGGCTGCGCGCTGCAGGATGGCCTTCTTGACGTCCTCGGCCGTCGTGTTGACGCCGGCCGTCCTGGCCACCTCGTCCATGAAGTCATACAGCTCGGCGCTGGCGATCTTCACCGGGATTGCCTTGACGGAGATCATCACGGCGAGCCCGAGCACCAGCAGCCAAAGGATACACCCGAGGTTTCCCTCGCCGCGCTCGGCGATCCTCCTACGCATACGAACCTCCTTTGAAATCGCGCGACAAGTCTACCGCACGATGCGGAAGGTTCGCTCCCATCTCGTGCTGGTGAAGAAGTGGAGGGCCACCTGGGAGACCTGGCGGAGCTTGCCCAGGAAGCCCGGCCACTCCACCGGCTCGGGTCCCTGGCTGTCGAACGACCAGTAGACCATGAAGGCGCGCCCCTTGACGTACTCCCGGGGCACCGCCCCCCAGACGCGCGAGTCGTTCGAGTTGTCGCGGTTGTCGCCCATGCAGAAGTAGTGGCCGGCCGGCACCGTGTACGGCCCGAAGTTGTCGCGGGTGCGGTTGTTCTGGAGGAACGGGCTGCGCGGGATGATGAACGGATCCACGTGCCAGGTGTAGCTCTCGTCGTCGACCGGCTTGCCGTTGAGGATCAGCTCCTTGTCCACGACCTCGATGGTGTCGCCCGGCAGGCCGATGCAGCGCTTGATGAAGTCGCGGTAGGGGTCCTCGGGGAACTTGAAGACCACGATGTCGCCGCGCTGGATGTCGCGCACCGGCAGCAGCGCCGGCTCGGCCCCGAGAGCGGCCGGACCGAAGATGAACTTGTTGACCAGGATGTGGTCGCCGATGAGCAGGTTCTGCTCCATCGAGCCGGACGGGATCTTGAACGCCTGCACCACGTAGGTGCGCGCGAAGGTGGCGAAGATCACCGCGATCAGGAGCGCCTCCAGGTACTCCCGCTGCCAGGACTTCTCCTCGTACTCCGGTCGGGCGGACGGTTGGGGTTCCATGGATCGGGGGCGCGCGGCTAGCGGATCAGGCGGAACGACCGGTCCCATCGGGTGTTGGAGAAGAAGCCGAGCGCCGTGCGCACGAGGCCGGCGACCGGGTTGGTCCCCTCGGGCGGCTGGTTGCCGTTCGACCAGTAGATGAACAGCGCCCGGCCCTTGACCAGGTGGGCGGGCAGGAACCCCCAGAAGCGCGAGTCGAGCGACTCGTCGCGGTTGTCCCCCATGAAGAAGTACCGGTGCTCGGGCACGGTGACCGGGCCGAACCAGTCCCGCGGCGCATAGGGCGGATCGCGGCGCTTGTGGATGACGTACGACTCGTCGGCCACGTCCCTGCCGTTCAAGTAGAGATCGCCGTTGTCCACCTGGATGGTGTCGCCCGGAACGCCGATGTTGCGTTTGACGATGTCCATCCCCAGGTCGGTCTTGGAGCGGAAGATGACGATGTCCCCGCGCCGGACCGGCCGCAGCGGCAGGAGCTGGCGCTCCAGGTCCGTGGCCGCGGGGCCGTAGATGAACCGGTTGACGAACAGGTGGTCCCCGATCAGCAGCGTGTTCTCCATCGAGCCGCTGGGGATGTAGAAGGTCTGCACCACGAACACGTTCGTGAAGCGCAGGAAGATCGCGGCGATGAGGATCGCCTCGAAGTACTCCCGGAAGACCGACCGTTCCGCTCTCTCAGCCATGGCGGCCTAATCTACCCTCGCAGGCCGATCCCCGCAAGCGAACGCGCAGGGCGCCAGATCCCTGGACACGCCTCTCCCCGAGGGCGGCCCCCCTCTCCCCCGCCAGAACGCTGGACGGCCCGCTACGGCTCCGATCCGCTAAGTCTCTGATTTTTAAAAGCTTCCAAGTTGGCAGCGGCCTTGTACTGAGGGCCTGCCGTCAACCTGGAGAGGAGGTGGCGAGCGCAGGACGGACACGAACGCAGATCAGGCAAGGGGAAAGACCGACAGAAGCGAAGCCCGTGAATTTCAAACCAAGAAAAGGAGCCAACACATGAACAAGCACCGTCGTCTCATCCACAGCGTGATCCTGGCGGGGCTCGTCCTCGCCGCCCTTCCCACCTTCGCGGCGGAGGCCCGCCGGGTCAACATCAACACCGCGGACGCCTCGCAGCTCGCCCTGCTGCCCCGGGTGGGCCCCAGCGTCGCCCAGAAGATCCTCGACTTCCGCAAGGAGAACGGCCCGTTCAAGTCGGCCGAGGACCTGATGCTCGTCCAGGGCATCGGCGAGAAGACCTTCCAGCTCCTCAAGCCCTACCTGGCCGTCTCGGGCGAGACCACGCTCAAGGAGAAGGTCAAGGCGGGCAAGGCCGCCCCGCCGGCGAAGGACAAGAAGGAGAAGCAGGAGAAGGAGGGCGAGCGCTAGCTGGAGCGGGCGGGGCGGCCGGCGAAACGGCCGCCCCTTCTCTCTTCCGGAGACCTGACCATGAAGAGATCCGAACGGGGTTTTCAGCTCGTGGAGCTGCTGGTGGTGCTCGCGCTGTTCCTGATCATGGCGGGCTTGACCGTGCCGTCGTTCCTCCGCATCTCGGGGCAGTGGCGGATGCGGCTGGCGGCCGAGGAGGTGGTCGGGGCGATGCGCCTGGCGCGGGCTTTCGCGGTCCGGCGGTGCGCCAACGTGGCGCTCAAGTTCCGGCCGCGGCCGGACGGCCATGCCACCTACGCCCTCTACCGGGATGCCGACGGCGACGGCGTCCTCAACCGCGACATCGATCTCGGGGTGGACCCGATGATCGCGCCGCCACAGCGGCTGGAGCTGCTCGGCACCCAGGTGCGCTTCGGGTTCCCGCCGGGACGGCTCGTCCGCGATCCGGCGTCGCCGGGCAGCTGGGTGCGCAACGGCGACGACCCGATCCGCTTCAACAATTCCAACCTCGCCTCTTTCGGTCCGCTGGGCACGGCCACGCCCGGCACCGTCTTCCTGACCGACGGCCTGAGCGGCCTCGCGGCCGTGCGGGTCACGGGGCGGACGGGCAAGGTGAAGGTGGTGGTCTACGACTTCGAGGAAGAGGTCTGGAAGTAGGGTCGTCTTCCGATTGACTCGCCCTTGAGGAGCATGTAACGTGAATTACGATGCAGGCGATCGTCGTCGTCACCACCGTCGGAACCGAAGAGCAGGCCTACCAGATCGCGCGCGAGCTCGTGGCACGTCGCCAGGCCGCCTGCGTCAACGTCATGCCCGGCGTGCGTTCCGTCTACCGCTGGAAAGGGAAGATCTGCAAGGACGGCGAGCTCCTGCTCGTCATCAAGACCCTCGAGGAGGAGTTCGAAGGCGTGTCGGCGACCATCCGGGAGCTGCACAGCTACGACCTCCCGGAGATCCTCTCCTTCCACGTCACCCACGGCGAGGCCAACTTCCTCGACTGGATCCGGAGCAGCGTGGACAAGCAGGCCGACTTCTCCGACGAAGCGGAAGAGGAGCTGGAATACGCCGACCCCGACGATTCCGAGTTCTAGCTACACCGCCTCAAGCGCCTGATCCAAGTCGTCCAGAAGATCCTTGACGTCCTCGATCCCCACCGACAATCTCACCAGGCCTTCCGTGACGCCGATCTCGGCCCGCCGTTCCGGCGGGATCGAGGCGTGCGTCATGGACGCCGGGTGGGAGATCAGGCTCTCGACGCCGCCCAGGCTCTCCGCGAAGCTCATCACCCGCACCCGGTCGAGCATGGCCTTGGCCGCCGCGAAGCTCCCCATCTCGATCGAAATCATGGATCCGAACCCGGATGCCTGCCGCTTGTGGGTCTCGTGCCCGGGATGGCCGGGCAGCCCCGGCCAGAGCACCTGCTTCACCTTCGGGTGCTTCACCAGCCAGTCCACGATCGCGCGCGCGTTCTGCTCGTGGCGGTCCATGCGCACCGCGAGCGTCTTGATCCCGCGCAGCACCAGGAACGAATCGAACGGCGACAGGATCGCGCCGGCCGACTTCTGCACGAAGTAGAACCACTCGCTATGCTCCGGCCGCGCCGGGATCAGCGCGCCGCCGATCGAGTCGCTGTGGCCGTTGATGAACTTGGTCGTGGAGTGGACGATCACGTCCGCCCCGTGCTCCAGCGGACGCTGGAAGTAGGGGGAGAGGAAGGTGTTGTCCACGGCCAGGAACGCGCCGCGGGAGTGCGCGAGCTCCGCCGAGCCGGCGAGGTCCACGATCTCCATGACCGGGTTCGTCGGCGTCTCGACGTAGACCATCTTCGTCCGCGGCGTCATCGCGGCCTCGATGTTTCCGAGGTCCGTGGCATCCACCCAGGAGAAGGTGAGGCCGTAGTTCTCCATGATCCTGGTGAAGTACCGGAACGTGCCGCCGTAGACGTTCTGCGATGCCACCACGTGGTCGCCGGTCTTGAGCAGCGTCACCAGGCAGGAGATGGCGGACATGCCGGAGGCGAACGCGTGGCCGCTGATTCCGCCTTCGAGCGACGCGAGGTTCGCCTCCAGGGCGAACCGGGTCGGGTTCTGCACCCGGGCGTACTCGTACTCCACGGGCTCGCCGAGCCCCTTCTGAACGTAGGTCGAAGTCTGGTAGATCGGGACCGCGACGGCCCCGGTGCGCGGGTCGGGCTCCTGCCCGGCATGGATCGCGCGCGTCGAAAATCCGAGATGCCTGGAATCGCCTTTCACTGAAAAACCCTCCCCAGATTTGCGGGCGGATTCTAGCACCCGTAACATAGCCCTCCCATGAGCGAGCCCTTCACCCCCATCCGCTGGCACCAGGACTCCCTGCAGCTCCTCGACCAGACGCGCCTGCCCGTCGAGGAGACCTGGCTCGACTGCCGGACCCCCGAGCAGGTCGCCGACGCCATCCGCTGCCTGGCCGTGCGCGGCGCGCCGGCGATCGGAGTGGCCGCGGCCTACGGGCTGGTGCTCGGCGCGGACCGCTTCGACGAGGTCGCGAAGCTCCTCGGGAGCACCCGCCCGACCGCCGTGAACCTGCGCTGGGCCCTGGACCGCGGCCGGGACGTGTATGAGAAGAACCGCGACCGCGGACCCGAAGCGGCCCGGCAGGCGCTCCTGGACTGGGCGCACGAGGTGCACGCCGAGGACGTGCGGGTGAACCGCAGGATCGGCGAGCACGGCGCCGAGCTGTTCGCGCCGGGCAACCGGGTCCTGACACACTGCAACGCGGGAGCGCTAGCGACCGCCGGCTACGGCACGGCGATCGGGGTGATCCAGTCGGCCTGGGAGGGGGGCAAGGTCGGCATGGTCTGGGTGGACGAGACGCGCCCCCTGCTCCAGGGCGCGCGCCTCACCGCCTGGGAGATGAAGCGCCTGGGCATCCCCTTTCGCCTGGTCACGGATTCGAGCGCCGGCACGCTCATGGCGCAGGGGCTGGTCGACCGGATCGTGGTGGGAGCCGACCGCATCGCGGCCAACGGCGACACGGCCAACAAGATCGGCACCTACACGGTGGCGGTCCTGGCCCACCGCCATGGAGTCCCCTTCTACGTGGCCGCGCCGCTCTCGACGATCGACCGCAACACGCCGAACGGCGCCGCGATCCCGATCGAGGAGCGCCAGGGATCGGAGGTGACGGAGGTCTTCGGGACTCGGGTAGCGCCGGACGACACGCAGGCCATGAACTTCGCCTTTGACGTAACCCCGGCCGAGCTGATCACGGCGATCGTCACCGAGGTGGGCGTGCTGAAGCCGCCGTATGAAGAGAGCATCGCGGCGGCGTTCGGGTGAGGGCACGGCCTGAAAGCCCGGCCTTGGACCGGATTTAAGAGGCTTAAATCGGATCCAAGGAGCTCGGATCGGATCTAAGCGCCTTTCGGAAAAAATCAAGGAGCTTGGATCGGATTCAAGCGGCTTAAATCCGAATCAAGCCGCTTAGATCGGATTTTAGAGGCTTAAACCGGATTTTTGGAGCTTAGACCGGATTTTTGGACCTTCGGCCGGATCGAAGGCTCTTGAAATTTGCCGGAAGCCGCTTAGATCGGATTCAAGGAGCTTCGGGCCGATTTTAGAGGCTCAAATCCGATCTGAGGACCTTAAATCGGCCCGGAGGGCTTCCCGGCCGATTTCAGTATAGGCGAGGTGAAAAGCAGGAAGAGATGATGGTGGAGGCGGTGGGAGTCGAACCCACGTCCGAGAAACGCGTATCGAAGGCTTCTACGTGCGTATCCCTGGTGTTTTGGTTCTCGCCGGTCGCGTTTTGGAGCAGGGCACTCCGACGCGGCGGCCAGCCTCTACGTTATCCGGAAGCGGCCCGAGGCTGCCGCAACCTTAGATCCACTACAAGTGTCGTCCTGGAAGAGCGCCGTGGATCAGGGCTCCCCACCCGGACGTCGCGGTTATTTAGGCCGCGAGGGCGAAGTTGTCGTTCGCAGTTACTTTTCCGCCTTACGGGCGGCATTCGACACGCTACCCTCGCTCCGCTTTGTTCCCCGTCGAAACCGGTACGCCCCCAAGTTTTGAAAGAACCGTGCTGCCCTGAGTATAACCGCAGACCGGCGCCGGAGATTCCTATTCCTCCGCCCGCGCCGGCGGACCCGCCTCGGCTTCGACCCCCACCATCCCCAGGAACTCTTCCGCGCCGCTGGTGCGCAGCCGGGAGAGGACCAGGAACCAGCCGCCCAGCGCCAGGATCGCCCCCAGCGGCGACAGCGGCAGGAGCCTCGGGAAGAACGGCCAGAGCATCGCGAGCGCCGCTCCGGCCACGGCCAGGAGCAGCACGATCACCGGCGCGATCTGGAGCGAGAGGTCCGATTCCTCGGGCCGGAAGACGACCCGCGCGCCGTCCCCGGCGGGCTCGACCTGCACCGGCCCGGCGATCAGGCCGCGGCGGAGCCCGTGGATCACCGGCAGGTAGAGCCGGAGCTCGCCGTCCTCTTTTTGCAGCTCGGCTCCCCAGTCGTCCGCGGCACGGCGCAGGGCGGCCAGGGCCGCGTCGGGACGCTGCTCCAGCGTGAGGGCGTGCTCGGGCATCAAGCCGCCTGCTCGACCAGCAGCTCGGCGAGGAAGGACTCGACGGTGACCAGGAAGCTCTCGACGTCCGGGATCGTGTTGATCGCCTGGCGGAGCTTGCGGCCGTTCGGCAGGCCGTGGGTGTACCAGCCGGTGAACTTGCGCAGCTTGTGCAGCGCGAACTGCGGGTTCTCGCGCCCGGCCACCATCCGGAAATGCTCCAGGATGAGATCGCGCCGGTCTTCGAGCGTCGGCTCGGTGACCCGGGCGCCTGCCATCCGCGCCGCGATCTGGCGGAAGAGCCACGGGTTGCGGGTGGCGCCGCGGCCGACCATGACGCCGTCGCAGCCGGTCTCGGCCATCATGCGGAGCGCATCCTCCGGCTCCCGCACGTCGCCGTTGCCGATCACCGGGATCGAGAGCGCCTCCTTGAGCTGCGCCAGGTGCGACCAGTCGGCCTGGCCGTCGAACATCTGGCGCGCGGTGCGCGCGTGCATGGCGACCATCGCGACCCCGTTGGCCTCGCAGATCCGCCCCAGGTCCAGGTAGTTGCGCCGGCAGTCGTCCAGGCCCAGGCGGAACTTGACCGTGAGCGGGATGCGGATCGCGTCCCGGACGGTGCGCACGATGGTCTCGGCGAGCTTGAGATCTCCCATGAGCGCCGCGCCTGCGCACCCCTTGAGGACTTTGTTCGCCGGGCAGCCCATGTTGATGTCGCAGATGTCGGCGCCGATCCCCTCGACGACGATCGCGGCCTCGCGCATGGCCTCGGGATCGGAGCCGTAGATCTGGATCGCCAGCGGGCGCTCTTCCGGGGAGAAGTGCATCAGCTCCCGGGTCTTCTTGTTGCCGTTGACGATCGCCTTGGAGGAGATGAACTCCATGGACACCACGCCCACGCCGCCGATCCGCCGCACGAGGAGACGGAAATCGCGGTCGGTGACCCCCGCCATCGGCGCGAGCCAGAGCGGGGGATCGACGAAAACGGGGCCCACTTGCACCATGGCGGGTATTCTAACCGGGGTCGCGGGGGCAGGCATTCCGGGTGAGGAAAGGACCAAAAGGACTTAAAGGACGAAAAGGACAAAGGACAGCTCTGTCCTTGGTGTCCTTTGGGTCCTTTAAGTCCTTTTTTACCCCGCCCGCCGCCGGTGGGTGGTGCTCCCCACCCAGAGCGTGAGCAGCGCGGCGATCGCCGCCCATTGGAGGCCGCCGGCCACCAGGCTCCAGCCGAGCATGGCGTCGCCTTCGAGATCGAGGTAGGTCATGGAGACGGGGAAGTCGATCCAGGTGAGCACGTTCGCCCTGCCGAAGTAGCCCCAGGAGCTCCAGACGAAGAGCACCGTCGCCGTGTGGAGGATCACCCCGACGATGACGGCCGCCAGCACGGCCCGGCGCGACGGCTTCATGATGCCTCCATGGCGACCCGGAAGCCGTAGTCGGCGTAGCGCATGTGGGGCGGGATCGCCGAGCGCGCGGCACAGCGGCTCACCTTGATCTGGTGCCGCCACGAGCCGCCCCGGGAGGAGCGCCGGGTGCCGAAGTCCGGACCCCGGGGATCGTCCACCGGGGAAACCTCGTAATAGCGCGGGTCGTACCAGTCCGAGCACCACTCGTGGACGTTCTCCCCCAGGCCGAGCAGGCCCAGCGGATGGAGGGAGGGATAGGCGTCCACGGGTTCGGGGCCTTCCTGCCAGCGGCTTGCATAGTCGGGGAGCGATTCGGGCGGATCGTTCCCCCAGGGATAGAGGACGTCCCGGTCCAGCTTCGCCGCCCGCTCCCATTCGGCCTCGCTGGGGAGACGGACGCCAAGCCAGCGGCAGTAGGCCAGGGCATCCTCCCAGGAGGGGCCGACCGCGGGCATGCGCGGATGGGCGAAGGCGGGGTCGTGCCAGAATGGCGGAGCGGGGCGGCCGGTCGCGTCGAGGAAGCGCTGGTACTCCTCCCGGGTCACCTGGGTGCGGGCCAGACGGAACGGCCGCACGCGCACCTCGTGCGCGGGGTTCTCGTTGTCCCGCGGGCCGCCGCCCATGCGGAAGGTGCCGCCGGGGATGGCAATCCAGTCAAGACGCCAGTCGAGGCGCCAGTCGAGGCCCATGGGTGTAGCATACCGCTGCCCCGGCGCGGCGGGAGGATGGATGCCCTGGTACAAGGACTGGTTCGGCGAGGAGTACATCGAGCTCTACTCCCACCGGGACGAGTCGGAGGCCGAGGAGCACGTCGATTTCGTGGAGCGCGGGCTCGGCGGAGGACCCAAACCAAGGGCGGTGCTCGACCTCGCCTGCGGGTCGGGCCGGCACACCGCGGTGCTCCGGCGGCGCGGCTACCGCACCCTGGGCGTGGACCTGTCCCTCACGCTGCTCGCCCGCATGCGGGAGCGCGGCCTGCCGCCGGTCGCGGGCGACATGCGCGGCCTTCCTTTCGTGGACGGCAGCTTCGACTGGGTTTTGAACTTCTTCACGTCCTTCGGCTACTTCGAGCGCGAGCGCGAGAACTTCCGGGTGCTGGAGGAGATCGTCCGCATCCTGGCGCCGGGCGGACGCTTCCTGATCGACCTCCTGAACCCCGGGCCCGTGCTCGCCGGCCTGAAGGCCCGGGACGTCGTGGAGATGGAGGGCGGGCGCGCCGTGATCGAGCGCTGGTACGATCCCGTCGTCCAGAGGGTCGACAAGAGCATCTCGATCGAAACCCCGGGCGCCGGCCCGCGTACCTTCCGCGAGAGCGTGCGGCTCTACCAGCCCGACGAGGTGACCATCGGCCTGCGCTGGGCAGGGCTGGAGGTCGACGGCCTCTACGGCAACTTTCAAGGAGATTCCTACGAGCGTGACAGCGAACGCCTCATCCTCCTCGGTCACAAGCCGGCCTGAGATGCGGGTCGATCTCGCCGCGGCCGGGCTGCTCCCGGCCCTGCCATCCGCCTACCTCGCCGGCCGCGACCTGGATCTCCTCGCGCCGCTGCGCTTCCTGGCGCCGGGCCGGACTCCGACCGGTCCCGCGTTGCCCGGCGCCCGGCGCGAGCTGGCGGATGCTCTCGCCATCGCCAACCGGGGCTATGGCAACCCGCGGGCCGACGAGCTCAGCCGCAAGCTCGCCGATCCCGCCACCCGCGTTGTGGTCACCGGCCAGCAGCCGGGCCTCCTCGGCGGACCGCTCTACGCCTTTTCGAAGATGGTGGCCGCCGCGCGCTGGGCCGCCGCTCTCGAAGCCGAGGGCGAGAGCGCCGTGGCCGTGTTCTGGGTCGCGACCGAGGACCACGACTGGGCCGAGGTCTCCAACGCCACCGTGCTCACCCCGGACGGGCCGCGCACCTTCGACCTCGGTCCCGACCCGGAGCCGCTCACGCCGGTCGGCATGCGCGCGCTCGGTCCGGGCATGGACGGCGTGCTCCAGGGGATCGCCGAGGCCGTGCCGGGAGACCGCTATGCCGAGTGGATGCGGACGATCGGCCAGTGGTACCGGCCCGACGCCCGCTTCGGCGAGGCGTTCTGTAGGCTCATGGCCCATCTCCTCGGTCGCCACTGCCCTCTCCTCCTCGACGCCATGAGCCCCGCCCTCAAGTCCGCCCAGCGCCCCTGGCTGAAGCGCCTGGTCGAGCGGCGCAAGGACGTGGAGCAGGCGCTGGAGCGCCGGGACGCGGAGATCGAGCGCCGCGGCTACACCCTCCAGGTCAGCCCGCAGCGCGGCACGAGCCCGCTGTTTCTTCTCTCCCGCGGCGAGCGCCGGCGGATCGAGTGGCGGGGGGAGTCCGGCTATGCACTGCGCGGGAGGGAAGACGGAGGGGACGCCAAAGACCTGCTCCAGATTGCGGACGAGAACCCGGGCGTGCTCTCTCCCGGCGTGCTGGCCCGGCCCGCGATCCAGGATGCGGTGCTCGGCACCTTCCTCCATCTCCTGGGGCCGGGCGAGCTCTCCTACATCGGCCAGTCGGCGGCGGTGCACGAGGTGCTGGAGGTGGAATCCCCGTGGGTGGCGCTGCGCCCCCAGGCGCTGGTCGTCGAGCCCAAGCAGATGGAGCGGCTGGCCGAGACCGGCCTGTCGCTGGAGACGCTGATGGGCTCGAAGCACGACCTCGACCATGCGCTCGCCAGCCTGGAAGGGGACGATTTCGTCGCGCCCGTCCGCCGGCGGGTCGAGGAGGCGCTGGGCGAGCTGCGCCCGGCCGACCCCGACCTCCAGCGGCCTTTGGAGAAGACGCGCGAGCAGATCCTCCGCGCCCTGGACACGTTCGCGGAGAAGGCCACCTCGGCCGCGGCCCGCCGCAACGAAACCCTGAACCGCCGCGTGCAGCAGCTCCGCGAGAGCTGCCTCCCCCTGGGCAAGCCGCAGGAGCGCGTCGTGGCCTCCGCCCATTTCCAGGGCAAGTACGGCGGCCGGCTGGTCCAGAGCTTCTGGGAGCAGATGGGCCTCGATCCCCGGGTTCTCCAGATCACCTGTCCGGACTGCATGGAGCCCACGCTATGAAGCTGGACGTCCTGGCCATCGGCTCCCACCCGGACGACGTCGAGCTCGGCTGCGGCGGCACGCTCGCGCTGCTCGCGAAGCAGGGGAAGAAGGTGGGCATCCTCCACCTGACCCGCGGCGAGCGGGGGACCCGCGGCACGGTCGAGGAGCGGCAACAGGAGGCGGAGGACGCGGGCAAGGCGCTCGGAGCGTCCGAGGTCGGCTTCCTCGACTGCGGCGACGGCGCGTTCCGCACGGGCGAAGCCGAGGAGGATGCCCTGATCGAGCGCCTCCGCGCCTGGCAGCCCGACCTGGTGCTCGCGCCGAGCCCGGGCGACCGCCACCCGGACCATCACCGCTCGCACCAGCTCGTCCAGTCGGCGAGCTTCTACGCCGGGCTCCGCAACCGGCACCCGGAGGGCGGGCCCCCCTACCGGCCCGGCGCGGTCTTTTCCTACATGCAGCACGACCTGTTCGAGCCGAGCTTCATCGTCGACGTCTCGTCCGTCTGGGAGACCAAGCTGGAGGCCCTGCGCGCCTACCGCAGCCAGCTCTACCAGGCCGGGGCCGGAGAGAAGAAGGCTGAAACCAAGGTGTCGTCGCGCGAGTTCTGGCTGGCGGTCGAGGGCCGGGCCCGGCATTTCGGGCTCCTGATCAACGTGGAGCTGGGCGAGCCGTTCTGGAGCCGGGTCCCCCTGGCGGTGGCCGACCTGTCCACGATCATTCCCGGAGGCTTGCGGTGAAGATCGGCATCAGCTGCTATCCGACCTACGGCGGCTCGGGCATCGTCGCGACCGAGCTCGCCATGGCGCTCGCCGACGGCGGGGACGAGATCCACGTCATCAGCTATGCGCTCCCTTCCCGGCTGTCGCTCAACAGCTCGCGGATCTTCTTCCACCAGGTGGTCACGCCGACCTATCCCCTGTTCGCGGAATATCCGCCCTACTCGCTGGCGCTCTCGACCAAGATGGTGGAAGTGGCGCGGCATCAGCAGCTCGAGGTGATGCACGTCCACTACGCCATCCCCAACGCGGTCTCCGCGGTCATGGCCCGGCAGATCGTGGCGCCCCAACCGCTCGCCGTGGTGACCACCCTGCACGGCACGGACGTGACCCTGGTGGGCAACGATCCGGCCTACCTGGAGACCACGCGCTGGGGGATCGTGCAGAGCGACGCGGTGACCGCGGTGTCCGAGTCGTTGCGCCAGACCACCATGCAGCAGCTCGGCATCCGCAACAGCATCGACGTGGTGCCCAACTTCATCGATCCGCAGCGCTACGAGCTGACCCGGGATTCGCCGGGCGCCCGCCGCTGGGCGAAGCCGGGTGAGCGCACCCTGGTCCACATCTCGAACTTCCGTCCGCTCAAGCGGGTGCTCGACGTGGTGGACGTGTTTCTGCGCCTGCGCTCGCACGTCCCCTGCCGCCTGCTCATGGTGGGGGACGGCCCGGAGCGCGGCCGGGTGGAGCAGCACTGCCGCGACACGGACGCCTGCAACTCGATCACCTTCATCGGCAGCCTGCCGCTGATCGAGGAGGTGCTGGTCGGGGCCGACCTGTTCTTCCTGCCGTCGGAGACCGAGTCGTTCGGGCTCGCGGCGCTGGAGGCGCTGAGCTGCGAGGTGCCGGTGATCGCCACCGCGGTCGGCGGGCTCCCCGAGGTCGTCATCCACGGCGAGAACGGCTTCCTGCACGAGGTCGGGGACGTCGAGGCCATGGCGGCGTCGGCCCTGAAGCTGCTCACGGACGAGCCGATGCGGAAGGCCTTCGGCGCGGCCGGCCGGAAGCGGGCGGTCGAGGTTTACGGCCAGGCGCCGATCGTGGCGCGCTACCGCGCGATCTACGACCGGGTGGTGGAGCAGGCCCGCGCCCGATGAGCCCGGGCTCGTACCCGGCTCCGGCCGGCGAGTCCCGGGGCGAGCTGCGCGAGAAGGGCTCGCGCTTCCTCGCCTGGATCGGACCCGCCGCCGACGAGGAGGCCGCCCGGGCCGCGCTCGCCCGCCTCGCCCTCCAATACTCCGATGCCTCCCATCACTGCTGGGCCTGGCGGCTCGGCTCGCCGCCCCGCGAGCGCAGCTCGGACGCGGGCGAGCCGTCCGGCACGGCCGGGGTGCCGATCCTCCAGGTGCTGCGCGGCGCCGGCCTTTCCGACGTCCTGGCCGTGGTGGTGCGCTGGTTCGGCGGCACGAAGCTGGGCAAGGGAGGTCTCGCCCGGGCCTATGCCGGCGCCGCGCGGGAAGCCCTGGCCGGCCTGCCGATCGCGCAGCGGGTGCCCACGGTGCGGATTTCGTTTCGGATACCCTATGAGAAGGTGGGCGCGGTCAAGCGGCTGATCCATCCGCCGGAGGTCGAGCTGGAGAGCGAGGTCTACGCAGAGGCTGCGCAACTGGTTCTCGCCGTTCACGAAGAGCGCCGGGACGCCTTGCGCGAGGCTCTGGCGGACCTGGGGATCGTTGTGTAGACTGCCCTCTGCATGAACCCGAATATCCTTCTCTGAAAGGAGTGGCCTCGATGAGCGAGCCGACCGTTCCACCTCCTCCGTCGTACAACCCGCCGCCGCCACCGCCACCGTCGCCGCCATCCTCCGGAGGACCCGTGGGTCCGGGATCGGTCAGCCCGAACCGGACGATCATGATCGTCCTCTCGTACTTCGGGCTGCTGGCGCTGATCCCGCTGCTGGTCGAGAAAGACGACCGCGAGGTCCAGTGGCACGCCAAGCACGGCCTGGTCCTCTTCGTCGCCGAGATCATCATCGCGACCCTGATCTCGGTCGTCGGCGGGATCGTCGCCTTCGGGGATGCGGGCTGCTCCGGCTGCATGGCCTCCTCGGTCTTCTGGGTGGTGGTCCTGGTCGTCCACATCCTGGCGATCGTGAAGGGTGTCAACGGGCAGCGGCTGATCATCCCGGGCCTGAGCGACTTCGCGAACCGCTTCTAAGGAGGTCGTCATGACGGTCCAGGGCGACGGGCTGACACCGGAATCCGCCAGCAGTCAGGCGATCACGGCGCTCATCGTGTCGCTCCTGGGCTTCTTCACCTGCTGCCATCTGCTGTCGCCGATCGCCTGGTACCTCGGCCGCCAGGAGCAGAAGGCGATCCGGGAGGGGCGCTCGCCCAAGGCGGGCGAGAGCCTCGCCCAGATCGCCGTGATCCTCGGGATCGTCGGCACGCTCATCCTGGCCTTCTTCGCCTTCTGGGTCTTCTTCCTGGGCGGACTGGCGGTGCTCACCGCCATGGCGAACCGCTACTGACATGGCGAACCGCCGGAGCGCCTGGCTCTGGGCTCTGGCGGGGCTCGCCGGTCTCGCCGGCGCGCTGATCCTGCACGTCTGGGTCCCCGCCTCCGGGCCGGAGGGCTCGGTCTGCTTCTCCCGCCGCGTGCTCGGCATTCCCTGCCCCGGCTGCGGCCTGACGCGCGCCTTCGCGCATCTCGCCAAGGGGGAGTGGACCGCGGCCCTGGCCGCCCATCCGCTCGCGCCGGTCCTCGCCGCCGAATTCCTGCTGATCTGGCTCGCCTGGGGTCGCGCGGCCCTGCGCGATCTTCCTCCGCCGCGGCCGGCCTGGGTGGAGCGGGCGGTGCTCGCCCATCTCGCCGTGCTCTGCGCCCTCTGGGTCGGCCGCCTCTCGACAGGCACGCTTCCCTGGTGACCCGCAAAAGAAAAGCGGCGATCGCCGCGCTGGTGCTCCTGCTGCTGCTGGCATTCGATTTCTCCCGGCCGCCCGCGGCCCAGGTGTCGGCGCGGGTGCTGCTCGGCGCGATCGACGTCTACCAGGCCACGTTCTCGATCCTGAACCGCAAGGCCGGAGTGCGCTGCCGCTTCAAGCCGACCTGCAGCCACTACGCCGAAGGAGCGATCCGGAAATACGGCGCGCTCAAGGGGACCGGCCTGGCCGCCTGGCGGGTGCTGCGCTGCGGGCCGTGGACCCCGGCGGGGACGGTGGAGCTTCCCTGAAAAGGACATCAGGGACACCAAGGACCACAAGGACAACAGAGACCGTCCTTGAGGTCCTTGAGGTCCCTGGTGTCCTTGTGGTCCTTTTCCTTTATGCTCCCGCCGTGGCCGAAGAAGCCGACTCCCTCGACTACCCGGGGTTCCTGCAGGATGCCCTGCGCGACATGGTCCGCCGGGTGCTCGCGTACGTGGCCGAGAACGGCCTGCCCGGCGAGCATCACTTCTACATCACCTTCAGCACCGACCATCCCGGCGTCGTGATTCCGGCCTTCCTGCGCGACCAGTATCCGGAGGCGGTCCGGATCATCCTGCAGAACCAGTACTGGGACTTGGCGGTGGACGAGACCGCGTTCTCCGTCTCCCTCAACTTCGCGGCGGCGCGCCAGCGGCTGACCGTCCCCTTCGCCGCGCTGATGGAGTTCCAGGACCCGGCCGCCAACCTCGGCATGGCGTTCGAGCCCGGCCGGGTGGCCGGCTTCCCGCCGCCCGAGGCCGAGCCGGAACCGGAGCCCGAGCCGCCCGAGCCGGCGAAGCCGGCCAGCGTCATCCCGTTCCCGCGCAAGCGCCGGAAGTGACCGGGCGTCCCCGGCAGAGGACGTGCGCTCGCTTCCCCGGCGCGGATAACTCCCTTGTTTCCCGCACCTTCCTCCCGCCACCCGGCATGGCACCGCCCTTGCTCTTGTCTCTTCCCATGCGAAACGTCAGATTCCAACCCTTCCTCCTGGCCCTCCTCCTGGGCCTTTCGGCGTTCGGCATGGGTTGCCGCCAGTCCGAAGAGCCGGAGAGCGACCGGGTTGCCGTCCAGCAGGATGCGCAGGATGAAGAGACCGTGGTCACCCAGGACCCCGAGATCCAGCCCGAGGAGAGAGTCGTGGTCGTGGAGCCCGAGACCGGCGAGGACGCGGGCGCGCGCCAGGATCTCGAAGCGCGCGAGCGGCAGCTCGCCGAGCGCCAGGCCGAGCTCGACGCCCGCGAGCGCCGGCTCCGGGAGCCGACGCGCCAGCCGGAGCGCCAGGCTCGCGCTCCTCAACCGCCGCCGGTAACCAGACCGGAGCCCGTCCAGCCCGAGCGGACCGAAGAGATCGCCGAGCCGCGGGATGAAGAGTCGCGCGAGGCGCCCGGGATCGAGCCGGAGCGCGAGGCCCGCGAAGAGGAGGAGCCGCGTCCGGCTCCGCTGGTCGTGACCGTCCCGGCCGGGACGGTGATGGAGGTCGAGCTCCTCGAGAGCGTCTCCAGCCAGACCAGCGAAGCGGGCGACATCTTCCGGGCGCGCGTCTCCTCGGACGTGTCCACGGACGGCGCGGTCGGCATTCCGGCCGGCTCCGAGGTCGTGGGCGTGGTCACCGAGGCCGTGCCCCTGCGCAAGGTGGGCGGTCAGGCGAAGCTCGGCCTGAAGTTCACCGACCTGGTGCTGCCGTCGGGTCAGACGGTCCCGATCCAGGCCTCGTTCGTGACCGAGGGGCGCAGCGAGACGCGCAAGGATGCGGCCACGATCGGCGGCGCGGCGGCCGGAGGAGCGATCCTCGGCCGGGTGCTCAGCCGCAAGGACCGCTCCCGCGGCGCGGTGATCGGCGCCATCATCGGCGCGGCGGCCGGAGCGGCCATCGCCTCGAAGACCCCCGGCGAGGAGGTCACGATCGAGCGCGGCGCCAAGGTGGACTTGAAGCTCGACGACGGGATCGAGGTGCGGGCGAGAGGGAAATGAAGCAGGGAGGGGGGGTGTTATCGTGACAGCCTTATGTCTGTCGAACCGACCGCCGCCCCGCCGCCCTCTCCTTCGTCCCGAGCCGCTCGCCCCGGCCTGTTCGGGGGTCTCGTCTCGTCCAGGCAGCGCCGCTCCGGCCAGGAGCCCGGCGAACGGGAGGGCGACAGGAAGAAGCCCAAGAAGCCGCTCTCGTTCCGCGTCGTCCTCGCCGATGCCAGCGAGCTGGTGCGCGCCCACAAGGGCCGTCTCGCTCTCGGCCTCGGCCTGATGCTGATCAACCGCCTCGCGGGCCTGGTTCTCCCGTACACCACCAAGGACCTGCTCGACGAGGTCATCGGCAAGGGCAACCGCGAGCTCCTCACCCAGCTCCTCTTCTTCGCGGGCGGCGCCACCCTGATCCAGGGGATCACCTCCTTCTCCCTCTCCCAGGTCCTGGGCAAGGCCGCTCAACGCTCCATCACCGAGATGCGCCGCGGAGTGCAGCGCCACGTCGGCAGCCTCTCCGTGGGCTACTTCGAGCAGACCAAGGCCGGCGCCCTGCTCTCGCGGGTCATGAACGACGCCGAGGGCATCCGCAACCTGGTCGGGAACGGGCTCGTCGAGCTGGTCGGCGGCTCCATCACCGCCGTGCTCGCGCTCGGCATCCTCTTCTATCTGAGCATCAAGCTGACCCTGATCGCCATCGGCGTCCTCTCGCTCTTCGCGCTCATCATGGCCTGGGCGTTCAAGACGCTGCGCCCGCTGTTCCGCGAGCGCTCCAAGATCAACGCCGAGATCGCCGGCCGGCTGACCGAGTCGTTCTCCGGCGTGCGGGTGGTGAAGGCCTACGGCGCTCAGCGCCGCGAGAACCTGGTCTTCGCCAAGGGCGCGCACCGCCTGTTCCGCAACATCGCCAGGACGATCACCAGCTTCTCCCTGATCGGCGCCAGCTCGACGCTGCTGCTCGGCATCGTCGGCGTGACCATGATGGCGGTCGGCGCCAACGAGGTGCTCTCGGGACGGATGACGGTCGGCTCGTTCTTCGCCTTCACCCTCTACCTCGGCATGCTCGTCGGACCGGTGATGCAGGTGGTCAACGTCGGCAGCCAGCTCACCGAGGCCTTCGCGGGCCTGGAGCGCATCCGGGAGCTCCGCAACGAGACTCCCGAGGACGCCGGCGAGATGAGCCGCAGGGCGCTGCCGCGCGTCGACGGCCGGATCGAGTTCCAGGACGTCTGGTTCGAGTACCAGGAGGGCACGCCGGTGCTGCGCGGCATCTCCTTCCTGGCACGGCCGGGCACCTCGACCGCGCTGGTGGGATCGTCGGGCTCGGGCAAGAGCACCCTGATCGGACTGGTCGCGGCGTTCCACCGCCCGACCGCGGGCACGATCCTGGTGGATGGACAGGATCTCTCCCAGGTCCGCCTGCACGACTACCGCTCCCATCTCGGGGTGGTGTTCCAGGACAACTTCCTCTTCGACGGGGCGGTGCTGGAGAACATCGCCTACGCCCGGCCGCATGCCTCCAGCGAGGAGATACTGCGGGCCGCCCGCATCGCCCACTGCGACGACTTCGTGCAGCGGCTGCCCGACGGCTACGACACGATCGTGGGCGAGCGCGGGGTGAAGCTCTCGGGCGGCGAGCGCCAGAGGGTCGCGATCGCCCGCGCCATCCTGGCCGATCCGCGCATCCTGATCCTCGACGAGGCGACCTCGTCGCTCGACAGCGAGAGCGAGGCGCTGATCCAGCAGGGCCTCGCCGAGCTGATGAAGGGGAGGACGACCTTCGTCATTGCGCACCGCCTCTCGACGATCCGCCGGGCCGACACGATCCTGGTGCTGGAGCACGGCCAGATCGTGGAGAGCGGCCGGCACGAGGAGTTGTTGGCCCTCGGCGGCCGGTACCACGCGCTCTACACCCGCCAGTACAACCTCGAATCGAACCTCTTCCGCAACCCCGGCGAGGCCGAGCCCCCCGAGGAAGAAACAGAAGAGGAAAAGGCCGTCGCCCAGGCGGACGCGGCGGTGGGAAGGCTGCCGCTCGTGGGCGGCGGGCGGGGGATGTAGGACCCCTCACCCCCTGGCCCCCCCCTGGCCCCCTCTCCCATCGCACACCCACCCGCCCGGGAGAGGGGGGACGTTTCCGAACCGAGTCGGCTCGAATCAGCCACCAAGACCTGCAGGCGTTCCCCCTCTCCCGGAGGAAGGGAGGGGATGGGAGAGGGGGCCAGGGGGTGAGGGGTCCCCCTACAGCCGGTTGCTCCCGATCCGCGTCAGCTTCATCGGCTTGTCCGCGCTCCCGAACCGTCCCTCGTTCCCGGAGATGTCCGTGGCCACCACGTAGAGCTCCACCGTGCCGTTCTGGTGGAAGCTCGACGGCATCTCGGCGGTGTAGTAGCCCGCGGTGCGAGAGACCTCCAGCGGGTACTCGCGCATCTTGCCGCCCGGCGGGCGGGCCATCAGCTTCACGCTGCGCACCTCGTAGTCGTCCGACACGCGGAAGCTCAGCTCCACCACGGCGCCGCGCGAGTACTCCAGGAAATAGCCGTCCCGCAGCGTGATCTCCGGCGGCGCCTTGTCGAGCTGGGCGAGCTGCCCCTCCAGCCGCTTGCGCGCCTCCTCGATCTGCGCGCGCAGATGCGGCGTGGGCTCCACGCCGCGCAGCAGGTCCAGCGCCTCGTGCGGCTTCTTGCGACGCTCCCAGGCCGGGATCGAGGCGAGGAGAGCCGCCTGCTTCGGCTCGTCGCCCTTCGACTTGCGGTAGGCCGCGGCCCGGGCGGTCAGCCCCTCGCGCCCTTTCCAGGCCGCCTCCAGGGGCGCCAGCTTCGCCAGGGCCTCGTCGTAGCGCGCCTGGGCGGCCAGCGCCTCGGCCTCGGTCTCCAGCGCCTGGGCCGCCTTGGCCCTCAGCTCCAGCGGATCGCTCACCCCGGGCGCGAGCGCCTCGAGCTCGGCGAAGCGCTCCAGCACCGCGGCATGCCGGCCCTCGGCCGCGTCCGCCTCGATCAGCCGGTGGAGCTCCACCAGCTTGCGCGCCCGCTCGAAATCCGCTTGCAACCCGGCGGGAAGGTCCGCTCCGAGGCCTGAGCCGGTGGCGACCGCGGAGCGCAGCAATCCGAGGTCCCCCTCCTTCAGCCCGCGCGCCAGATCCGAGGGGAGGCGGTCCGCGGCGAGCAGGGCGAGCAGCCCCTCCAGCTCCGCCAGCCGGGTGCAGGCCGCGGGCGGGAGCGCGCTCTGGTCCACGGAGGAGAGCGCCTGCACGATCTCCTCCGCCCGGCGGTCCTCGCCCTGGGCCACGAGCATCCGCGCCTCCTCCAGCTTCGCCATCACCGCCTGCGGCGAAGGCGGCGGCGGAATCGGAGGTGCCGTGGGACCCGCCGACACCGGGGCTGGCTCGGGCGGCCTCCGGAGGCCCCAGATCCCCCCCAGCACCGCGACCACCACCGCCGCCGCGATCGCGCCGAACAGGACCGCCCGGTTCGAGCGGGCGGGTGGCGGCGGAGCTGCGGCAACCTCCACGGGGGGAGGCGGCGGGGGCGCGGTCAAGGCATCCAGCACCTCGTCGTTGATCTCCTGCAGGACCTCCCCCTCCGGGATCGGAGCGGGAGCGGGAGCAACCGGGACCGGAACGGGGACCGTTGTCGCCGGAGAGGCCACCGGCACCGGGGGAGCCACGGGCATTGCCGGCGGGATCAGCGCGACGGCGTCCTGCTGCCCGAGCGCCTGCCGGAACGCCGCCCGGACCTCGCGCAGGGCCGGCCGCTCGGCCGGATCGCGCCGCAGCATCCGCTCCAGGATCTCGCGGAAGGCCGCGTCGTTCTCGACCTCCAAGGCGAGCGCGAATGGGAGCTGCACCGCGGGGGAATCCCCCGGCGCTACGCCGCAGCCGAGCAGATGGCAGGCGGTGAGACCGAAGGAGAAGACGTCCGAGCGGGCCGTCGGCACTCCGCCCTGGGCCAGCTCGGGCGCTGCTGCGCCATGCCGGAAAATTCCGCTGCCCAGGCCGAGCAGCTTCACGTGCGGAACGCGGTCCGCGCCGGCCACGGCGAAGAGGTTGTCCAGCGACACGTTGCCATGGGCGAGCCCGCGCGCGGCCAGCGCCTCGAGGCCGTCCAGGGCCTGGCCGAGGAACGCCATGCCGGACTCGGGAGGCAGCTTGCCCGCGAGAGAGTCGAGCGTGCGCCCCTCCAGCAGCTCGAACACCAGGAAGGCGCCGCCGTCCTGGGTGAGCCCCGAGTCGAGCACGGTGGGCAGCGAAGGATGGCGCAGGACCGCGAGCGCCGCCGCGGAAGCCTCGAAGCGTGCGGCGGCCTCCTCGAAGCCGGCCGGCGAGGCCTGGATCATCTTGACCGCGACCTCCTTCCCGGTCCGCTTGTCCGTGGCCCGCATCACCGTGGCGGAACGTCCGGAATGAAGGATCCTGGCGAGGTCGTAGCGCTCGGTGAGCTCACGGAATTCCATGGTCTCGCTCCCTCGGTCCCTGCTGGGCAGTACTCCAGTTGAGCCTAGTATAGAGGAGGGTCTATGGGGGCGGAAGTGTGATACCTTCCACCGGATCGGCCCCGCGGCTCCGCCTCTCCTCCGGGAGGACCATGAGCCGGCCGGCGGGCCTTGAACCTGAGGAATTGCCCGGCCAGCGCAGCCTCCCCGCCCTCCGGCGATCTCGCCGGCGGCTCTCGGCTCGCGTTGTGCCTCTTTCTATCCCGGAGGATTCGGAGGAATACCATGTTCGTATCCAGACTTCTCGACCGGACGAGTCCGGCCCGCAAGAAGCTCCTGCTTCTCGGCGTGATGGCGCTGCTCGCGGCCATGGGCGCGGCCCCCGCGTCGGCCAGCGAAGCCGACCTCGTCCTTCCCGACTTCGGGGACGTCTCGTTCCTGGGCGGCATCAGCGGCTCCACCCTCTTGCAGGCCGGCCTCCTCGTCTGCGTGCTCGGACTGCTGTTCGGGCTGATGATGTACGTCCAGCTCAAGAACATGCCGGTGCACCGCTCCATGCGGGAGATCTCCGAGCTGATCTTCGAGACCTGCAAGACCTACCTGGTCACCCAGGGCAAGTTCATCCTGCTGCTGGAGGTCTTCATCGGCGCGGTGATGATCTTCTACTTCGGCTGGCTGCGCGGCTTCGAGGCGACCAAGGTGGTGGCCATCCTGCTCTTCAGCCTGGTGGGCATCGCGGGCAGCTACTTCGTGGCCTGGTTCGGCATCCGGGTCAACACCTTCGCCAACTCCCGCTCCGCCTTCGCCAGCCTCCAGGGC